>Ga0335075_10000985_pt1 | contig 47996 bp, 39 predicted proteins | sample Lox_Sample_24_FD_206723 | JGI IMG/M metagenome (GOLD analysis project Ga0335075, IMG submission 206723) | Soil microbial communities from Loxahatchee National Wildlife Refuge, Florida, United States - Lox_Sample_2.4 | ecosystem: Environmental > Terrestrial > Soil > Wetlands | place: USA... | reverse complement strand
GGTCCTCGACGCCCGGGCGGCCGTTCAGCTCCGGGTCGCCGCCCTGGCCGCCGAACGGGAGCACCCGGGTCACCGTGTCGAGCAGGCGCGCCAGCGGGCCGAGCGCGGCGTGCAGGGGGCGCAGCAGGCCCTTCGCCCGGCCCGCGACGCGTTCGGCGCGCTGCCTGGCCATGGCGCGCGGCCCGACCCCGATCACCACGTAGCGCGCGACGAGCAGCACCCCGGCCGCGGGCAGGAACACCTGCCAGCCGCCGTGCAGCCAGCCGGCGAAGGCGAGCGTGACGCAGACGGCGCCGGAGACTTCGGCGCAGACCCTGATGAGCGTCAGCAGGCTGCCATAGCGGTCAAGATCGTCTGAGTCTGTCCTGGCCAGGGCCGTCTGCGCGCCGGCACACCAGCCCGCCGCGATTATCAGGGCGATCGCGGCGAGCAAAAGCCACCAAGGGGGCGACATTTAGGCCGGCCCGGCGGCCAGCTGATCTCGCCAGTCGCGCAGCAACTCGTTCTGCAGGCCGAACATCTCCGCTTCCTCTTCCTGGTCCGCGTGGTCATAGCCGAGCAGGTGGAGGACACCGTGCACGGTGAGCAGCTCAAGCTCCGCCTGCGTGGAATGCCCGTGCTGCTTCGCCTGGGCCGCGGCCACCTGCGGGCACAGCACGACGTCGCCGAGTAGCACCGGCTCGGTCTCGTCCTCGTCGCGGCCCCGCGTGCGGTTCGGGCCGGCGATCGCGTGCGGCCGCAGCTCGTCCATCGGGAAGGACAGCACGTCCGTGGGCCCGGGCTCTTCCATCCACTTCTCGTGGAGGTTGGTCATGTGCGCCTCGTCGACCAGCAGCATGGACAGGTCCGCCAGCGGATGGACCTCCATCTGCCCGATCACGTACTGCGCGAGCTCGCGGAGCGCGTCCTCATCGACCGCGATCCCCGACTCGTTGTTGATGTCGACGCTCACCTTCGTGTTCCCCGTCTTTGTCCTTGCGGTGCCTGCCGCGCCGGCCGGGCGGGCTGAGTCGCCTTTGCGTCGTAACGCTCGTACGCGTCGACGATCTTCCCGACCAGCTTGTGCCGGACCACGTCCTGGCTTGTCAACCGGGCGAAGTGGATGTCCGGGATGCCGTCGAGGATGTCTTGCACCACGCGCAGCCCGCTGACTTGCCCGTCCGGCAGGTCGACCTGGGTGACGTCCCCGGTCACGACGATCTTCGACCCGAACCCGAGGCGGGTGAGGAACATCTTCATCTGCTCGGGCGTGGTGTTCTGCGCCTCGTCGAGGATGATGAACGAGTCATTGAGGCTGCGGCCCCGCATGAACGCCAACGGGGCGATCTCGATCGTTCCCGCGGCGGTGAGCTTCGGGATCGACTCCGGGTCGACCATGTCGTGCAGCGCGTCGTAGAGCGGCCGCAGGTAGGGGTCGATCTTCTCGTAGAGCGTGCCGGGGAGGAAGCCGAGGCGCTCGCCCGCCTCGACCGCGGGGCGGGTCAGGATGATCCGGTTGACCTCCTTGGCCTGCAGCGCCTTCACCGCCTTGGCCATCGCGAGGTACGTCTTGCCGGTGCCCGCCGGACCGATGGCGAACACGATCGTGTGCTTGTCGATGGCGTCGGCGTAGTGCTTCTGGTTCAGCGTCTTGGGGCGGATCGTGCGGCCACGGGAGGAGAGGATGCCCTGGGTCAGCACGTCGGCCGGGCGCACGCCCGGGTCGCCGTGGTCGCCGCGGAGCATCGCCACCGTGCGCTCGATCGCGTCCGGTGAGAGCTCGGCGCCCTTGCTCTGCAATTCGAGCAGTTCGCTGAACAGCCTGCCGATGAGCTCGGTTTCCGCCGCCGGGCCGGAGACGGTGATCTCGTTGCCCCGGACGTGAATGTCCGCGGCGAACTCCCGCTCGATGACATGAAGCAGTTCGTCCCTGGTTCCGAGCAGGCCAACCATGGAATGGCCGTCGGGAATTACGATTCGGATCGTAGCACCTGGACTGTCACTGCGTGTATCTGTCAATTCACTGCTTTCGAAGGGTCAGCCTGGCGGCCAGGTCATCGGACGGCCACCGAGCAGGTGCGCGTGCACGTGCCCGACGGTCTGCCCGCCGTCCTGGCCGGTGTTGAAGACGATCCGGTAACCGGTGGCATCGATGCCCTCGGCGACCGCGATCTCGCGTGCCGTCCCGACAAGTTGGTCGAGCAGCCCGTCGCCCGCGGCGGCGAGGGCCGCCACGTCAGGGAAGTGATCCCGCGGCACCACCAGGACGTGCGTTGGCGCCTGGGGGTTGATGTCGCGGAATGCGATGGTCCGCTTCCCTTCCAGGATTATCGTGGCGGGGATCTCCCCGGCAACGATCCCGCAGAACAAGCAGTCTGGCACAGTTCGATCATAGTGGGCGCTGCTCGTGCGCGGTGCCGGTCGGCTCAGCGGGACGACCGGTCGGCGGCGATGCTTGCGCGACGCAAGCGAGCGTTCCCCCGTGATTATCCGAAATTCCTCCCTTACGTAACCATTTACTCGCGAGTAACGGCACGGGTCGCCATACGTGACAGATCCGGTACCCGCAACTACTGCCGCGTTTACCGTATAGCGGTTATTCTTGGGCTCTCGACAATCCGGCGGTTACTGGGGTGGAGTTACCGAATGTGGGTTGGGCAGTGTAAGGTCGTGGCGCAACGTGTTATTCCGTCGCGCTCCGTAATTAAGAATCGACGCAGGCGTGGGCGGTAAACCTGCGCACACTGTCGTGGACAGCCAGGCCCCGGATGTGGGCCTGGACGGATCCGATGCGGACCTTCCGTCCGCGTCCGCGGCAGTTGGTTTCCTTAGCGCGCCGATAGGCGATCCGATCAGCGACGCGATGACCGGCGGGACCGCCGGCGACGCGGACGCCGTCGAGCAACCGGGTGACGTCAACGGCAAGGGGATCCTTGGCGGTGGCGCCGGGCTCGACGCGGCTAGCGGTTCGGCCAACGGCGCTTGCGCCAACGGCGGAGAAAACCTCCACGTTGGCGGTGAACCTGCAGATCAGGTACCGCGTCCAACGGATGTGACGGAAACAATCGCGGCGAACCCGCTGCTGACCGAGACGGTTCACGTCCCGGCACCGCGGGCCTGGGACGCCTCGGATATCGTCACCGAGCTCTACATGGCGCACTACAACCAGCTCGTCCGGTTGGCCGTGATGCTCGTCCACGACGTGCAGACGGCCGAGGAAGTGGTGCAGGACGCCTTCGAGGCAATGCACATGGCCTGGAAGCGGCTGCGTGACACCGAGAAGGCGCTCTCCTACCTGCGGCAGGCGATCGTCAACCGGTCGCGATCGGTGCTGCGGCACCGCAAGGTCGTGGAGATGCACCCGCCGAAGCCCGCGCCCGACGAGCAAAGCGCCGAACACGCCGCCTTGACACTGATCGAGCGGTCGGCGGTAACCTCGGCGCTGCGCTCACTTCCGGTACGCCAGCGAGAAGCCATCGTCCTGCGGTACTACGGCGACTTCTCCGAGGCCGACATCGCCCAGGCGATGGGAATCAGCCGGGGTGCCGTCAAGAGTCACACGGCCAGAGCGATGGCGGCACTCAAGTCGATCCTGGAGCAGGAGACGTAATGGGGCGCAGGCTGGCAGGTGAGAGGAGGGCATGACCTCACCCGAGGACGATGGCCTGGAAGAGGCGCTGCGGCGGGCCCTGTCCGAAGCAGCTAATGAGGTCGAGCCCGGTACCGACGGGCTCGACCGGATTCGCGCGCGGATCGGCGACCGCCCACCGCGACCTTGGCTGTTCAGCGTCCTCACCGGCCTTGTCGATCGGGTGCGGAACTGGACCTGGCGGGGGCACTGGGCCTGGCAGGACTCGCTGCCTGGCCTGAGGTCCCTCCGGGAGCGGCGATCAAGACGGAACAACTTTCCGGGATGGGGCATCGGGTGGCTCCGGCTCGTGACGGCAGTCGGCGGGGTCGCGGTCCTCGCCGGGATCGCGCTCGGGGTTCAGCCCTTCCGCCATGCGATCCTCCAGGCGGGCGACTCGCTGAACGGCAACGGCGCATCGCCTAGCGGCAGCGCGGGAACCGAGGGCAACGGGATCCGGGCGGGTGGCGCCACGCCGATGGCCGACGGTGTCTCGTCGAGCGGCGGGCAGACGGGGATGACCGTCACCGGGAAGTCGCAAGCCGCGACGCCGCACCCGTCCTCGAGCGCCCGGTGCATGTCCACTACGCTCCCGGTCCTCGCCGGGGCGAAGCCAACGCAGACGAGCGCCGCGCCGGGCGCCTCCGCCACCGCGACGGCCACCACGGTGGCCTCATCGGCCGGTTCGGGCTCGGCCGGTTCAGGCTCGGCCACGTCGGCGGAGCCGGTCTACACCGACTCGACCGCGCCGGCCTGCCCCGTGGCCCCCGCTACGAAGACGCCGACCCCGACGCCAAGCAGTTCCTCGGCGGCACCGATCCCCACGTCTTCCGGCACGTCGCCGACGCAGTGGGCACCAAACGAGACCAGCCCCACCCCCACGCCGACCTACACGTCACCCACCAGCGACCCGCCGACGCCGGGGCCGTCGGATCGGCCGTCATGGGCGGGGCGGCGAAGCCCGGAAGGGCGGTACCAGGCGACCGCGGACCGGCACCGTTCGCACCAGTGAACCGGCGCCCGCCCGCCCGCCGCTAACCTGGCCGGCATGGAGTCGCCCATGCCCGTCGCGGGCCCGCCGGTTTTCCTTGTCCCGCCTGGCGACCTGACGCCCGGGGGCATCACGCTGACCGGCCCGGAGGGACATCACGCGGCGGCCGTCCGGCGGCTGCGGCCTGGCGAGCGCGCGGACGTGAGCGACGGGGCGGGCGCGCTCGCCGAGTGCGTGGTCACCGGCGTCGGCAAGGACTCCGTCACGCTCGACGTTCGCGCCCTGCACACGGTGCCGCCGCCGCGGCCGCGGCTCGTCGTCGCGCAGGCACTCGCCAAGGGCGACCGGGGCGAACTTGCCGTCGAGTTGATGACGGAGGTCGGCGTGGACACCGTGATCCCGTGGGCCGCCGAGCGCTCCATCACCAAGTGGCAGGGCGAGCGCGGCGCGAAGGCCCTCGCCAAGTGGCAGGCCACCGCCCGCGAGGCGGCTAAGCAGTCCCGCCGCGCCTGGTTGCCGGAGATCACGGACCTGGCGACGACGGCCACGCTCGCGCGGCGCGCGGCGTCCGGCCACGCGATCGTCCTTGAGGCCGACGCGCCCGCCAAGCTCCATGAGGTGGCGTTGCCCGAGGCGGAGGAGATCGTCCTGCTGGTGGGGCCCGAGGGGGGAATCAGCCCGGCCGAGCGCGCCGCCCTAAGCGACTCCGGCGCGACCGAGGCGCGGCTTGGCCCGACGGTGCTGCGCACCTCGACGGCCGGGGCGGCGGCAGCGGTGATCCTGCTGAGCCGGCTGGGGCGCTGGTAGCCCGTCGGCCATATGCCGATATTTCGTGGCATGTCGCGGCGCGCCAGCGCCCGACATGCCACGAGCCGCTCGGACGGCCCCGCCGACGCGACCCGATTTCAATGATCGTGGATCGATGAGCACCCTATGACGTGCTCAACGATCCAAGATCTTTCTTTCGGGACAAGGAACCCGCGCCGATAACACGAAATTTCCGGCATGTCGCGGCGCGCCAGCGCCCGACATGCCGAGCCGCACCCCGCCCGTCGCACGACCGGGGCACTGTCGCCACGACCGGGGCACCGCCGGCGGGACCGGAGCACTGTCGCCACGACCGGGGCGCCGACGCCGGGACCCAGCGCCGCCGCCGGGACGGGGCAACGCCGTGGCCCGAGGACCCGCGGCGGCTCGGGAAGAGCAAGCTGGTGGCCCCCCGCGCGCCTCAGGGCAACGGCTCGCGGGCAGGGGCGACGCGAACCCGTTCGGGATGATGATCTTTGCGCTTTTAAGCCGGGTCACCGGCCGTTGAAGGCGTCGCGGAGTCTAGAAAAAAAACCCTGCTGGCCCGGCTGAAATTTTCCCGGCGGCTGCTCCTCGCCGCGGAGCTTGGCCAGGTCGCGGAGCAGCTTCTCCTGCTCGGCGTCGATGCGGGACGGGGTCTCCACGGTGACGTGGATCACCAGGTCGCCGCGGCCGCTGCCGTTGAGGTGCTTGACGCCCAGCCCGTACAGCGGGATGACCTGGCCGGACTGGGTGCCAGGGCGGATGTCCACGTCGTTGGGGCCGTCGAGGGACTCCACCGACACGGTCGCGCCGAGTGCGGCCGCCACCATCGGGATCGTCAGCGTGCAGTGCAGGTCGTCGCCCTGCCGCTCGAAGATCGCGTGCGGGCGCTGCACGACCTCGAGGAAGAGGTCACCGGGCGGGCCGCCGCCGGGGCCGGTCTCGCCCTCGCCCGCGAGCTGGATGTGCGTGCCGTCCTCGACGCCGGCGGGGATCCTGACCTTCATCGTCCGCCTGGTGCGCACCCGGCCGTCGCCGTCGCACTCCGGGCAGGGGCGGGGCAGGATGGTGCCGTAGCCGCCGCAGTTCGGGCAGGCCTGGGTGGTGACCACCTGGCCGAGGAACGACTTGCGCACCTGGCTGATCTCGCCGCGCCCGGCGCAGACCTGGCAGGTTTCCGGGTGCGTGCCCGGCGCGGTGCCCTCGCCAGAACAGGTCGGGCAGACCACGGCGGTGTCCACGGTCAGCTCGCGGGTCGCGCCGAACGCGCACTCCGACAGGTCGAGCTCGATCCTGATCGTGGCGTTCCTGCCGCGCCGCGCCCGGGACCGGGGCCCGCGCGAGGCGCCCGCGCCCGCGGCGCCGAACACCGCGTCAACGAACTCGCTGAACGGGAAGCCCGCCGCGCCGCCGAAGCCGCCGAACCCGGCCGCGCCCGCGCCCGCGGCGGCGAACGGGTCGCCGCCCAGGTCGTACATCTGGCGCTTCTCGGTGTCACCAAGGACCTCGTAGGCCTGGGTGATCTCCTTGAACTTCTCTTGCGTGTCCGGGTCGGGGTTGACGTCCGGGTGCAGTTCACGCGCCAGCCTGCGGTACGCGCTCTTGATCTCAGTCTGCGAAGCGTCGCGGCGAACCCCGAGCAGCGCGTAATAGTCCTCAGCCACTATGACTCTCCGAGAATCTGACCAACGTACCGTGCCACCGCACGGACCGCGCCCATCGTGCCTGGGTAGTCCATCCTGGTCGGCCCGAGCACACCGAGCTTGGCGATTGCCTGGCCGCCGGCGCCGTAGGCGGCCGACACCACGGACGTTCCCTGAATGCCCGTCTCCGCACCGATCATCACGGTGAGGGCAGACGGACTCGCGGCCTCTCCGAGGAGCCGCATCAATACCACTTGTTCCTCCAGCGCTTCGAGGACGTCACGCAGCCCCTTGCCGAAATCGGGGGCGGCCAGGTTGGCGGCACCGCCAAAGACCACACGCTCCTCGTGCCGCTCGGCGAGGCTGTCGAGGAGGACGGAGAAGACGGCCCCGGCGTTCGGCCGCTCGGGGACGGGAATGCGATCAGCGAGGCCCGACACGGTCGCGGCCGCGTCCGCTAGCTTATGTCCATCTAGGCACGCATTGAGCACCGCGCGCAGATGCGCGATCGACTCAGGCTCCGCGGTGTCCGGGAGGTCAACCGCGGCCTGCTCCACCCGGCCCGTGTCCGTGATGAGGACGAGCAGCACCCGCTGCGGCGTGAGCGAGACCAGTTCGATGTGCCGCACCGCCGATCGCGACAGCGAGGGGTACTGGACCACCGCCACCTGCCTGGTGAGCTGTGCGAGCAGCCTGACCGTGCGCGCGACCACCTCGTCCAGGCTGTAGGCGCCGACCAGGAAAGTCTCGATCGCCCGGCGCTCCGCCCCCGACATCGGCTTGATCGACGACAGCCGGTCCACGAACAGCCGGTAGCCCTTGTCGGTCGGTATCCGGCCGGCGCTGGTGTGCGGCTGCTGGATGAATCCCTGCTCCTCGAGGACGGCCATGTCGTTGCGGATCGTGGCGGGCGACACGTCAAGGCCGTGCCGGTCCACCAGGGACTTCGACCCGACCGGCTCGGTGGTGGACACGTAATCCTCGACTATGGCGCGCAGTACCGCCAGCTTGCGCTCGTCAAGCACCGTGTTCACCTCCTTGGCACTCAGCATCCCTGAGTGCCAATTCTATTAACTCCTGAGACCTTCCGGACGGCAAGCGAGAAGGTGGCTTCCGTCAAAGCGCCTCCCGCGGAAGTCAGCGGACCGACAACGGCGGGTACCGGATACGTACTCGGCGCCGCAGGCGCCGTCCCGGGACTTGCCCCGGCGAGGGGGCAATGGGGGAGGGACTCCCCCATACTTGGGGGGTCACCGGGGGGGTCATCCCCCCGGGGGAGGGAGAGCGTTGCGGAGCAAGCAGTACGGACGCGACATCTTCGCACCGGGCAGCCGCAAGCCCAAGCCCGGGCAGGGGCCGGTGCCTCGGGCGGGGGGCGGGGAGGTTGGCAGAAAAGTTGAGGCCGAGCGCGACCTGGTCGTCGAGGACTTCGAGGGCCGGTTTTGCGGCGCGGTGGTCGCGATCGAGCCCGGCCTGGTGACGCTCGAGGACCGCTTCGGCAAGCGGCGGGTGTTCCCGCTGCCGGGCACGTTCCTGCTTGAGGGCAAGCGGGTGACGCTGGTGAAGCCTTCGCCGAAAGCAGAAAATTCGGGCAGTTATCCCCCGGGGGGACGACCCCCCGTACCCCCCGGCAATGTCGGGCGGAGGACCGCCTCCGGGTCCATCGCCGCACCGCGGCAGCGGGCCAAGGTGGCCAAGGCCAGCCGGATCTACGTCGAGGGCAAGCACGACGCGGAGCTCGTGGAGCGGATCTGGGGCGACGACCTGCGCGATGTCGGCGTCGTCGTGGAGTACCTTGAGGGCATCGACGACCTGGCGGCCATCGTCCGGGACTTCGAGCCGGAAGATGGACGGCGGCTCGGGGTGCTCGTCGACCACCTCGTGGCCGGGTCCAAGGAGAGCCGGATCGCCGCCGCGGTCGGCGACGACCCGAACGTGCTGGTCGTCGGCCACCCCTTCATCGACATCTGGGCGGCGGTCAAGCCCGACCGGCTCGGGCTGGCGCGCTGGCCCGACGTGCCGCGCGGCCTGTCGTGGAAAGAGGGCGTCCTGGCCAGGATCGGCTGGGCGCACGAGACGCCGCAGGACGTCGCGGCCGCGTGGCGGCGCATCCTGCGGTCGGTCACCAGCTACGCGGACCTTGAGCCGGAGCTGCTCGGCCGGGTCGAGGAGCTGATCGACTTCGTGACGGCGGTCGACGAGGAGTAGCGCCCGGCGCTACGTGAGATCGCGGACGACCGCGTCGGCGAGCAGCCTGCCCTTGAGTGTCAGCACCAGCCGGCCGGCCGCGTGAGCGGACGGGTCGATGAGGCGGTCATCCACCATCCGTTCCGAATCGGCCAAAGCGGTCGCGGTGAGGGCGGAAAGCGGGAGGCCCTCGGCCAGCCGGGCGCGGAGCATGATGTCCTCCATCCGCCGCTCGGCGGCGGTCAGCCGCTCGCGGGCGGCGGCGGGCGAGCGGCCCGCGGACAGCCGCGCGGCGTAGGCCGTCGGGTGCTTGACGTTCCACCAGCGCACGCCGCCCACGTGGCTGTGCGCGCCGGGGCCGAAGCCCCACCAGTTGGCGTCCGTCCAGTAGAGCAGGTTGTGCCGGCTCCGCGATTCGTCGCTTTTAGCCCAGTTCGACAGCTCGTACCAGGTAAAGCCCGCCGCGCCGAGCAACTCGTCGGCGATCAGGTAGCGGTCCGCCATCGCGTCGTCGTCGGGTGCGGCGATCTCGCCGCGGCGGATCTTCGCCGCCAGCCGCGTGCCCTCCTCGACGATCAGCGCGTAGGCCGACACGTGGTCGGGCCCCGCCTCGATCGCGGCGGTCACCGACCGCCGCCAGTCGTCGTCGCTCTCCCCCGGCGTCCCGTAGATCAGGTCGAGGCTGACGTGGGAGAAGCCCGCGGCGCGGGCCCAGCGAACACAATCGAGCGGCCTGCCTGGCTGATGTTCGCGGTCGAGGACCCGCAGGACGTGCGGTACCGCGCTTTGCATCCCGAACGAGAGCCGGGTGACGCCCACGGCGCGCAATTGCTCAAGCTCGGCCGGGCCGACGGTTTCCGGGTTGGACTCGACGGTTACCTCGACGTCTTTCGCCAGCCCGAACGCCTCGTCGATTTTTCCGATAATTCCCCCGAGTCGCCCGGGAGAGAGCAGCGTCGGGGTGCCGCCGCCGAAGAACACCGTGCTCACCGTGGCGCTCTTGCCCTGGAGGACCCGGGCCGGCAGGACCTTCGCCGCCAGGTCCACCTCCCGCGCGATCAGGTCGGGGTAGGCGGCCTGGCTGCCGCCGGGTTGACCAGCACGGGCACCGAGCTCGACGGCGGTGTATGTATTGAAATCGCAATAACCGCAGCGGGTGCGGCAAAAAGGCACGTGTACGTAAACCCCAAACGGGGTATCGCCGAATCCTTGGGTCGCGTCCGAGGGCAAAGATCCATCTTCGGGAACCGGTTCACCCTCTGGCAACGTTCCTGGCATAGAGCCGAGGATAAGCTGTTAGCAGAGCTACACGGGCGGGAGGTACTGGTGACTTCAGATCCGGGGCCTGGTTCGAACGGCTTTCCACTGCCACCGTCCTACGGACCACCGTCGTACGGGGCATCACCTTACGGTCCCTCGCCCGTGCCCTACGGGCAGCCGACCTACGGGCCGTACCCGTACGGGCAGCCCCGGTACGTCCAGCCAGGGATGCTCGCCGCCGCCGCCGACCGGGAACGGACGATGGACGTGCTCAAGGCCGCGTTCGGCGAGGGCAGGCTGACGAAGGAGGAGTTCGACTCCCGTTCCGGCCGGGTGCTCTCGGCGCGGACCTACGCCGACCTGGCCGCCATCGTCGCCGACCTGCCGGCGGGCCCTGGCGGCCTCGCGCCGTACCACCTCGGGTACTACCCGCCGGTTCTCCCCACCCCGCCGACCAGCGGGCTCGCGGTCGCGTCGATGGTCTGCGGCATCGCGGAGATCTTCACGCTCGGGCTGGCCGCCATCCCGGCGGTCATCCTCGGTCACCTGGCGCGCGGCCAGATCAGGCAGACCGGCGAGCGCGGCGACGGCATGGCCGTCGCCGGGCTCATCCTCGGCTACCTGGGCATCGCCGGCTGGGCGTTCGTCATCATGGTGATCGCCTCCCGCTCATAGGGGCGCGTCCCGGCTTACTTCGGGCGGTTGTCGGTCTGGCCGGTCGACAGCGCGGCGACGAACGCCTCCTGCGGCACCTCAACGCGGCCGATCGTCTTCATCCGCTTCTTGCCTTCCTTCTGCTTTTCCAGCAGCTTCCGCTTGCGGGTGATGTCGCCGCCGTAGCACTTGGCCAGGACGTCCTTGCGCAGCGCGCGGATGTTCTCCCTGGCGATGATCCTGCTGCCGACGGCGGCTTGGATCGGTACCTCGAACTGCTGACGCGGAATTAGCTCCTTGAGCTTGGCGGTCATCGACAGGCCGTACTCGCGGGCGCTGTCGGAGTGCACGATCTGGCTGAACGCGTCCACCGGCTGGCCCTGGAGCAAGATGTCCACCTTCACCAGGTTGGCGACCTGCTCGCCGTCCGGCTCGTAGTCCAGGCTCGCGTAGCCCCTGGTCCGCGACTTGAGCTGGTCGAAGAAGTCGAAGATGATCTCGGCGAGCGGCATCGTGTAGCGGATCTCGACCCGGTCGGTGGACAGGTAGTCCATGCCCTTGAGGATGCCCCGCCGGCCCTGGCACAGCTCCATGATCGTGCCGATGTAGTCGCTCGGCGAGATGATCGTGGCCCGCACGACCGGCTCGTAGACTTCCTTGATCTTGCCGCCGGTGTTCTCCCTGGGACTCGCTGTTGCCGAGGAGAAGCCGTCGATGCCGCCGGGGAAGTCGCTCGGGTTGGTCACCGTGAGCTCCCGGCCGCTCTCCATGACGACGCGGTAGACGACGTTCGGCGCGGTCGAGATGAGGCTGAGGTCGAACTCGCGCTCGAGCCGTTCCCTGACGATCTCCATGTGCAGCAGGCCGAGGAAGCCGCAGCGGAAGCCGAAGCCGAGGGCCGTGCTGGTCTCGGGCTCGTAGACCAGGGCCGCGTCGTTGAGTTGCAGCTTGTCCAGGGCATCCCGCAGTTCCGGGTACTCGTCGCCGTCAACCGGGTAGAGGCCGGAGAAGACCATGGGCTTCGGGTGGTCGTAGCCCGCCAACGGGTCGCTCGCCTTGTTGGTGGTGATGGTGACCGTGTCGCCGACGCGGGCCTGGCGGACGTCCTTCACGCCGGAGATGAGGTAGCCGACCTCGCCGGCGCCGAGGCCGTCGCTCGGGGTGGGCTCCGGGCTGATGACGCCGAGTTCCAGGGTCTCGTGGACGCTCTGGGTGGACATCATCTGAATGCGCTCGCGCTTGGTGAACTTGCCGTCGACGACCCGCACGTAGGTGACCACGCCGCGGTAGGTGTCGTAGACGGAGTCGAAGATCAGCGCCCGGGGCGGGGCGGTCGGGTCGCCCGTCGGGTGCGGGACCTGGTCGACGATCGTGTTGAGCAGTTCTTCGACGCCCGCGCCGGTCTTCGCGGAGACCCGCATGACGTCGCCCGGGTCGCAGCCGATGATCGCGGCCAGCTCCTCGGCGTAGCGCTCGGGCTGCGCGGCGGGCAGGTCGATCTTGTTGAGCACCGGGATGATCTTGAGGTCGGCGTTGATCGCCAGGTAGAGGTTGGCGAGGGTCTGCGCCTCGATGCCCTGCGCGGCGTCGACGAGCAGGACGGCGCCCTCGCACGCCTCCAGGCTCCTGCTGACCTCGTAGGTGAAGTCGACGTGGCCCGGGGTGTCGATCATGTTCAGGACGTAGTGGGTGCCGTCCTTCTTCCAGGGCAGCCGGACCGCCTGGCTCTTGATCGTGATGCCGCGCTCGCGCTCGATGTCCATCCGGTCCAGGTACTGCGCGCGCATCTGCCGCGCGTCCACGATCCCGGTCAGCTGCAGCATCCGGTCGGCCAGGGTCGACTTGCCGTGGTCGATGTGCGCGATGATGCAGAAGTTGCGGATCACGGCCTGGTCCGTGCTGGCCGGTGCCGGGGCCCTGTCTTTATCGGCCCTGCTTTTGTCGACAGGGCTCTGGGCAGCCTTGGCCGGGTCGCTCATTGCCACCATGCTTCCATGAACGTGGTCGTGCGCGGGGTCTCGCGCGCGGTGCCGGTGCGCCGGGGCTCTGTCTGCCCGGTCGGCGCGCGGTTGACGGGACGTCGCGGGCGTCTCGGCGGTGTGCCTCCTACCTGACGCGGTCGTCCCCATCATCAGGGTATCGTGAGCCGGCCACCCCGCTAGCGTCGCTTATGCCATCCGGGCCCCGCTTCGGCTTACCGGGAAACCCGATTGGTTTGAGTAAGCGGCGAAGCTTCGGCTATCCTTCATCTTCGCGCCCACTCTTCACGCTGCCGCTCCGGGCGGGCAGACCGTTCCCTGGGCGGCCAGCAGACTTATACCCAACGAAGGACGTATCCGCGTGGCGAACATCAAGTCGCAGATCAAGCGCATCAAGACGAACGAGAAGGCGCACCAGCGCAACAAGGCGGTCAAGTCCGAGCTCCGCACCCACGTGCGGAAGTTCCGCGAGGCCGTCGAGGCCGGCAACGTCGAGGAGGCGACCGTCGCGATGCGGACCGCCGCCCGCAAGCTCGACAAGGCCGTCTCCAAGGGCGTCATCCACAAGAACCAGGCCGCGAACCGCAAGTCGGCGATCGCCAAGCGGCTCGCCGAGCTTCAGGCCGCCTAAGCTCCCGCATCTCGCCGCGCCGGGCACCGTTTGGTGACCCGGCGTTTTGGCGTGCTAGCGATCCTCTCGGGTGGATGAGTGCCGCGCCGGGCTCTGGGTGCCCGTGGGATGGTGGTGCCGTCACTCGGCTGGATCTGGGGCACACGGACCAGTGACGTTGTAGCCGCGTGGCACCCGAGGGCGATGCTGTGCCGCCCTATGGCACGGGGGCCCTTGCCAGTTCCGGCCCCGTGGCACACGAGGCCATATCAATCTGTCCCTGTGGCACACAATGACGCCTCTAATGGCCCCGTGGCACACCGGGCCGGATCATTTTGGCCCTGAGGACCACAAGGACATTCCCCGGCTTGGCCTTGGGGTCCATAAGGCCCAAACGGATGTGGGAATACCTGCGGCTGCCCGGGAACCGCATGACGAACGCGGTGGATCGTCGTGGACCCGTGACGTCTCAAGCCGTCCCGGGTGTCAGCGGGCGGCGCGGTAGGCGACGATCTGGCGGATCGCGCGTTCCAGGGCGTATTCGGGGCTGACTCCGCCGCCCTTCACCTGGGCGTCCGCCTCGGCGACGGCCTGGATGGCGCTGGCCACCCCGTCCGGGTGCCAGCCGCGCAACTGCTGGCGCACCCGGTCGATCTTCCACGGCGGGGCGCCGACCTCGGCGGCCAGCGCGTTGGGGTTCGCGTTGCGCGAGGCCGCGCCGACCCGGCCGAGCAGCCGCACCCCGGTGGCGAGCGCGCTGGTGATCAGGACGGGCGCGGTGCCGGTGGCGAGCGCCCAGCGGAGCTGCTCGAGCGCCTCGTTGAGCCGTCCCTCGACCGCGTGGTCGGCCACGCTGAAGCCGGTTGCCTCGGCCCGGCCGCGGTAGTAGCGGGCGACGGTGGCCGCGTTGATCCTGCCCTCGGTGTCCGAGGCAAGCTGGTCGACGGCGCTGGCCAGCTCGCGCAGGTCGCCGCCGATCGCGTCGAGCAGCGTGCGCACGGCTTCTGCGTCGGCCTGCCGGCCGACGCGCTTGAACTCCGCCCGGACGAAGTCAGTACGCTCGCTTGCGCGGGTGAGCTTCGGGCAGTCGACCTGGCGCGACCCGGCCTTGGCGAGGTCCGTGACGAGGGCCTTGCCCTTGGCGCCGCCCGCGTGGGTGAGGACGACGGCCGCGTCCGGCGCGGGGCTCTTGGCGTACTTGGCCAGCTCGGCGGCGATCTCCTTGCCGGCGTTCTGCGCGTTCCTGATGACGACCACCGCCCCGCCGCCGAAGAGGCTGGGCGACGTCAGCGCGGCCAGCTCCCCCTGGCCGAGCGCGGACGCCTCCAGGTCATGCAGGTCGCCTTCGCCGGCCCCGCTGGCCTCGGCGAGCGCGACCCGCGCCTGCGCCACGGCCTCCCGCAGCGCGCGGTCAACGAGAAACTCCTCCTCGCCCACGATGAGCGTCACCGCTGCCAGGTTCCCCATGCCGCAAGCATGCCACGTCCCGCGGAGGGGTCCGGCCGTGTCTAGAGGATCAGGCAGGGCGCTAGAAAGGCCCGTCGGCGACGACGTGGGATACTTCGAGCCCCCCTGGGGGCTCGAAGTATCCCACGTCTTGGGTTTGCGCGGGGGCTGACGCCGGTCGAGTGGTCGCGCATGTACAGCGGGAAGCGTTCAGCGGACAATGAACCCGTGGACGGCGTGGTGCCAGCGGCACGCCAGGGCGCCGGCGCCAACATCTTCAGCGAGCTTTGGCCTCGCCCCGTCGGACGCCGTGCACCGCCGGGTCCTCGCCGTCCTGCGGTACCTGGAGTCCTGACCGCCCCCGGCGCACCGTGCTAGCCGTACCAAGGAGTCGGGTGGCCGCACGGTGGCGCGCGGGCCGGCCGGCCGCGAGCATCGAGGCATGACGAATCAATCCGGCCTGTGGGCCAGTTACTCCGGCAGCGCGCGGATCGCGCTCGCCATCATCCTGCTGGTCGCCGCGGGCGGCCTCGTCTACGCCGGGACCAGGTTCCGCCGTCCCGTCCGCCTCCGCCGACCGGGCCCGGGCGGCACGATCTTCCTGCTCACCGCCTGGGGCCTCGCGATAATAGCGTTCCTCGTCTGCGTGGCGATCTTCGTGCAACAGGTGCGGCAGGATCACCTCACCGCCCCCAAGGCGGCCAATCCCATCCAGCCGGTGACCATGACGGCGGTGGCCGTCCTGTTCCTCATCGTCTTGCTGGCCTCGAAGCGCGACGCGTGGGGGGTGCGGTTCACGAGCGCGGCGATCGCCGCGATGGCCGCGCCGATGATCTTCGAGTTGCCCTTCGACCTCGTCATCATGGCCAGGATCTACCCGGCGGTCCCGCCCGACCCGGCCTTCTACCGGGCGCTGTTCTTCGTGCCGCTGATCCTGATCGAGCTCACCACGCTGTCGCTGCTCACGATGGCCCCCATGGTGCGGCTGTACCGGCCCGCCTGCTACCTGGTGGCCCTGATGCTGCTCGTGTTCGCGGTCTGGGCGCTCCGCGGGTTCGGCTACCCGTCGGCCCCCGTCCCCATCGCGCTGAACGTGGTATCGAAGATCCTGGCGTTCGCCGCGGCGCTCAGCCTGTTCTTCCCGCAGTGGTTCACCCGTCGGGGAAGCGCGCTACAGCGTGACCGGCTCGCCGCCGCGCCAGACGCGGCGCGGGGCCAGGCCGTAGTTCCAGGCGAAGGCGCCCTCGTGGTCGGCGTCCCACAAGACGATGTCGGCCAGGCGGCCGCGGACCATCGCGCCGCGGTCGGGCGCGCGCAGCGCGTAGGCGCCGCCCAGCGTGGCGGCGCGCAGCGCCTCGGTGACCGACAGGCCGAGGTAGGACACGGCTAGGGCGATGACCAGCGGCATCGAGGTGATGCCGACGCCGCCCGGCGTGTGGTTCGAGCCGAGGGCGAGCACCACGCCCTTGTCGAGCAGCGCGCGGACCGGGGGCTTGGTGGACTGCTGCAGCGCGGAGCCGGGCGAGATCACCGCGGCCACGCCGCCGCGGGACAGCGCCGCCACGTCCTCGTCGGTCGCGGCGTGCAGCAGGTCGGCGGACGCGCAGCCCAGTTCGGCGGCGACCCGGGCCGCACCGCTCGCGCCGTGCGCCTGGCCCGAGGCGTGCAGCCGGGGCAGCAGCCCGGCGCGGCGGCCCGCGTTGAGAATCCAGCGGGCCTCCTCCTCGGTGAACCGGCCGTCCTCGCAGTTGACGTCCACGCTGTCCGCGCCCACGGCGGCCGCGTCGGCGCACCAGGAAGACACCGCGTCGATGTAGTCGCTGCGGCGGCCGAAGAACTCGGGCGGCACCATCTGGGCCGCGTAGAACGTGATGTGCAGGCGCGGCATGCCTGGCTCGTCCTCGAGCGAGCGGAGCATCCGCACGTCGGCGAGTTCGCCGTCCCTGGTCAGGTGGTAGCCGGTCTTCGCCTCGATCGTCGTGGTGCCCGACTGCAGCCAGCAGGCGAGCCGCTCGCGGACGTTGTTGCACAGGGTCCAGGGGTCGGTGCCCCTGGTCACGGTGATCGTGGACGAGATGCCGCCGCCCGCCGCGGTGATCTCGGAGTCCGACAGGCCGGTGGAGCGCATGGCCAGCTCCGCGTAGCGGTTGCCGGCGTAGACCGGGTGGGTATGCGCGTCGATCAGGCCGGGCGTGACGAGGCCGCCGCCCAGGTTCTCCACCAGGTCGACGTCGACGATGTCGTCGACGACGCCGGGAACGCTGCGCGGCAGTTCGGCCGAGGGGCCGACCCAGGCAATGCGGTCATCGCTGATGAGGATGGCGGCATTGCTGATGATCTCTGACCCGGTCCACAGCCGGCCGATGCTTGTGAGCAGCCGGGCGGTCACAGGGTCGTCCCGTCGTGCACGGAACCACGCGGGTCGGTGCTAGCCATCATGAGCGGCCACCTGCCATGCATGTTTGACGTCGGCGCTGACCGTACTTACCGGGGAACGGAGAACAGCGCGCTTGGATGGTTGGCACCCTGTTGCGCGTCCGTCCTTCATATCGGTTCCGTTACGGTATTGCGCCGAAGGGGGTCCGTGCAAGCCCCATCCGCAAAACCACAGGCAGCCCGAAGTTACTTGTGAGTATAATGCGGGCCGCTCCCCCGCAGGTGGAGCGGCCCGCAATCGATTGACCCCGGGGCCTGGCGAGACTAAGCGACCACGAACCGCTGCAGCTCGACGGCAAGCTCCGGTGGCACGCGGGCCTCGATGAAGGTGCCGTCCGGGCCGTGCTCGGTCCGCGTCACCTCGCCGGCCGCGTGCGCCCGGGCGACAAGGTCGGCCCGGCTGTAGGGGACGCTGACCCGGACAAGGCGGTCCCGCTCGGGCAGCCCCTGCTCGATCACCGCCCGCAGCTCGTCCACGCCCTCGCCGGTCTTCGCCGAGACCAGCACCGCGCCCCGCTCGCGCAACTGGACCGCCTTGACGGTCACCGGGTCGGCGTCGTCGACCTTGTTGATCACGACGAGCTCGGGCACGTTCTGCGCGCCGATCTCGGCCAGCACCGCGCGCACCGCGGCGAGCTGCGCCTGCGGGTCGGCGTCGGAGCCGTCCACCACGTGCAGGATCAGGTCCGCGTCCTTGGCCTCCTCCAGGGTCGACCTGAAGGCGTCCACGAGCTGATGCGGCAGGTGCCGGACGAACCCGACGGTGTCGGTCAGCGTGTACGGCCGCCCGCCCGGCGTCTTGGCCTTGCGCACGGCCGGGTCCAGGGTCGCGAACAGCGCGTCCTCGACCAGCACCCCCGCGCCGGTCAGGGCGTTGAGCAGGCTGGACTTGCCCGCGTTGGTGTACCCGGCGATCACGACCGACGGGACCTCGTTGCGGCGGCGCTGGCCGCGCTGCACCTCGCGCCCGGTCTTGAACGTGCCGATCTCGCCGCGCAGCTTGGAGATGCGCGTCCTGATCCGGCGCCGGTCGGTCTCGATCTTGGTCTCACCGGGACCGCGGGTCCCGATGCCGCCACCGCCGGCCACCCGGCCGCCCGCCTGCCTGGACAGCGACTCGCCCCAGCCGCGCAGCCGCGGCAGCATGTACTGGAGCTGGGCCAGCTCCACCTGGGCCTTGCCCTCGCGGCTCTTGGCGTGCTGGGCGAAGATGTCCAGGATCAGCGCCGTCCGGTCGATCACCTTGACCTTGACCACGGACTCAAGCCGGCGCAGCTGGCTCGGGCTGAGCTCGCCGTCGCAGATCACCGTATCCGCGCCGGTCGCGGCCACGATGCCGGCGAGCTCGTTCGCCTTGCCCGAGCCGACGTACGTGGCGGGGTCGACCCGGCCACGGCGCTGTATCAGCCCGTCGAGCACCACCGACCCGGCGGTCTCGGCCAGTCGGCTGAGCTCGGTCAGGGAGTTCTCGGCGCTGGCGAGCGTGCCCTCGGACCACACGCCGATCAGCACGACGCGCTCAAGGCGCAGTGCGCGGTACTCAACCTCGGTGACGTCGGTGAGCTCGGTCGAAAGCCCCGCCACGCGGCGCAGCGCGTGCCGGTCTTCCAGGTCAAATTCCCCCGTTGCGGCGTCCATGTCGGTGCCCTGTTCGTAAGCACGGGCATCGTAGCCACGGGCGCGGTAAGCAGTCGTCATCGTCCTCCAGACTTTTCTGCGTTCCCCCGATGGTGTCACCATCGGGAGAACCCGTCACCTTAATAAACACCGGGAAAGCGCTGAATGTGCCCGGGCAACCTACGGGCCGGGCAGGTGTCTTATCTCCGTGAGGATCCTCGACGACACAGACGCCGGCCAGACCGGTGCCGAGACGGCCGTCGCCGGGCTGTTCGCCGCGCGCTACCCGGAACTCGTGCGGCTGGCCGGGCTGCTCGGCGCGGACGACCCGGAGGACATCGCCCAGGAGGCGTTCGCCCGGCTGCTGCGCTGCTACGGGTCGCTGCGCGACGCCGACGCCGCGCTGGCCTACGTGCGGGCAACGGTCTGCAACCTGACCAGGAACCGGCGGCGGCACCTGCGCGTGGTCCGGCTGCGGACGCCGGCGGAGCGCCCGGTCGACGCGGAGTCCTCGGAGCAGGCGGCGCTGCTGCGGGAGGAGCAGCGGGAGGTGATCGCCGCGCTCGCCGCGCTGCCCGCCCGGCGCCGTGAGGCCATCGTCCTGCGGTACTGGCTCGGGCTGAGCGAGGCGGAGATCGCGGCGGCGATGGGCATCTCCGCCGGAACGGTGAAGTCACAAGTGAGCCGGGGCCTCGCGGCCCTCGGCCAGGCCCTGGAGGAGGGACGATGACCGACCTGGAAGATCGGGTGCGGGACGCGCTCCTCGCGCGGGCCGGGGAGTTCACCACGAGTCCGGACGCGTGGGAGCGGACGACGGCCAGGGCCGGGCGCCGCGCCGTCCGGTGGCAGTCGCGCCGCCCGCGGCGGCAGCGCTGGATGACCCGGTTCACGCCGCTCGCCGCGGCGGCCGCCGTGCTCGTGATCGCCGCGGGCACGGCCATCCTGGCGGGGACCGGCGGCAGCCAGGCGCCGCGGGTGGCGCCGACGTCCGGCGCCCCGGGCGGGTTCGGCAACGGGTCGCCGTGCGCCTTCCCCGGCCAGTCACCCAAGATTCCCGTTACCGGCGTCACCATCAGCGCGAAGGTAACGGTGGACGGCGTCACCACCTGGTGGACACGAGTGCCGGACAGCTCCTTCGGCGTGGAAAACAGCCAGGGGAAGGTGCAAACGAGAACGACGAACCTGGCCCTCTGCCAGGTCCACGGGCAGGGCGGCACCGGCACGCCCGTGTGGCCGCTCGGCCAGGGTCAGCTCGTGCAGGCCGGCAGCCCCGCCACGTTCCTCGCCGACAGCACCTCCGTGAGCGGGCTCGCGGTCGGGTCGATCACCTCGGTGACCGCGGACCTGGCGAACGGCCACGTGATCCAGGGCAGCGTCGCCTACGGCAAGGGCTTCCCCTACGCGGCCTGGTGGGTGGAGTACCTGCAGGGCATCTCGGCGACGCTGGTATTCAGGGACGCCGCCGGGCACGTGGTCAAGGAGCTGGCCGAGCCCTACCCGCCGGCGAGCAGCCCGCGGCAGCCCAAGGCCCGCCAGCTCACCACGTGGGACCCCACCCGGGCCTGCCAGCAGGACCGGGTACAGCAGCGGGTCGCGGACGGTACCAAGGTGTGGACGTACATCGGCTTCACCGTGCCGAAAGCGGTGCAGCCCAACCACGCACCGCCCACGCTCTGCGAGACCACCGGCACCGCCGGCGCGCCGGCGAGCTTCATCGGCACCTACGCCCTGCCGGCCGGGCAGAACGTGAAGCGCATCTTCGCGCTCTACCCGACCTCGTCGGTGTCGGGGATCGTCGTGCCCAGCGCGACCTCGGTGACGGCCGTGCTCGCGGACGGCGAGAAGTACACCGGGACGATCGTCACCAACAAGCTCTTCACCGACCCGGTGTGGATCGTCAGCTACCCGCTCAAGGAGCGGGCCACGCTGGTCTTCCGCAATGCCGCGGGCGCGGTTGTCGTCACGCTGACCGTACCCGCGAATCCTTAGCCTGAACGGGTTGCCGCTTCGCCTGGCCGCCCCCGCCGAGCCATCGGGGGCGGCCAGGCGACGCACGATTTCGTTCGGAAGCACCTCGCTTGTGACTTTGGTGTTGAAGAGTGACCGGGGTCACATTTCCCTCTTCACGGATCGGGATTTCTACCGCAAACTGCTGGTAAAGGTCACGGTCCCGGGAGGCTGCGATGGCGACGACTCCGGCCCAGAAGACGACCGCGGCGCCGCCGGGGCTCAAGCGCTCCCTGTCCGTCTGGTCGGCGGTCGGCCTGTCGCTGGCGCTCATGGCGCCGTCCATGGCGGCGAACATCAACCCGCAGGGCGCGAGCGGCGCCGGGCGGGCGGTGCCGCTCGCGTTCCTCATCGCGGCGGTCGGCGTGCTCCTGGTCGCCTACACGTTCGTGCGTCTTTGCCAGTACTACCGGCACTCCGGGTCGGCCTACGCGTTCGTCGGCGCGACGCTCGGGCCGCGGGCCGGCGTGGTCGCCGGCTGGGGCCTGGTCGGTACGTACACCTTCTACGCGGTGACGACGGCGGGGGCGGCCGGGGTGTTCGGCAGCGGCCTGTTCGAATCGCTCGGCCTCTGGAAGAACCAGCCGTCCTGGTCGCCCATCCTGTTCGTCGGCGTCGCCCTCGCGCTGGCGCTGCTGCTGGCCGCGATGCCCGCCAAGGGCGGGACGAACGTGCTGCTCGTGGTCGAGTCGCTGACGGTCGCGCTGATCCTCGTGGTCACCGTGACCGTGCTGGTCAAGGTCATCGGGCACACGGCGCCGGGCGGCGCGCACTTCACGATGAGCGTGTTCAGCCTGGCCCACGGGACGGGGGTCTCCGCGCTGTTCCTCGGCGTGGTGTTCGGCTTCCTGTCGTTCGCCGGCTTCGAGGCGTCCGCGACCCTTGGCGAGGAGGCGCGCAACCCGTCGCGGGACATACCGCGGGCGATCCTGGGCGTGGCGATCTTCGGCGGCGTGTACTTCGTGGTCGTGACCGCCGCCGAAGTGATGGGGTTCGGTACCTCCTCGTCCGGGCTTACCGCGTTCGCCCACTCGCCGTCGCTGCTCGGCGACCTCGGGTCGTCCTACGTCGGCGCGTGGGTCGGCAACGTGATCACGGCGGGGACCACGGTGTCCGCGTTCGGCTGCTGCCTGGCGTCCACCGTGGCCGCGGCCCGGGTGGCCTACGCGATGTCGCGCGACACGTTCGGCTCGCGGCACGTGGGCGCGGCGAACCGCTGGGGCACGCCCGCCGCCGCGACCGGCCTGATCACGGTGGCCACCGTCGTCATCTACGTGGTCTACGTCGCGGTGTCGACGCAGGCGTCGTCGGTGGCGGAGAACGCGTTCTTCTGGTCCGGCACGATCGGCACGCTGATCCTGCTCGTCGTGTACGTGCTGGCGACGCTGGGCATGGTCCTGCTGGTGTTCGTGCGGCGCAAGGTGCCCTCAGTGCCCATGTGGCAGGTCATCATCCCGATCGCCGCGATCGTCGTGCTCGGCTACACGCTCTACCGGAACGTTTACCCGTACCCGACCGGCGACGGGTACTGGTTCCCGATCGTGGGCGGCGCCTGGCTGGCGGTGGCGGTCGCCGCGGTGCTCGTGGCACCGCGGACGACGCGGCGGCTTGGCGCCGCGCTGACGAGCCGCGAGGGCATCACCGCGGCCACGGCCGATGACATAAGGTGACGGATACCTCCCGATAAGTGACCGAAACGGCGGGTAGGTGACTAGCATCTCCCACTAAGAAGGACCATTTACCTGCAACGGGAACGCCGCACCGGACAAAGCCCGTTATTCTTTTGTGACGGAGGCCGACTCGGCCGCATGCGGCGCGGCATGTGGGTAGATGTGACAGTGCTCCGGTTGCCTGGAATGACCGCTGGCCGCCAGGCGTGCGTTTTCGAATATCGACGCCAGGCGCCGTGGCACGAGTGACCGCGGCAAGGACGCAAAGGAGTGGGCATGGAGCGGGCTGACTGGCTGGAGGAACGGGTTGACTCGGCCGACGCGCGGTTCCTCATGGTGACCGCCATTACTCACCACCGGTTCAACTCCCCCATCTGGGGCGCCCGCGAGGTCCGCAAGCTACAGGCCGAACTGGCCGAGATCGCCAAGCACGCGTCCGACGTGCTCAAGGAGCACCAGGCCACGAGCAAGACGAAGAAGAAGCAGAAGAACCCGCGCCCGGCCACGAAGTACCGTGGCGTCTTCGGCGCCCCGGCCTGGTAACCGGCCGGGCCCGAGCGCGCTTACCGCTTGCGGGCGACCCCGCCGTAGCAGCCCACCTCGGCGGGCGCCGGCCGCGGCGTGCGCTCGGGCCGCCACTCCGACACGAGGACCACGCCCGGCGGCACGAGTTCAAGCCCGTTGAACGCGAGCTTGGCGAACTCGTCGGAATCACGGAACTGCGCGGGGACGCCGGCGCTGCGATAGGCGCGCTCGGCGGCGCCCACCCCTTCCCTGTCGTGCTCGGCGGTGCCGTGCGAGGCGACCAGGTAACTGCCCGGCGGCAGCGCGTCGACCAGGGTCGCGACGATCTCCGCCGGCCGGGCCTCGTCCACGATGAAGGGCAGCACGACGGCGAGCACCAGCGCGATCGGCCGTCCGAAGTCCAGTACCTCCCTGGTCACCGGGTCGGACAGGATGGCCTCTGGCCCACGCAGGTCCGCCTGGATGTAGGCCGTCCGTCCCTCGGGCGAACTGGTGAGCAGCGCCCGCGCGTGCGCGAGCACCAGCGGGTCGTTGTCGACGTAGACCACGCGGGCCGACGGCGCGACCGACTGCGCGACCTCGTGCACGGCGTTCATCGTCGGCAGCCCGGTACCGATGTCGAGAAACTGCCTGATCCCTTCCTGCTGGGCCAGGTAGCGCACGGCGCGGCCGAGGAAGGCGCGGTTCTCGCGCGCCCCGGTGCGCGCCCACGGCATGGTGGCGAGCAGCTTGTCCGCGGTCTCGCGGTCGGCCGCGAAATGGTTCTTCCCGCCGAGGTAGTAGTCGTACATCCTGGCGCTGTGCGGCCGGGACGTGTCGATCCCCGGCGGCGGCGTCTCCGGCACTTCGCGCTCTCCCGTCACAAGACCAAATGTTAGCGCTCACATCGGCTTGCTCGTGCACCCGGAGTCCACCGGCCCCGGGTTTCCGTGTCGCGGCAGGCGTCGGCCCCGGGGTTTTGCGTCAGGGGGCGGACGTCGGCCCCCGGGGTTTCGCGTCAAGGGGCCGGGCGTCGGGCAACCACATAAGCCACGCCAGGCGCTGCCGTGCACTTTGTCGGCGCTTGAGCTCAATATGCCATTGCAACGCCCCATGTGGCCCCGGACCGGGACCATGCCAGTGCCGCCGCCGTGGAGCGCGCGGCGCCTGACGGGCACGGCCGTCCCGCCCGGGTTAGGGTGGTGCGGCTCGATGCTGCGTGGCCATTTCGCGGTCGCCGGTGAAGTGGCCCGGCGTTCCCGCGGGTCGGCCGCGTTTTGGCCCCATGACCCCGCGGTGCCGCTCTAGTGGCCCAAGGGCACCGCGGCCCGCCGCCGTTTTGGCCCAAGGGGCCCGAGGGCCAAAACGACGGGCGGGAAAGCCGCCGGCGGATTCGCCGCCGGCATTGCGGCTCGCCGACGAACATGCCGGGCACCCACCAAGTGGGAACCGTTAAGCGGGGCGGCGGGCGGCCGCCCTGCGGGGCCACCGTGGTAACAGCCAACTAAGCGTGCGCGAGGCTGGCCTCCCGCTCGTCCTCGTGAGCCTGGGGCTGTGCCCGTACCGACAGCAAGATCCCCGCCACCAGCATCCAGGCGGCGAGGACCAGGAGGGCGAAGAACAGCAGCGGGCTGGCGGAGCAGGCGCCGATGACCACCAGCAGCCAGCCCATCCACCGCGGGAGCACCCGGCTCGCCACGACCGCCAGGCCGCCGACGACGCCGAAGACGCACATTCCGGCGGCCGCGGGCAGGATGAAGCTGTTGTCGAGCAGGTTGAGCGCCGACGCCGACCCGACGGTCAGGTAACTGGAGTTCTCCGCCAGAACGAACTGAATGCAGAACGCGGCGGCGAGGCCGGCCGCGCCGAACACCGCGCCGGCGACCATGCCGTTGGCCAGCCACGCGCCGATGCTCCGCATCCGGCCGGCCAGGGCGACCGCGAAGAAGACCAAGAAGACGACCGCGAAGGCGCCGATCAGGGCCGAGGTCTTAGAGCCCGAGCCGTTCTTCACGAAGAAAGAGATCACGCTGGCCGGCGACGCGTTGGCATTCGGCGTGTTGCCGGTGGCGAAGAAGGCAACGACGAACAGGATCGCCGCGACCACGCCGGTAAGCGGCGCCCACTTGTTAAGCCATCGTTCCACTGTGGATCACATCCTTCCCCTGCGGCCGGGACTTCCGGCCGCGACGTGACCAGCGGACGAGGCAACCAGCCGACACAGGACGCGACTGTGGCACCGAACGACCGGGCAGCCCTGTTTCCTCGTCCCCCACGGGCCCCCACATGCCCGATACGCCAACTGTGCGGCGCAACCAGGGCATTGCGGTATCAGCAATATTGCTTATGCTGGAATTCGGGGTGGGGGGACATGCCCGTTAGCAATGCATTGCGCATATTCAGCGATGGCCTGGCGGAGCTCTACGCGCCGCCCGGCGGCCTCGCGGACCAGGGCTTTCCCGCCCGCGTCGTCCGCGTTGCGGCCACGCTCGTGCCCGCCGACTCGTGCTCCTATAACCACTTCGAGGGCTCGCGGCTGCTCGCCTGGCACGTCGAGCCCGGCGGTATTGGCGTGTTCCCCGGCAGCGAGCAGCTGTTCCGGCAGCACCTGCCCGAACATCCCGTCCTCGCCAGCCACATGGTCACCGGCGACGGCCGCGCGCTGCGGATCTCCGACTTCCTCAGCGACCGCCAGTTCCGCTCGCTTGGCCTGTACCACGACTTCTACCGGGCCTCGGAGGTCAACTACCAGCTCGCCATTTCCGTGCCCGCTCCCCACGGCGGGGTGATCGGTGTCGCGCTGAACCGCTGCCGCCGCGACTTCTGCGCGGCCGACCGCGACCTCCTTGACCTGCTGCGCGTGCACATCGGGCAGGCCGCCACGCTCCTGTCCCTGCCGTCCGTTCCCGTCCCGCCGGACTCCGCGAACAGCGTGCTGCTGACCCCCCGCCAGGCCCGCGTGCTGCAACTCGTCGCCAGCGGCCAGTCCGACCGTGCCATCGCCCGGGCCCTTGGCATCAGCACCCGCACGGTTCAGGCCCACCTGCAGCATGCCTACCGCACGCTCGACGTCACCTGCCGCACCGAGGCCCTCGCCCGGCTCCAGGCGCGCTAGGGCGTCGCGCGTCACTCCAGGTGGACGGTTCCCCCGCACGAGGAGTCATGGGACCGGGCCAGGCGGAGCGCGAAACCGTTCGGGATAATTCTTGTTTTAGACCTCGACCACGACCGGGATGATCATCGGGCGGCGCCGGTAGTTGTCGCTGACCCACTTGCCGATGACCCGTCGCGACAGCTGGCGCAGCGCGTGGGTGTCGGTGACGCCCTCGTTCGCCGCCCGCTCGAGCGCGTCTGTCAGCTTGGGCAGCACGTCGGAGGAGAACGCCGCGTCGTCGATGCCCGAGCCCCTGGTGTGGATCTCCGGGCCGCCGACGATCTTGCCGGTCGACGAGTCGAGGACCATGATCACCGAGATGAACCCCTCGTCGCCGAGGATGCGCCGGTCCTTGAGCTGCGACTCCGTCACCTCGCCAACGGTGAGCCCGTCAACGTAGACGTAGCCGCAGTCCACCGCGCCGGTGATGGCGACCTTCCCGTCGATCAGGTCGACGACCACGCCGTCCTCGGCGATCACGATCCGGTCGTTCGGCACCCCGGTGAGCGCCGCGAGCCGCGCGTGCGCCTTCAGGTGCCGCCACTCGCCGTGCACCGGCATGAAGTTGCGCGGCTTGACCAGGTTGAGCAGGTAGAGCAGTTCGCCCGCGGGCGCGTGCCCGCTGACGTGGACGAGGCTTGACTCCTTGTGCACGACGCGGGCGCCGAGCCTGGTCAGCCCGTTGATCACCTTGTAGACGGCGGTCTCGTTGCCGGGGATGAGCGACGACGCGAGGATGACCGTGTCGCCCGCCGCGATGCGGATCGGATGGTCGCGGCCCGCCATGCGGGACAGCGCGGACATCGGCTCGCCCTGCGAGCCGGTGGAGATCAGCACGACCTCGCTCGGCGGCAGCTCCTCGGCCTCGCGCAGGTCGACGAGCAGCCCGCCGGGCACGTGCAGGTAGCCGAGGTCGCGGGCGACGCCCATGTTGCGGACCATGGACCGGCCGACGAAGGCGACCTTCCTGCGGTGCTTCGCCGCCGTGTCGAGCACCTGCTGCACCCGGTGCACGTGCGAGGCGAAGCACGCCACGATGATGCGCTCGTGGGCGCCGGAGAACACCTCGTTGAGCACCGGCGCGATGTCCCGCTCCGACCGGACGATGCCGGGCACCTCGGCGTTGGTCGAGTCGGCGAGCAGGAGGTCGACGCCCTCGCCGCCGAGCCGCGCGAACCCGGCCAGGTCGGTCAGCCGCCCGTCGAGCGGCAGCTGGTCCATCTTGAAGTCGCCGGTGTGCAGCACGACGCCGGCCGGCGTCTTGATCGCTACCGCGAGCGCGTCGGGGATCGAGTGGTTCACCGCGAAGAACTCAAGATCGAAGGGTCCGAACGTCTGCTCGTTACCCTCCTTCACCTCGACTACTTCTGGAGTCAGGCGGTGCTCGGTGAGCTTGGACTTCATCAGGGCGAGGGTCAGCTTGGACCCGACGAGCGGGATGTCGCGGCGCTCGCGGAGCAGGTAGGGCACCGCGCCGATGTGGTCCTCGTGCGCGTGCGTGAGGACGAGCGCCTCGACATCGTCCAGCCGGTCCTCCAGGTAGCGGAAGTCCGGCAGGATCAGGTCGACGCCGGGCTGGTCCGGCTCGGGGAACAGCACGCCGCAGTCGACGATCAGCAGCCGCCCGAGGTACTCGAAGACGGTCATGTTCCGGCCGATCTCACCGAGCCCGCCGAGCGCGATGACGCGCAGGCCATTGCTCGGCAGGGCCGGCGGCGGGGTCAGGTCAGGATGCGGAAAGCTCACTCGTCAGCTCCGTTGGTTGGCAGCTTCACGCCGCCTGCGGTCAGGTCTTCTCTGAGGGTGCGCCGCTCGGCCGCGCTGGCCGGCAGCAGCGGGCCGCGGACACCGCCGCCCGGCAGGCCAAGCAGGTCCATCGCGGCCTTGGTCATGACCGCCGCCTGGTTGCGGAACAGGCCGACGTTGACCGGGAGCATGGAGCGGTGCAACTGGGCCGCTTCGGCGTTGCGGCCGGCGGTGAACGCCTCGAGCATCGCGTGGATGCGGTCGCCGACGACGTGCCCGGTCACGCTGACGCAGCCGACCGCGCCGATCGACCACAGGGGCAGGTTCATCGGGTCGTCGCCGGAGTAATAGGCCAGGCCGGAGCGCGACAGGACCTGCGAGGTCGCCGCCAGGTCGCCCTTGGCGTCCTTGACGCCGACGATCCTCCGGTGCTCCCCGAGCCTGATCAGGGTCTCGGTCGCCACGGCGGTCCCGGTCCGGCTCGGGATGTCGTAGATGAGCGTCGGGAGGCGGGTCGCGTCGGCGATCGTGATGAAGTGCGCCCGCAGCGCGTCCTGGGCGGGCTTGTTGTAGTACGGGGTAACCACGAGCAGGCCGTGCGCGCCGGCCTTCTCCGCCTGCCGGGCCAGCTCGACGCTGTGGGCGGTGACGTTTGTGCCAACGCCGGCGACGACCGTCGCCCGGTCGCCCACCGCCTCACGGACCACCTTGACCAGCCGCGCTTTCTCCTCGTCGGTCGTCGTCGGCGCCTCACCAGTGGTGCCGTTGACGACGAGACCCTCGTTGCGCATGTCATCCACGAGATAGGCGGCCAGCCTGGCCGCGCCGTCGTAGTCGACCGCGCCGTCCGGGGTCATCGGAGTGATCATGGCCGTCATCAGCCGGCCGAAGGGCGCCGGGGTGGTCGTGGTCATGTCTGAACGTTACCGCTAGCCGCGTGGCGGCGCATGCGCCCGCCCCGCTGGCCGCGCTTTATCGACGCGCCGCTAGCCGAGCAGCTCGTAGATGGTTTTGAGGTAGCCGGCCGCGACGTCGGAGCCGACCAGGCCTGGCTGCATCTTGTTCATCATGTAGGAGATGGTCGTGCGCCGGTCGGTGTCCATGATGATCAGGGACCCGCCCCAGCCGCCCCAGAAGCACACGTTTCCCTCGGGCATGAACGGGACGCCGACCGGCTCGGCGAGGCCGTAGCCGATGCCGAAGCGCAGCGGGACGCCGAGGAAGAGGTCGATCCCGTGGGCCTGCTCGCGGAAGATCTGCTCGATCGTCGCGGGCTTTAGCAGCCGTGGCCCGCGGGCCGTGCTGCCGCCGAGCGAGATGACCGACATGATGTCCGCGACCGAGCGGGCGTTGCCGTGGCCGTTGGCCGCGCCGATCTCCGCCAGCCGCCACGGTGTCGTGTTGGGCGCCGTCGCGTCGGCCGCCGGGCCGGTCGCGACCTTGACCAGGACGCTGTTCGGGTCGAGGGCGGCCAGGTCGAACGGTAGCGGCGGGGGCGGGATGATCTCCGCGCACCGGCCCCAGTCGGCCTCGCGCGCGCCGATCTGGAAGTCCGCGCCGAGCGGGCCGGCGATCTCGTCGTCGACGAACCGCTTGAGGCTCTTGCCGGTCACCCTTCTGACGATCTCGCCGAGCAGGTGGCCGAAGCTCAGCGCGTGGTACCCGGACGCGGTGCCCGGCTCCCACCAGGGGGCCTGGGCGGCGAGCGCCGCCGTGGAGCGCTCCAGGTCGTACATCTCGTCGAAGGCGAACGGTGCGTTCCAGCCGGCCACGCCGGAGGTGTGGCCCATCAGCTGCCTCACCAGGACGTCTTCCTTGCCCTGAGCGGCGAATTCTGGCCAGTACCGTGCCACCGGGGCGTCCAGGTCCACCAGGCCGCGGTCCGCCAGCATGAGCACCGCCAGGCTGGTGACCGTCTTGGTCGTGGACCAGACGTTCACGATCGTGTCCCGCTCCCACGGGCGGTTCCCGGCCGCGTCGGCGAAACCACCGTGGACGTCCACGAGGGTCCGCCCGTCGACGTCCACCACGACCGACAGGCCGCGGTCGGCGCCGGAGGCGAGGCTGTCCTCAAGGACGGCGCGCAGGGGCTCGAACCGGGCATCGAGGTGCCCGCGGAGGGATCCGGTGGTCATGTCGCCTCTTTCCGATCGTCACTGACCGTGTGCCGCGTGGGGCACGCATCATCTATTTCTAGGGTCGGGGGCAGTTACTGTCGAGGGCTGATCCGGTTTCCTGTCCGGTTCGCTCGGGTTTCCCTTGGGCTTCCCCGGGCTTCCCGGGACCATAGATGGTTGTCCGGAGGTATTGACCTCCATATGAATGTGGCCGTACGCTGCCGTGTTGGCGTGCTTTGGCTTTGGTGAAGGAAGGCGGGCGGGCATGGGTGACGCGCAGACGGCGGGCACGGCGCTGACGCGCCGGCTGTACGAGTCGATGTGGGCCGCGCTCGGCGGACCGGGCGACCTCGCCTCTTCCGTCGACTTCGCCGACGGCGAGGTGCTGCCGGGGCCGTTCGCGGTCTCGCACGTGGGCGCGGCCTCGTTCGGTGCGGTGGGCGCGGCTGTCGCCGACCTCGTGTCGACGGCGACGGGCCGGGCGCCGGCCGTGCGGGTCGACCGGACGCTGGCGTCCGTCTGGCTGGCGTACTGGTCGGAGCCGGTCGGCTGGGACCGTGGCACGCCCTGGCACGGCGTGTCCACCGACTACGCCGCCGCCGACGGGCGCTGGGTCAGGCTTCAGGCCAACTACGACCACCTGCGCCGCGCCGCCGCCGAGGCGCTCGGCGCGGCGGAGGACCGTGAGGCGTTCGCCCGCGCGATCGCGGCCATGACCGCCGACGAGGCGGAGCACGCGATCGTCACCGGCGGCGGTGCCGCCGCCGCGTCACGGACGATGGACGAGTGGGCCGCGCACCCGCAGGGCCGTGCCGCGGCCGCCGAGCCGCTGATCGACACGGTTTTTGGCGAGGGCGCCTCTTCTTCCGGTTCTTCCTGGGCACCCACACCGGAGCGCCCGCTGGCCGGCATCCGGGTGCTCGACCTCACCCGGGTGCTCGCGGGGCCGGTGGGCACGCGGACGCTCGCGGGTTACGGCGCGGAGGTGCTGCGCATCGACCCGCCCGGCTTCCTCGAGCCCGGCGGGTCGAACGGCGGCGGCGACCTCACGCTCGGCAAGCGGTGCGTCTACCTCGACCTGAGCACGCCGGCCGGACGGGACACCTTCCTGACCCTGCTGTCCCAGGCGGACGTCCTGGTGCACGGCCTGCGGCCCGGCGCGCTCGACGGGCTCGGCCTCGGCGCGGACCCGCGCCGCGCCGCCGCGCCCAGCGTCATCGAGGTCACGCTCAACGCCTACGGCTGGACCGGCCCGTGGCAGGGCCGACGCGGCTTCGACACCCTCGTCCAGACCAGTTCCGGCCTGTCCACCGAGCTGATGCGGCGCGGCGGGCTCCCCGGCCCGCGCCTGCTCCCGTCGCAGGTGCTCGACTTCGCGACCGGCTACCTCGTCGCCGCGGCGGCGATCCGCGGCCTCGCCGAGCGGGCGCGGCACGGCCGCTGGTCATCCTGGCGGCTCGCGCTGGCCAGGACCGGCGCGCTGCTGCGCGAGGCGGGCGAGGCACCGGACGACGACCCCGCGCTCGGCTCGCCGGCTGATCATTGGTACGAGGGCCGCGTCTACAACTTCCCCAAGGGCCCCGTCCGCCGCCTGGCCTGGCCGACCACGGTGTCGCGGTCGCCGCTGTTCTGGGAGCGGGCGGGCGACCCGTACGGGACGGCGACGCCGGTGTGGGCCACCTTCCCGTTGGCGGCCCGCGGGGCCTTGGGGTGATCGCTCCCTCGGCTCCCCACGGCACACGTCGGTCACGCTGACGCCGGCGCTCCTCGCCCCCGCTTCGTGACACACTGGCGCCATGAGCGACCAATCCGGCGTCGCGGTGGCGGTGTCCGGCTTTTCACCCTGCTTCCCGGCTACCGACATGCGGGCCGCCCTGGCGCACTACGCGCGCCTGGGCTTCGACGTCATGCCGTACTCGGAGGGGATGGCGTGGGCCTGGGTGCGGTTCGGCGTGGCCGAGATCCATCTGTTCCTGAAGGAGGACCACGACCCCGCGCGCACCGCGGCGGCCGCCGACCTGGCCGTCGATGACTGCGACGCCCTCCGGCGGCAGTGGGATGCCACGGGCGTCCCCGGCACGAGCGCCTCGTATGACACGCCCTACGGGATGCGCGAGGCCGTGCACGTGGACCCGGACCACAACCTCATCAGGTTCGGCTCACCACTCAGCCAAAGCTAACCGCCACCTCCCTGGGCCCGGCGAAACCCGCCCGGCGGCCACGGAAAAGGGCCATCCGGCCCCGGCAAAGCGGCCCCAAGGGACGCCCCGGGCGGGACATCGAAGGCTAGACGTCGAGGGCGGGGCAGCCACAAGGGACGCCCCGCCCCGGCGCATTTCCGACATTTCATGATGTGCACCGAGAGATTAGGGGGCGGACTCCGTATAGCCGGTAAATAAAGTTCGTCATGTAAATAAAGCACCGCTCAGAGGTGTTTTATTTACCGCTTAAAAAAAGTTTACATGATGTGCGGAATTTACACGTTAACCGAGGGCGGGCAAGCCGGACATAGTGCAACTTTCCGCCCCGGCAGATGGCCGATCCACGTTGGCCGCGGGCCGCCTTGACCCGCCGACCGGCGGGGTCCGAGGGCGCAGCGGGCAAGCCGGGCCACCAGCCGCCCGCGAAGGGGGCCGTGCCCGAAAGGGGCCGTGCCCGAAAGAGGCCGTGCCCGAAAGAGGCCGTGCCCGAAAGGGGCCGTGCCCGAAAGGGGCCGTGCCCGAAAGGGGCCGTGCCCGAAAGGGGCCGTGCCCGAAAGAGGCCACGCCCGAAGGGGGCCGTGCCCGAAGGGGGCCGTGCCCGAAAGGGGCCGTGCCCGAAGGGGGCCGCGCCCGAAGGGGGCCACGCGCGATCTTCCCCGGCAATCGATGAGTAATTCGTCTCGGTCGTACCCTGGCCTGCCGTAATTGATTATCGGATTGCCCTCAATCTGGCCGTCTCCCGGAGCGCGTCGCATAAGCCTGTGAGTAATCCTCTTCGCACGCCCGGCGACCATTCCGCGCGCCTTCGCTTGATCGCGCGCCGCATTAGCAGCGCAGCCGGGGCGTGATCATGGTGGCTGAGGTGCGAAGGCGGGTCGGGACGCGCCGACGAGCGGGGGCCAAGCGGCAGGGCGGTCGGCCAGGGGTCCGGGTGGCGAGGGTTGGGCGGGGCGGGTGGACGTTGATTGGTCGTCACCCGCCCGGCCCGCTGCTTTTGGCTCGGGCGACGATCGGTTACCGGGGATCCGCCCCGGCCGCGTTCGGCTAACGCAGGCATCACCCGCCAAGGGTTAACCCGGCAACCAGCGGGCCGGAGCCGTCCCCCGGCTTGGCCGCTTGCGCGGCTTAGCTGACGGCCGGCTTTGGCTTGGCTGGCTTGGCACCCCAGGGGCGGAGGTCGCCGGGGAAGACCAGCCAGAACAGCAGGGCCGCGCCGACCAGGGGCGTCGCCGCGGCGATGAGGAAGGCCGTCGTGTAGAGGTGCGCAGAGAACAGGTGCGACGTCACGTACGGCGAGAAGCCGCCGAAGACGTTGACCAGGACGCACATCATGCCGGTGCCGCGCGCGGAGCGCTCGCCGAGGGTGTCGATGGAGATCACCTGGAAGATCGACGCGGCGATCTCGTTGAAGAACTCGGCCACGCCAAGCAGCACCATGACGAGGGTCAGGTTGGATGAGAGCGCGGCCACGACGAGCAGGACCGCGAAGATCACCTCGCTGACGGCGGCCAGGTACGTCCGGGAGATCCGGTAGTTCCGCGTCCTCGACAGCAGCGCGTCGGAGATGATGCCGACGAAGAACCCGCCGACCATGCCCCCCACCCAGGTCCACGTCGAGTCCAGGCCCGCGCCCAGGTACTGGCTGTGCCGGTCGTCGATGTAGTAGAGCGGGAGGAACTCGGCCAGGAACAGGAAGCTCCACGCGGACAGGCCCCAGGCGATGCCGGTCCCCCACAGGGTCCTGCTGCGGGTAAGTTCGCCCCACGACAGGCCCGCGGGCTTGTCGCCGATGAGCTTCTCGTAAGGCTTGCCCCTGGCCAGGATCAGCCAGGCGATGCCGACAAGCACCCCGACCCCGCCAAGGATCCACAGCCAGGACTTCCAACTGCTGCCCGCGACGACGAGCGTTCCGGCCAGGCCGAGGATGAAGGCGCCCACCGGGAAGGTGAAGTTGAAGATCGCGGCCGCGATCCCGCGCTGCCGCGGCGCGACCGCCGCGCCAAGCTCGGTGTTGCCGATGGGCGTGGTGGGCGGGGTACCCGAGGTCATCGAGTAGACGATCCGGTTCGCGAGGAAGCCACCGTAGCCGGACGACCAGGGCAGCACCAGGTTCATCACGGAACCGAGGATGATCGCGACCCCGCCGACGATCCGTGATCCCCATTTGGCCGCCGCCCAGCCCGCCGCGAGCGCGATCACGATCCCGAGGAAGCCGGTGATGGTCGACATGTTGCCAATTTCGTTGACGCTGATGCCGAGATTGGTGATCAGCTTCGGGGTGATGATGCCGATCGTCAGGCTGCCCATGTTCCCGATCAGGCCGAACAGGGCGACGACCGCCACCGTGCTCCACCGGGTCCGCTTGACGCTCACTCCGGTTTCGCGCATGACCGAGGCCTGCTGCGCCATTACATGTCCTCCTCAGGCTCGCCATGAAGTCAAGTCAACCAGTTGTCCGGTTGACAATACATTTAAGGAAAGCCGCAGACAAGACTATCTTCCCGCATCGTTACGAATCTCGACATAGTGTCATACAGACGTCTGGATGACACTCGATGCGGCCGATCGCCGCCGAGGCGCGCCCGCGTCGACGGAATCCCAGGTAGGCGTCCCACCGCCCGGGCCACGGCGGGAAACGCCTTTGACACTGGACAGCAACAGAACGTTCATTCTATAGTCTGCTCATACATAGGTACGGTCATCCGTACAGCAAGTACGTTGAGCAGCCCGGCGACCTCGAGGGCTAGGGCATCGACGGCCGGACCGCGATCCGCGCTCGGCCACACCAAGAACCACAGACCTCGTTGAAAGGCGAAGCTGTTGATCTCTAGGACAGTTCTGACCGGGGGTGGCCGCCCTGGGCGCCGTGCTGCTCGCCGCCGGCTGCGGCGGCACGGCCGTGGGCGCGGGTACCGGCTCAGGCTCGGGGACTTCCGCCGCGCAGGGAAGCGGCGGCTCGGCCGGCTCGCTGCCCGCCGCGGCACCCGGATGGAACCCGGCAAGCAAGACCATCACGATCACCTCGCTCTATCCGGAATCGGGCCCGGTCGCGGGCGGCGCGCTCTTCCTCGTCGGCATGAAGGCGTGGTTCGCCAGGGCGACGGCGGCGGGCGGCGAGCTGGCCGGATACAAGATCAACATGAACACGCCCGACACTCAGTACGAGGACTCGCTGACCGTGTCCGAGTACCAGCAGTACAAGTCCCAGTCGGCGCTGTTCGAGGTGCTCGCCACGCCGTCGATGCTGCCGCTCAAGCAGGACCAGATCCTCGCGGTGGGCGCGGGCCTCGACTCCACCTTGATCCACGACCCGAACTACCTGCCGGTGCTTCCGCCCAACGAGGTGATCGCGGCCAACATGGTCGCGTACGCCGACCAGGTGGAGGGCAAGGAGGGCGACACGTACTGCACCGCGGAGGAGAACGACAGCACCGGCACTGAGTTCGCGGCCGGCGCCCAGTACGCCGCCAAGCAGCTTGGCCTCAAGTACGGCGGTACCGTGCCCTATACCTACCCGCCCACCGATGCGACGCCGATCGTGGTCCAGCTGCGGAACAAGGGCTGCCAGGTCGTGGTGGTCGGCGGGGTCACGCCGACCATGGTCGACATCGCGGCCCGGGCGGCGCAGCTGAACTACGACCCGCAGTGGCTGGTGAGCGGCTCCGGCGTGTCACCGCACATGGCGACGGGCCCGTCCGGCTCCTACATCCAGAAGAACGTGCTCATGGTCTACACCGGCGCCGACTGGGGTTCTTCTGAGCTGCCCGGCTCCGCGCAGCTCGCCACGGACGTCAAGGCGGTCGATCCGAGCTTCACGCCGGACGCGGTCTCCTACGAGTCGGGCTACTGCGAGGGCATGGCGACGACCGCCGTGCTGAAGAAGGCCATCGAGAACGGCGACATGAGCAGGACAGGGATACTGAACGCCGCGAACGAGCTCGGGAACATCAGCTTCCTCGGCCTGTGCGGCGGCGGTTACGACTACGGCACGAGCGCGGCGACCCGCAATCCCCCGCGCACGCTGAGCGTCTATAAGTTCGTGCCGAACACGGTGACGGGCCTCAAGATCACCAAGCTCAACTACACGTCGGCCGTCGGCGACAGCGTCCCGCTGACCGCGGGCTAGCCGGGTTCAGCACTCCGGAACCCGGCCGCGGTGGCCCCGGGGAGACAAAAAGCCATGTTCCCCCGGGGCATGCCCCTGTGAAAAAACGGCTGTATCGGACCGACCGAGGATCACGGAAAGAGCAGGGCAGGAAAAGTGGGTTTGCAGATTCTGGCACTGCCGTCGGGTGTTGTGCCCCAGGCGCATCAGGCCGCGATCACCTACCAGCGGGGCTGGGGCAAGTACCAGCGGCTCCCGATGATCATGTTCGTGATCGTCGGCGGTGAGCACCCGATCATGGTCGACACCGGGACGCCGGACGCGGCCTTCGTACGCGAGAACTTCCACTACAGCACCTTCGAGCGTCCCGACGGCGAGGACCCGCTGACGGTGCTGACCAACGCCGGGATCGACCCGGCCGACGTCCGCCACGTGGTCTTCACGCACCTGCACTGGGACCATTGCTCGAACGTCGGCCTGTTCCCCAACGCCGCGTTCACCGTTCAGGACAGGGAACTGCGCTACGCGATCAAGCCCATACCGCTGCACTACCGGGCCTACCAGCACCTGCCCGGCACGCAGCCGCCGTGGCTTTCCGTGCTTGACCGGGTCAACCCCGTGCAGGGGACGGTGGAGATCGCGCCCGGTGTCTCCACCGTGCACCTGCCCGGCCACACCCCCGGCTCGCAGGGGGTGCTCGTGGAGACCGACGCCGGCCGGTACCTCATCGCCGGCGACAACCTCGACAGCTACGACAACTGGACGGGCGACGCGAGCACGCCGCACATCCCGTCCGGCGCCTTCTCCAACCTCATCGAGTACACGGAAACGTTCAGCAAGATCGAGGCGCTTGAGTGCGAACCGATCCCCAGCCACGACCAGCGGGTGCTCGACACCGGGGTCTTCGGATGAGCGCCGGCGCCATCCTCGACGACGTGCTCGCGACCGCCGGGGCGGCACCGGCCGGGGACGCGGTGACCCTACGCGGCGCCGACCCGGTGCTCCCGACGCCACCCAGGACCGGCGAGTTGGGCGCGGCCGCGATCGCCGCGGCCGCGCTGGCCGCCGCACGGCTGTTCGAGCAGCGGACCGGGCGGGCGCAGCGGGTGACCGTGGACGTGGACGCGGCCGCGGCCGCGATGCGCAGCTGGACCTACCTCGCCCACGTGGCCGCGCCGCCGCGCGCATTGTCGGGCGGACAGCCGGGCGGGCAGCAGTTCTTCGCGACGGAAGACGACCGGTGGATCTTCCTGCACCGCCGGGCGGCCCATCACGCCGCCCGTCAAGAGCGCGTGCTTGGCTGTGGCCCGTCGGACGCGCAGGTCGCGGAGGCCGTGCGCCGCTGGAAGGGCGCCGACCTGGAAGAGGCGATCGTCGCGGCCGACGCCTGCGCCGCACTCGTCCGCACCCACGAGGAATGGGCAGGGCTCGAACAAGCGTTGGCGGTCGCCGAACTGCCCCTGCTCGAGGTGACGAAGATCGGCGACAGCGGCCCCGAGCCGGCTGGCAGTGGCGACCGGCCGCTTGGCGAGCTGCGGGTTCTCGACGTCACCCATGTGCTCGCCGGGCCGACGTGCGCGCGCACCCTCGCCGAACACGGGGCCGATGTGCTCAGGATCGGGCCGAACTCCTCCGGTGACGCCAACCCGATGCAGCGCGACACGGGCCACGGCAAGCGATCCGCCGCGCTCGACCTGAAGACCGTTGACGGCGCGGCGACCCTGCGCGGCCTGCTTCGCGATGCGGACGTCTTCTCTCAGGGCTATCGCCCGGGCGCGCTCGCCGCCCTCGACTTCTCCCCCGCGGACGCGGCCGACCTGCGCCCGGGGATCGTCTACGTGTCGATGACCGCGTTCGGCAAGCTCGGCCCGTGGCGCGAGCGGCGCGGCTACGACAGCGTCGTCCAGTCGGCAAGCGGCTTCTGCGCCGAGGTGGCTGTCGACGGCGAGCCCAAGTTCTTGCCGGTCAGCGCCCTGGACTACGTCACCGGCTACCTGGCCGCCTTCGGCACCCAGGTCGCGCTGGCGCGCCGCGCCACCGAGGGCGGCAGCTACCACGTCCAGGTTTCGCTGGCGCAAACGGGCCGCTACCTGCACGCCCTGCCGCGCACCACCGAGAGGGAGCGCGCGGCGCGCTCCCGCGAGTTGCCTGCCGCAAGGCTGGCCGAGTTGCTGACGGAGACCGATACGCCCTTCGGCAGGCTGCGCCACCTCGCGCCGGCCGCGCGCATGTCCGTCACGCCGCCGCGCTGGGACCTGCCCACCGTGCCGATGAATCACGACACGCCGGTCTGGGAGTGACGCCGATGCCATATGACGAAATATCCGGAATGTCGCGGCGCGCCAGCGCCCGACATTCCGGATGGACCCCCGGGGCGACCATCGCGGTGCGGCCGGCCCGACCGCCGCGAGCGGTCCGGCCGGCCCGACCGCCCCGAAGTGCGCCTGGGGCACCCCGGGCCAGAACGGTTATGTGCCTGGGTGCCCCAGGGCCAATAGAGCTGCGCCTGGGTGCCCCAGGGCCAGAGTTGTCCTGGCCCTGGGGCACCCATGGCCAGGACTCACGCGGCGCTGGCCCCCAAGGCCGTTACCGGCCTCGCGGCCGAGGTGGCGGGCGTGTCGCCGGCCAGGACCAAGGTCAACGTGTTCGCCCTGTCCAGCGCGCTCGCGGCGGTCTGCGGGGCGCTGCTCGCGGCGCAGTTGCAGTACGTCAGCGTCACCGAGTTCGACTACACGCTCTCCATCCAGTTCATCGTGATGATCATCGTGGGCGGGGTCGGCACCGCGTGGGGGCCGGTGATCGGCGCGCTCGCCATCTCCGCCGTGCCGCTGTACATCACGACGTACGCGTCGTCGATCCCGTTCGTCAAGCAGCCGACGAGCAGCAGCGGCGGGTTCGGCATCATGCCCGGGCAGCTCAGCCTCGTGGTGTACGGGCTGCTGCTCGCGGTCTTCCTGGTGGCGCAGCCGCGCGGGCTCGTCGGGCTGGCGCGGAGCGCGGGGCGCCTGGTGCCGCGGCGCCGGGCGGCCGCCCGGCCCCCGGGGTAACGGGGGGCGGCCCGAGCAGGCGGAAGTCGTTCGGACGCACGTATTTGACTTGGACTATCCCGCAGCGAAAGGTGGACAAAATGGGCTTGCAGATTCTGGCACTGCCGTCCGGGCTCGTGCCCGCGGCGCATGAGGCCGCGGTGACCTACCAGCGGAACTGGGACAGGCACAGGAAGCTGCCGATGATCATGTTTGTGATCACCGGCGGTGACCGGCCGATCATGGTCGACACCGGGACGCCGGACGCGGCGTTCGTCCGCGAGCACTTCGGGTACACGTTCGAGCGGCCGGCCGGCGAGGACCCGCTGCTCCAGCTCAACGAGGCCGGGATCGACCCGGCCGACGTGCGCGACGTCGTCTTCACCCACCTGCACTGGGACCACTGCAGCAACGTCGAGCTGTTCCCCAACGCCCGGTTCACCGTGCAAGACGACGAGCTGCGGTACGCGATCCGCCCGATACCGCTGCACCGCCGCGCCTACCAGCACCTGCCGCGGACCGCGCCGCCCTGGCTGCCGGTGCTCGACCGGCTCAACCCGGTGCGGGGCGCGGTCGAGATCGCACCCGGGGTCGCCACCGTGCCGCTGCCCGGCCACACCCCCGGCTCGCAGGGGATCCTGGTCGAGACCGACAAGGGCGGCTACCTCATCGCCGGCGACTGCGTGGACAGCTACGATAACTGGTACTGGAACGGCGGCGATGGCGTCCCGCACGTGCCGTCGTGGTCATTCACGGATGTCATCCAGTTCGACGAGAGCTTCCGCCGCATCGAGTCGCTCGGCTGCGAGCCCATTCCCAGTCACGACGAGCGTGTCCTGGCGACCCGGGTCTTCGGCTGAGCGGTCCGCGGCGGCCATCACGATAGGGTTCGCTGGTGATTGACAACGCGCAGGCGCTCCCGCTGTACCACCAGGTCGCGGGCGTCCTGCGGCAACGCATCGAGGACGGGATCTACCCCGTCGGCGGCAAGCTGCTCAGCGAGGACGAGCTTGCCGCCGAGTTCGAGGTGAGCCGCGCGACGATCAGGCAGGCCGTCGGCGAACTGGTGATGGAGGGCCTCGTCGTGCGGCGCCAGGGGCGGGGCACCTACGTCGAGAAGCGGGACACCAACGTCTTGCAGCAGCGCTTCCGCGGGTCACTCGGCGACCTGATCAACGAGTCCTCGCGGGCGAAGACGCGGAACCTCGACGTCGCCCATGACGCGCCGATCCCGTCGCACATCGCGGAGGTGCTGCAACTGGACAGCCCGGCCGGGACGATCGTCAAGCGGACCAGGATCATGGACGGCCAGCCGTTCGCGCTCACGATCACGTACCTGCCGCCGGACCTCGGCAAGACGCTCACGCCGGCCAGGCTGCGGCGCCGGGCGCTGATGGAACTGCTGATGGACACCGGCATCAGCCTGAGCAGCGCCTCGCAGTCCATCCGGGCGCAGCTGGCCGACCTCGACGTCTGCGCGCAGATCGACGTCGAACTCGGCGCCGCGGTGCTGTTCGTCGAGCGGATCGTGCACGACTCGGCGGGACGGCCGGTGGAGTACGTGCGCTCGTGGTACCGGGGCGACCGCTACGAGTACGCGGTCACCCTCGACCTGGCGCCCGATACGGGCGGTAACCCGTACACCAAGCTGGCCTTACCGGCCGCCGGGGTCAGGGCGTCCTCGTCAGGTCAGCCGCCAGGTCTGCTAAATATTTGCGATGGCCGCATTCCACAGCGTACGGGCATCCTGCGGCAGGGGAAATATCACACTGAAGACCGTTGGGTGGCGATCGATATAAAGGTGCAACATGACCGCCCCCGGCCACACGAGGCTATACGACGCGAGCAGCGGCATGAGTGACGCGCTGAAAGTCGCGAGATCGCTCACGAGGACGACTAGGAGCCAAAAGGCTCCCACAATGGCCAGCGACCCAGCAATCACCTGCATCACCATCGCGGAATAGTAACGCTGGACAAATTTTCGCAGGCCAATGCCGTAACGGGCAGCGACTATCGGGCAAGCCAACGCCACAGCCGAAAGAATTTCGGAGACTTGCGGCAGAGGGTAGGAGGAGTTAGCGGAATGGAAGTGTCGGAAATTAATTAGCTGAAAAATGCCGCCAAGGACGAACATTACACCCAAAAGAACCGCCATGGCCACTCCGGCGTTGTCCGCGAACCGAAGTACGCGCGGCATTTCAATGCGGCTTCGGCCGGTACTGAGCGAGCGAAGGCCAATTAGCATAACGATGAAAATGAGTTTTTGGCGATGCGCCTGATCCAACTCGGCCAGGTTGCTTTCATTTATAGCATTTACCATGCGGCCACCTGTCTCGAACACTACGGCAGGCTGGCGTGAGTCAAGGCCAAATTTTAGGGTAGATATTGCCTCCTCGCGTGCGCCCAGAGTTCTGCTCAGGTCAAGCAGGTCGGCCTGCGTAAGGGAAATTGCGGGCGGCCTGGCGGTGCCCGTAAACAAAGGCATGGCAAGTTCCGTAAACTGAGCTACCTTCTCCTGCAATTCTTCGCGTAGCACATCAATTTGGGTTTGGCGCCCATCTACAAGCACGGAAAGGGCAGTATACGGAAGATAGGCGATCTTTTGCAGTTTAGCTAGGGCTGGCATGACATCAGAAGGCGGCGATTCGCGGGACAGGTTATTGATTGCCTCGTCGAGCAGCAATTTCGACTCTTGAATAAACTGATTGACGATCTCGCGTGAAGCGACACTCAAGAGCGTGACAGCGGCCGAACGAAATTCTTGATCGCAGAGCATTCTCCGAACCGGAATCTTCTCATGATTGTAGAGCAAGAAGTCAGCATAAAAGTACGCCCCGGTACCTGGGCTGAATTCAACAAAGTCAACGTTGTTCTGGCTGGAAGTGCGCTTGATGATCCCGCAATTAGCGAGTGCTGTCAGGTTATCCTCGAACTCGCGGGGCGATGATCCCGAGGAGTCCGCGATCTGCCTGAGGCTAGCGCCTATCCCGCGGGGGATGGAGGGATAGAATGGCTTCCGCTCCTGCAAGAACTCCATCAGGCCGGTCGCGGTCGACCGAAGAGCCTGCAGCTCTGTACTTGGAGCCTGCGGCTTGATCTGAATGAGGCGATCGATGGCGTCACCCATGAGCCTGTAGGTGTTGTCGCCGCTATTCAATGCCGACTCCACGTCGTCGCCAGTCTTCCATCCACGGCGAGCAAGCACAGGAGCGAGTATTTTGAGACTCCCTGGATTCTTGAGATAGCGTCGCAGGCTCTTGTTCTTGGCGAGTTCACCGACGGCCGATTGCGTGAGGCCGGATTGTATGAGGAAGTTCTTCCACGCGTCGTCAGTCAAGCCGTTTAGCGTAATGCTGTTAGCTGGATCAGCATTTTCCGGTAGCCAACGGGAAGCAAACACCACGAAGAAAGACGCTGTCCGCGAGCGCTGACGGATAAAGCTTGACACGATTGACCATGATTGCTGTCCGCCATACCATCGCAAGTCGGCCTCATCGGCGTTATCGAAGAGAAAGACCCAGCGGACATCACGACCATTCTCAGTCCATGTCTTGCTTGGATTGAGGCCACGAAACTTACTTTGCATGAACTCCGTAAGTGTGCCATCGCTCGTTTGGCGGGCATATTCGGCGAGATCGACGTATATTGATATCAGCGGACGCTTGCGAGTTGAATGGAATGTCTGACAATCGGCTGCGAAGTTCAGCAGAGTCGCGGTTTTCCCAGCTCCGGACGACCCGATCAGAAAAACGTGCGATTGTCTTCTCGGTCGACGTAGAATGTTCCTAAGGGCCGGAATGACTGATCTACCTTCGACTGTCGTCAAGTCGATGAAGTCCGCCGCTCTATATTTCTGACTGAGTATATCAATGTGCTCGGCGCTGTCGGCCGCGAGGCTGCCGACACGATTGTTCACTCCCTTTATCCGCTGTCGTCGCAAAAACCATTCCGTGACCAGAAGTACGGCTCCCAATATTGGGATCCAGGGCCAGGTCGGTGGAAGCCTGACCGAGGGAAGGCGAAATTTCCCATAGGTCAAGGCCGCGCCACCGAAAAGGAGAGCTATTCCCAGTGCTCTGAGCACGGCACCAACGGTCCTTGTGTAGCGAATCATCAGGGCCAACCCGGCAATGATCGCTGCTACAGTGGCAATGCTAACCGCGACTACAGAAGAGTTCTGCAAGTATGCGGCGAATTTCGCCAACCAAATGACGACGGGCGCCATCGGGCCTCCCTGGTCACGATCCGGGCCGATGAGCTGAGAACATCTAACCCTAACTACAGTTAACCAGGGTAGGTGGTGGAAACCGGAATGACACGCTCCGTGGTAGGGCATCAAGGTAAGTGATGAAGTCTGAGTTATCTTGATGGGAAGAGTCCAATCGCTGCAGATCGTAGGATGCCGGAATGCTGGTCCAATGGGGCTGCTGAGTATGGCTAACCGCACCGGCCGCTGAACGCTGTGCACCAGCAGCGGGCCTGTCGTGACAGTACCGCTAATCCTGCCTTGATCGCTACTTTGAGTGATCAAGAGTGGCAATGCGTTGCCACTATGGGTGTGCCGCGAGTCATGAGGCTGAAGCGGATAGGGCCGCGCGGGCCATCGTGTACAGCAGGCCGGCGGCCGCCTCCGGTGGCAGTTCGCTCGCGCTGTGCGGGGTGGAGTTCAGCAGGCCGAAGGTCGCGTGGACGGCCGCGCGCAGGGTGGGCTGGTCGGCCCGGGGCGACATCTCGCTGAGCACGGTGACCCACTCCTCCACGTAGAGGCGTTGCAGGCGGCGGATCTGGCGGCGGGCGGGTTCCGGCACGTTGGCCAGCTCGCGGCTCTGCACGGTGATCAGGTCGGGCTGGCTCAGCGCGAAGCTGATGTGCCAGCGCAGCAGCGCGTCGAGCGCGCCCTCGGCGTCGGCGGCGGCCACCGCGCGGCGGCTGCCCTCGTCGAGCAGCCGCTGGCTGATGTCGAGGAGCATGCGCGACAAGACGGCTTCCTTGCCGGGGAAGTGGCGGTAGATCCCCGGGCCGGACATGCCGACGGCGGAGCCGATGTCGTCGATCGAGACGCCGTGGAAGCCGCGTTGCGCGAACAAGGCGGCCGCGGCGGTCAGGATCTGCTCGCGCCGCAGCTTGCCGCTGCGCCGGACGGGCCCGAGCGGGCCGGGCGCACCGGGCGCAGCGGCCCGGGCGGCCTGGGCACCACTGTCGCGCATCTCCTCATAGTAGACGCTTTGGTTAGCGTGCGTTAACATAAAATCCTCGAATTGAGCCCAATGAGCGAGCGGTAGCTAACATTGAGGGGTGCCATGGTTTCCGAGGCGCCGGCGCTGCGCAGCCGCGCGGATGCCGCCGACGAGGCGTTCGCGCGTAACCGCGCGGCGAACGAGGCGCTGGCCGCGACCCTCCGGGACAAGCTGGCCACGGTGAGCCGCGGCGGCTCGGAGAAGTCACGCGAGCGGCACACCGCGCGGGGGAAGCTGCTGCCGCGCGACCGGGTGGACGCGCTGACCGATCCTGGCTCGCCGTTCCTTGAGCTGAGCCCGCTGGCCGCGGACGGCATGTACGACGGCGAGTCACCGGCCGCGGGCATCATCACCGGGGTGGGGCGGGTCAGCGGCCGCGAGTGCGTCATCGTCGCGAACGACGCGACGGTCAAGGGCGGCACCTACTACCCGGTGACGGTCAAGAAGCACCTGCGCGCCCAGGAGGTCGCGCTGCACAACCGCCTGCCGTGCGTCTACCTGGTGGACTCGGGCGGGGCGTTCCTGCCCCGGCAGGACGAGGTGTTCCCTGACCGGGAGCACTTCGGTCGGATCTTCTTCAACCAGGCGCAGCTGTCGTCGCTCGGGATTCCGCAGATCGCGGCGGTGCTCGGGTCGTGCACGGCCGGCGGGGCCTACGTGCCGGCGATGAGCGACGAGGCCGTGATCGTCAGGAACCAGGGCACGATCTTCCTCGGCGGCCCGCCGCTGGTGAAGGCCGCGACCGGTGAGATCGTCTCGGCCGAGGACCTGGGCGGCGGCGACCTGCACGCGCGGGTCTCCGGGGTGACCGACCACCTCGCCGCCGACGACCTCGACGCGCTGCGGATGGTTCGCTCGATCGTCGGCACGCTCGCGCCCCGCGCCGCCGTGCCGTGGGACATCGCCCCGGTGGAGCAGCCGCGCTACGACGCCGAGTCGCTGTACGGGGTGGTGCCCACCGACCTGCGGACACCCTACGACGTGCGGGAAGTCATCGCGCGGATCGTGGACGGGTCGCGGTTCGCCGAGTTCAAGTCGGAGTACGGGCCGACGCTGGTGACCGGGTTCGGCCGGATTTACGGGCATCCCGTGGGGATCGTGGCCAACAACGGGATCCTGTTCAGCGAGTCCGCGATGAAGGGCGCGCACTTCATCGAGCTGTGTGACCAGCGGCGGGTGCCCCTGGTCTTCCTGCAGAACATCACCGGGTTCATGGTGGGGCGGCAGTACGAGGCGGGCGGGATCGCGAAGCACGGGGCGAAGATGGTCACCGCGGTCGCCTGCGCCCGGGTGCCCAAGCTGACCGTGGTGATCGGCGGCTCCTTCGGCGCGGGGAACTACGCGATGTGCGGGCGCGCGTACTCGCCCCGGTTCCTGTTCATGTGGCCGAACGCGCGGATCTCGGTGATGGGCGGCGAGCAGGCCGCCTCGGTGCTGGCCACCGTGCGGAGCGACCAGCTCTCGGCGACCAGCGCCTCCGGGGGTGGCGAGCCGTGGTCGGCCGCCGAGGAAGAGGCATTCAAGAAGCCCATCAGGGACCAGTACGAGTCGCAGGGCAACCCGTACTACTCCACGGCCCGGCTGTGGGACGACGGGGTGATCGACCCGGCGGACACCCGGCGGGTGCTCGGGCTTTCCCTGTCGGCGGCGGCGAACGCGCCCCTGTCCCCCGTCGGCTACGGCGTCTTCCGGATGTGAGGGATCGTGTTCAGTAAGGTCCTTGTCGCCAACCGGGGCGAGATCGCGGTCCGGGTGATCCGGACGCTGCGGGCGCTCGGCATCGCGAGCGTGGCCGTCTACAGTGACGCGGATGAGTCGGCCCTGCCTGCGCAGGTCGCCGATGAGGCCGTGCGGATCGGGCGTGCCCCGGCGAGTGATAGCTACCTGAACATCGACCGGATCGTGGCGGCGGCGCTGTCTTCCGGCGCGGAGGCGGTGCACCCCGGGTACGGGTTCCTCGCGGAGAACGCGCGGTTCGCCGAGGCCTGCGTGGACGCGGGGCTGGTGTTCGTCGGCCCGCCGCCCGCGGCGATCCTCGCGATGGGCGACAAGATCGCGGCCAAGGCCGTCGTGTCGGCCGCAGGAGTACCGGTGGTGCCCGGTGCGGGCGCGCCAGGAATGTCCGACGAGAAGCTCATTAGCAGTCTGAACGAAAGCTGGTTTCCCGTCCTGATCAAGCCGTCTGCCGGGGGTGGCGGCAAGGGGATGCGGGTGGTGTCGTCGCCCGCCGAGATGCCTTCGGCCCTTGAGTCGGCCCGGCGGACGGCGATCGCGGCCTTCGGCGACGGGACGCTGCTGGTCGAGCGGTACGTGCCGACGCCGCGGCACATCGAGATCCAGGTGCTCGCGGACTCGCTTGGCACGGTGATCCACCTCGGTGAGCGCGAGTGCTCGCTGCAGCGGCGGCACCAGAAGATCATCGAGGAGGCGCCTTCGCCGCTGCTCTCCGACGCGCAGCGATCGTTGATGGGCGACGCGGCCGTCGCCGCGGCCAGGTCCGTCGGGTACGTCGGCGCGGGGACCGTGGAGTTCATCGTCGACGGCGCGGCGCCGGACGACTTCTTCTTCATGGAGATGAACACGCGGCTGCAGGTCGAGCACCCGGTGACCGAGCTTGTCTACGGCCTTGACCTGGTGGAGTGGCAACTGCGGGTCGCCGCGGGCGAGCCGCTGCCGTTTACCTCGGCTCTCCCCAGGAACGGGCACGCGGTGGAGGCGCGGGTATACGCGGAGGACCCGTCCCGCGGGTTCCTGCCGACCGGGGGCGTGGTGCTCGGCCTCCGCTCCCCCGCGGGCACCGGGGTCCGTATGGACTCGGGGCTCGCCCTGGGCACGGCCGTCACCAGCGACTACGACCCCATGCTGGCCAAGGTCGCGGCGTGGGGGCCGGACCGGCCGACCGCGCTGCGGCGGCTCGACGCCGCCCTCGCGGACACGGTGGTGCTCGGGGTGGGGACCAACGTGGCGTTCCTGCGCGACCTGGTGCGCGACCCCGATGTCGTCGCGGGCC
>Ga0335075_10000984_pt1 | contig 48005 bp, 37 predicted proteins | sample Lox_Sample_24_FD_206723 | JGI IMG/M metagenome (GOLD analysis project Ga0335075, IMG submission 206723) | Soil microbial communities from Loxahatchee National Wildlife Refuge, Florida, United States - Lox_Sample_2.4 | ecosystem: Environmental > Terrestrial > Soil > Wetlands | place: USA... | reverse complement strand
TCGCCTGTACCTTCAGTAGATAGTCGCCCGCGGAGAGCGCAGTCAGGACTGCCAGACCCAACCGGTCGGCAGACTGATTGCGAACGATCCCCGTGCTCTGATTGTTGAGCGTGACATTAGCATTGGATACGACTCTTCCAGTCGGATCTGTGACAGTCACGTTCAGTGTTGCAAGCTGCTGCGCTGAAAGAACTGACGCTCCGAACAGCACGAACAGCAGGGAGAACTTCTGCGATAGATTGCGTATCATAACTGGCTCTCAAAATTGATCTCTGCATTGGGCCGCGCCGGGCAGCCTCATATTTGTTATTTCGCTGCGCAAACCGCGACGTGGGGTTACATGCCCGAGTCGCGTATCCCGGCAAGCCGATTCTTCGGCTCATAACCGCTAAGCGCGAGCCGCTTGCCATGCATGCGGTGAACTTCGTCCGAAACCGGGTGAACGCCGGACGTCGTAACCCAGCGGTTGTAGAAGTTGAAGAGCGCAACGACCATGATGGTGTAGTAGATTGTTTCGTCGCTCCAACCCAGACCACGCAATGCCGCGACATCGCTCTCTGCCATCTCCGGCAAGTGCTTCGTCATTTTGCGGGCGAAGCGCATCAACGCTTTCTCAGTTTCAGGAAGCGGCGATGACTCGACATCATCAAGCACCGAACGCACCAGTTCCTCGCTGCCCAACATTTCAGCCGCGACTGCGGCGTGTGACCGCCAGCAGAACTCACACTCGTTGGTCCACGAGGTGTAAGCGGCAATGAGTTCGCGCAGGCCGCCGCTGATCGGCGCAGGGCCGCGCATCACGCCTTCAGTAAAACTGGCGAGATGAGAAGTGACCTCAGGCCGAAATGCGAAGAGATGCCAGATCTGCCAGTGCTCGCGGCCGGAGTCCCTGGCCACACGGATGAGATCGGCATAAGGGCTTGGCTGTGGGTTTGCTTCCACATCGCGGAGATAGATCGGAGGTTGCTCAATTGCCTTCAAAGGATGCTCCTGTTTCGGGGATGAGAGAAGATGGGGCCCTTGAAATGGGCTCGTCTTTCAGCCCAAATGATGCGGTCGGGGTATGTGCGGAGAAGCGATACGCCGGCAACAGCAACATGCCGAAGGCTGCGATGGCAGTGATGGACGAAAAGATCGAAAGTATCCCGGTGTACGATCCGGTTTTGTCGTAGAGATATCCGAGCAGCAGTGGAGCGATTGCGCCGGAGACAGCGAACCCGCTGTAGACCGCTCCGTATAGCGTGGAGAAGGAGCGCATTCCGAAGTAGCGCCTGAGCATGTATGGGATGAGATCGAGTTCGCAGCCCATTCCGAGTCCCGCGATGAGAGCAGCAGGCGCGGCCGCGTGAAAGGATTGCGCGTGGGCGAGTAGAAAAATTCCCCCGCCAGCGGCAAGCATGGAGAAGGTGGCGATATGTGAGCCTTCGAGATAATCCAGCAGCCACCCGAGCAGTAGGCGGCCTCCCAGACTCGACGCGCCGAGTATAGAGACAATGAGCGCTGCGGCGGCGGGCTTGATGCCGCGGTCGTTCAGCATAGGTGCGAGGTGAGCAAGCGCGCCATTTTCGCTTAGCGAGATACAGCACACGCCTAGCACCAACAGCCAGAAGCTGCGCGACGCCAGACCCTCGCGCCACGTCGCGCCCGAGGCGTGAATGTTGCCCGCCTTTTTCTCCTGGCCGTGACTAAGACGCGTGGGAGAAGAGCGCGCGAATCGCAGTGTAAGCGGTACTCCGATGAGCAAGGGCAGCGCCGCGAGTATCAAATAGGTGTGCCGCCAACCGTAGCTCGCGATCAAATGCTGCACCAGAGGAGGAACAAAGAAAGATCCAACACCCGATCCCGCGACAACAATCGACAATGCCATGCCAAGACGCTGTTCAAACCACCCCGCCACGACGCGCGCATAGCCAAGTTGATATGTGCCCGAACCCGCAACGCCGATAAAGACGGCGGTGATGTAGAACTGCGCCAGATGTGGTGTGAGCCAGGCGAGCGATGCCACTCCCGCGCCGAAGCACGCCATGAACAAGGCGATGATTTTCCGCGGCTCGAAGCGGTCAAAGAGCTTGCCCATGAACGGCGAACAGAACGCCACAGAGATGGCCGCAAGACTGAATGCCTGTGAGATCTGCTGGCGATTCCAGCCGAACTCCTGCTGCAGGGGCTTCACCATCAGGCTGAAGCTGTATATGAAGACCGTGGCAAAGCCGACAAGCACGCCCACGTGGCAAGCAAGCACCACGCGCCATCCCTCGTATCGAGGGCTGCCCTCGGGGCGAGACGCGGCGTTATTCGAGGATCGTGACTGAGCCATTAGTGCGGAGTTTCCGGGTAACGAAAGGAACGGTGTTACGCATCATCACGTAGCGCCGACACCTGTCACAAGCGTCCTCAGTTTGGTACTTTTCTCGTTCTTTTGGTTGAGGCGCGTCTCACGTCGGCGGACTTACTATCCAGAAGGTCGGGCTACTGCTTTCAACATGCGCCGACGCATTCTTGGGAGACAAGAACCGCCTATGGCTTATATCGACTTACCCATCGCACCGGAGTTCGGCCGGGAATTTCCCGGGATCGTTGGTCTCATGACCTTCCGTCCGGAGACCTCCGCCCCGATTAATGAACTTGCAAATATTCTGTTGCGTGGCGAGAGCACGCTCACGCGAGGCGAGCGCGAGCTGATTGCGACACACGTCTCGTGGAAGAATGACTGTTTCTTCTGTCAGACAATTCACGGCGCAGTAGCCGCAGCTCAGCTCGGTCTAAACGAAGAACTCGTGCAGACGGTTAAGACGGACTGGACGAATGCGCAGATCTCCCCCAAGCTGAAGGCGCTATTGAATATAGCCGGAAAGGTTCAAGAGAGCGGGAAGCAGGTAAATAAAGAAGATATCGCTGCGGCTCGGGCTCAGGGCGCAACTGATAGAGAGATTCACGACACAGTTCTGATTGCGGCGATGTTCTGCATGTGCAACCGCTATGTAGACGGGCTTGGCACGTGGGCTCCACAGGAGCCGGACATATACCGAATGCGTGCCTCGGAAATCGTGGAACACGGCTATTCCGCTGTGACGGAGGCTGCAACGGCGGCAACGACGCGCTGAGATTGAGGGACTATGTATGACACCCTGGAGCCAGGTGAAAGTCAGAGGAAGAAGAAATGAGCGGGCTTGATAGCTGCTAGGTTTTGTATAACATGGGGTCCAGATCGTTTCAGTTCCTCAGTTGACGCCAAAATAGCCAACGCACTCATCGAGGACCGATCAGTCCCGAAATGTCGGCAAGTATTTACGAACGCGAGATGACTGAGAGTGGACGATTTTTCGCCTCTTGGAAGGCTTTATGCCAGCTCCCATTGATCCGCTTGACTGACAGCCTCGCGCTTCCAATCTGGCGCATGGTACAAGGTCGTGATGGCTGATATGCATGTTGGTGTTATGACCGCTGCCGTTTTACCCACCAGAATTGCTCTGGGCTTTATCCATTCTTGCTTTTGGGACCCTGCAAAGGCGATAGGAATACCCCAATCCATTCCAGGAGCTACCCGCATCCCTGGCTGCGCGTGGATGTGCAGATGCGGGACTGTCGTATTGCCACTGTTCCCGCAGCAGGCTATCCAGTCGCCCGCTCTTACTTCCTGTCCGACCGCAACCCTTAACGATCCCTTTTCCAGATGTGCCAAGAGCACATGCACAGGTTTGTCTACCGCCTCCGTAACGCGGATCGAAAGATAGTTTCCAGCCGGATGTTCGTCGTTGCGATGTGTTTTCCAGCGTGAAGCAGGCATGTCTGAATATCCGTCTTCTGTCCATGCCACCATGCCGTTTACCGGCGACAAAATCCGTGCGCCTCGGCTCGGGGCGTCCACACGCACCCAATCGCGCAGCGTTGGCTTTTGCGCCTGATCGCCACTCAACCAATGAGAGAGGCGTTATCACTGATGATTAGGCACATAGCGCACGACAGGGCTCCCGCTGGGGTGAGCTCGAGAATATGGCCCAAATGCCAGAGCCGATCCTAGTCGGAGCGCTGACAAAGGGTCGATGAGTGCGTCGGCCTTCCATGGAAGGCCGATGCACGTTTCCAGAACCGGAAACGCGATATGGCGATTTGCACTAACCGGGTCGCCCAGGACCTATCGGGCATCCTCTCGTGCCCGGTTGGCTGTCTCAACTCTCCGTAAGCGGCATCCAATCCCCATACATCCACCGCGTTAGCGGCTTAGCGCAAATCGCCGTATCCACACTGCTCCGCCTCAATGTCCAGGCAAAGGGGAACCTCTTCACGCGGAGCACTGTCGATACAGCACTAGAGATTTGGCGTCAGCTGAGAAGTTCTGCTCCCTTAACTTTCGGATCGCTACCGACAGCGGGATGATATGAATGCTTTGCTTCAGGATGGGCGAGGGGAAGAGGTTTGCTTGCCCGAGACCGGCACTCCGCATGCGCTTATCGAAATCTGTGTCTATCAGGGCTTGCTATGAATGGCGCGAGCCTTCGACACAAACACCAGAGGAGCCGCAGCGACCGCATATCTGCCGTAGCCTGCGATCAGTTCACGCCTGGTTGTTGGCCGCGTTCGTTTTCATGATCAGGGAAAGGCTGCGGAGTTGCGTCCTGGTTCGCACGAGAGTACATCCAATCTTCTCTTTGTTTCATGGAGCGATTGAATAATCTTTCCATCGAAATTTTGATTGAAGATTGTTCTGCGTAGTCTTCTACGTTCGTTGCTATGGAACTGTCGCGTTGGTGGAGGCGCTGGTTCCGTATTGACTGCCGCCGCCGGGAGTGTAGACGGCTTTAACCAGATTGCCTGCAGCGAGGGAGAGATCAGTATACGGTGTTGCGATTTGGGTGCCGCTTAGCAGCGTTCCTGTCGAGTTGCTGAAGCAGTTTGAGGTGACAAGGTCCGGCGTACCGTCAAGGTTGAGGTCGCCCACCGCGGCGGAGTATGGGTTTTTGCCCACAGTGAAAGGCCCGACCAGCGAGTAGCCGCCTCCGCTCTTGCCCAGGAGCAGGTCGACGGTGCCGTCCGTATAATCGGTGACGACCAGGTCCGGGATGCCGTCACCATTGAAATCGGTGAAGTTCACGTCATCCGGTCCTTTGTCCACCGCAACGATCGTCTGTGCACTGAAGGTGCCGTTGCCGTTGCTGTTCATTACGCTGACAGTATTGTCGCTGTAGTTAGCGACGGCCAATTGCAGGCTGCTGCCCGAGCCTGTAATCGCCAGCGCCTGGGGACCGGATTGCGCGCCACTGCCTGTGCTCAACGTGTTCCTGGTGAAGCTTCCGAAGAGATTGCTCACCAGAATAGTGACTGTGCCATCGTCATAGTTGGCTACGGCCAGGTCGGAAAAACCATCGCCGTTGAAGTCGCCGGCGCGGATGGCTTCCGGATTCCTTCCCACCGCGATGGGAGAGCCAGACACCGTCAGTGCTCCCGAGCCGTTGCCAAACAGGATGCTGACGGTGTTGTCGCCGGTATTGGCCACCGCCACATCAAGGTGGCCGTCAAAGTCAAAATCGCCGGCGGTCAGTGAGGAGGGCCAGTTGGCCGGCGAGCCAACGGTGTAGAAGACCGGATTCTGGAATGTCCCGTCGCCGTTGCCCAGCAGCACGGCGATCTGATTGAGGTTGAAGCTGCCGACGATCAGGTCCAGCGTGCCATTGCCGCGCAGGCTGAACAAGTGCGACTCAGCGGGACCGAAGCCGTCGGCGATGTTGATGATGGTCGCAGGCTTGAAGGTGCCGTCGCCGTTGCCCAGTTGCACGCTCACCGAGTCGGTCTGGTAGAGCGAAGTGACCAGATCCGGGATGCCGTCGCCATTGACGTCGCCGAGCGTGGTCCAGCACGGCAGCGTGTCAGTGCCCGTGCTGGTTGTTACTTGCGGTAGCAGAGTGGTAGATGCCGGCACCGCATTGAGCGTTGCCGGAGCTGTCACGGGGTTGCCTGTTGTTACATCCGCGAAAGCCAGCGTGCCGCTCGGGGGAGCGAAGCCATAGCCGAAAACGTCGATCGTTGCACTATTCGCAGTCAACGATGCGAAGGTGGTGAGGGTTTGGTGGAGGTTGGTGAACTGGAAGTCAACGATAAAGCTCTGCACGACAGCAGAGACGTTGTAAGGGCCGCCGGGAATGCCATTGGCGGTCATGGCGCCGGAGCTGGCCTGGCCGGAGGCGTTGGTCATCACGCTGATCGAACTCGCTGCATTGGAGAACGTGAGTGCAGGGATGATGCCTGCTGAGGGAGCGTTAAAGGTTACGATCGCGCCGGTAACCGGATTCCCGCCGGCATCGGTGACGGTAGCGATCAGTGGGTTGGCGAACGCGGTGTGGATGGTCGCGCTCTGGCCGCTGCCGCTGGTGACAACTATTTTCTCCGGAGCACCGGTAAGATTAGCGAGAGCGAAGGCCGCCGATGCGCTTCCCGCTGTCGCAGTTACTGTGTACGCGCCCACTTTGCTGTTGGCGGTGATGGATTCGGATGCCTGGCCGGCGTTATTCGTTGTTGTGGTGATGGTCGTCAAATTATTGGAAAATATATTGGAAAACGTTCCGCTCTGGCCATTCGCGCCGGCGTTCGCGGTGAAGGTAACGCTTTGGCCGGAGATAGCATTGCCGCCGGCATCTTTCACCAGGGCAACCAGCGCAGAGCCGAAAGCTGTATTGATCGCGGCCGCCTGGTTGTTCCCTGAGACTACGGAGACAGAATCCGGTGCCTGAACTACTGTGACGGTATCGGTATTGGACTCGGAGCCGCTGGCTACGCTCGTGTGATGCAAATCGCCGCCGCCCCACACAAGCGCTATGTTGCTCACCGAAGTCGGCGAAGTGCTTGGAACATTCACGGTGAGATAGATGTACGAGTAGTTGCCGGCGGTGAGCCCTGGACTCGCGGTGCAGGTGACGGCATTCGCGCCTGAACAGGTCCAAAGATTGCTGGTCGAAGTGTACGAGTTCAGTGTATAGCCGGCAGGCAGCGTGTCCTGCACCGTGACTACGCCGCTGGTCACGCCGTTCGCGGCTTCATTATACACATTCAGGGTCCACTCTCCCGTGGACCCCTGCGTAAAGTTGCCGGTGTGCGATTTAGTCATCCCAAGGACTGGGGCTGAGTCGACCGTGATGGTATCGGAGGCCAGGTTGCTCGTGATGCCCGCGCCGCTGACATTAACGCTGTTGCTGAAGGTGCCGGTTTCACCCAACGAAACATTCACGTCGAGTGTCAGGACCGGATACTCGCTGCCCTGCGCGATCGCGTTGTCGTTGGTGCAGGTGACGGCCTGGGGCGGAGTGTTTGCAGCAGTCGCCGAGCACGACCAGCCCGTGCCCGAAAACCCGGCATAGGTTAATGCGTTATTGAGGGTGTCCGTCAGGGTGAGCGGATTCGTGCCGAGCGGGTCGCCGGTCGAACCTGTCCCGTTGTTGGTGATCGTGGTGGTGATCTGTGCGCCATTCTCGCCCTGCGCAAAATCGTTGTTCACTCCGGTACCGTTATGGCTCTCGTTAATCGAGATTGATACAGGATTTTCCTTGAAGTTCAGGCACCAGCCGTTGACGGCGCCCGCCGCGTTCTGAGCCGCGTTCATGTCGAAGAAGAGGCTCCAGGCGCCGTTTGGATTGATGTTGCCGAAGGTGCTTGCAAAGGTGGCGCTGCCTTGCGGCTGGGAGTAAGCGAACGAGCCGGGAAGGTTGTACAGGCCGCTGAGGCTCGACTTAAAGACGTCATTGCTCAGATAGCTTGTCGGCTTGTACGTGCCTGGCCCAAAGGTGCTGCTGGGCACGTTGGAGCTGGCGCTGTCTGAAAATACATAGTTGCCTTGGCTCAACGCGGCGGGAACGCTGCCGCCGGTTCCCGAGAAGAAATCCAGCCCGGCATGGTTCGGACCCGCCACCATCGACTCCACGTTTTCAATCACGTCTCCCGTGGATGTGTAGAAGTTGTTCAGTGTGAGAGTGACTGCATTGATCGTGCCGGGAATGTTGGCAGCGAAGATATTGGAGGGATTCGGCGTGAAGGGACCGGAGCTTCCCTGGCCTGAGTAGACAGGGCCGCTGTTGCAGGCGTTGATCGAGCCTCCGCTCCCGGCCGAGAAGGTGGTTGGATTGTCGAAGCGCTCCACAATGGAGCCCTGGCTGGGATTGTCCTCATCCGTGCCGCTGAAGGCTCCGGAGATTGTGTGGTCGCCTTCGTACACATCCGCAGTCGATGTCTTCAGATCGATTGCATCGAACAACGAACTCGACGTGAACGTCGCCGTCCCTGTGGTGGTGTTCAGGTTCACCACGTTGTTGCCGCTCGTCGTGCCGCCCGGCGTCAGGTTGTTGTCGAGGAAGGTGACCGTGCCGCCGGAGGTCACCGGGTTTCCGCTGCTGGTGACGCTGGCCGTGTATGTCACGGACTGAACCGAAGTCGCCGGATTCCGGCTGGAGGTGACCGCTGTCGCTGTGCTCACGCCGGTATTGATGGTGAGGTCAACGCACCATCCTCCGCCGAGCGTCTGGGCGTTGCCGCCCACGGTATAGAGGACCCAGTCTCCGTTGGCCGGAGCGTTGTCGAAGCTTGAGGCAAGGGTATGCGAGACGCTGCCGTGAGGAGCCGGATAGTTGATGCTTCCCGGAAGCTGCGGGATGGCTGAATCGATGGACGCGGCTGAGGAAGAGGGAAAGGCATCGGCGGCGGATACGGTCTGGCCGTCGTAGGGCTCGTAATTGCCGCCGGCGGGGTCGATCCCTGCGGGTGTCTGGCCTGCGTCATCTTCGACGGTCAGGTTAATCCCGCTGGCGCTCACCGCATTAAATGCGCCATCCATGAAGTCGAGATTCTGGCCGCCCGGAGCAACCAGCAGATACTGCCCGCCGATGCCGTCGCTTCCCGACAGGTTATTCAACTGAACGGAGACCGTGGATACCGTGGAGCCGGAGGGATATCCGGAGACCTTGATGATCGACGGATATGCCTGCGGCGGGTTGGCATTCGGAATCAACACCGAGCCCGTATTGCACCATGTATCGCCGGAGGGATGGGTGGTTGCGCCCTCTACAAGTTCGTCCATCGACGCGCTGCTTGCGAGGAACCCGCTCCCCGGTGAGTAGCCGGCCTCGATAGTGGAGATGCCCTGCCCCAGCGTGTCCGCGCTCACGGTGCAGCGCGCCACGCCGCCGCTGACCGCAACGGCGGAACATAGCACTGTTGGTGATCCTCCGCTCACCTCCGGGGTCGAGGTAAAGGTCACCGTTCCGGAGCTCACCGTAGTCCCCGATGCGGTCACGGTTGCCGTAAAGGTAATGTTGTTGCCCGCCGCAGCCGGATTGGGTGAAGAACTGATCGAGGTGGTTGTCGCCACCGACGCGCTTTGCGCATAAATGAAGGTGATCGACCAGCTATCGATCGTGATTGGCGTCGGAAGGTTGGGATCGATGGTCGCGGCAACGAGCTGCCAGTTTCCGGCTGCTGCAGAACTTCCGCTGCCGAAAATAGAGGTCAGGGTCGCATTGGCATCATTGTGAGGCAACTCGCCGGGGGAAGTGACGTTGACGGTGGAGGGAGAAAATGCCCGGTTTATCAGATATGAAGAAGGCTTCACCGTGAAGGTGCCGTTTTGAGGAGTCCAACGACTGCAGTGGGGAGAGGTTGAGCAACCACCTCCGGGCGCATAACCAGGAGCGCTGTCGGAAATGGTGATGGTGGCATTCTTCAATCCGCTCGTGGAGCCTTCCTGATCGTTGCCGTCGATCCCGTCGCCTGTCGCGCCCAACAGGACAATTTTTCGTCCGTTGGGTCCTTGCAACCAGATGGCGGCGCCCAGCAGGCTCTCGTATTCGATCTGGCTGGGAACACCGCCCCGAACTCGTGTCGCTCCCGGTACTGTGAGCCCACGAATCGTCACCGAAACTGTCTGTAGAGTCGCGCCGCCCGGATTGGTCACCGTGATGGTGGATCTCTGCTGGCTGTCGGCTGCACCGCTGATATGAATCGCCGGCGTGGTTTCGCGGTAAGTAAACGTCTGTTGCGCGCTGATCGGGCGCGCTGCACCAAGCAGCACCAACAGCGAAATCAGTGTGAGGATGGGGTTCAGCCTATGACGTGCTGTCACTGCATTCAGCAAGGGGAAAATGGGGAAGGGCATAGTGCGATCCTCCTGACTGCGCTTTCTCATTGCGTGCAAAGCCGATTCGCTGGAAACGGCTGGTTATGGAGGAGTCACAAAGTCATCTGCTGTTATGGAAGGACTAAATCAGAGAGCACAGCACCCATCTGTGCTTCTTTGACCACTACCAAGCAAGTGCGTAAAAAGAGCTAAGCCGAATCCTTTCTTAGTTCGCCGCCACAGCGTGGGTCGGTGTCTCCGCTACTGATGGGTGTGCATTCTGGCAGTCCTTCAACGCAGCCTCAGCCGCGGTAAGCTTCGTCTGCGCCGCAGGCAACTGCTTCTCTACTTCCTGGATCGCCAACTGGATCGCCTTCTTCTGCTGTGCGGGGGCACGTGCCAACTCGGCCTCCAGGTTGTTAATCTCTGTCTGGATCGAATTCAGCGCCTCCTTAGCCTGGTTCACCGCTATCTGCTGGTCCCAGCACGGCGCGGCGGCAAGTGTCAGCGTCCCGGTGATGACGTAGTTATGAGCGGGGTTCAGCGCCTTCTCTGCCGCGTAGATGATGCCGTTGCCGGCGCCGAAGAGAAACCCGAACTGCTCCCAGCCGCCAAGGCCGATGACCGAGGGCCCGTTGACACCGCCGCCGGTCTGCGTCTCGTCCCGGTAGAAGAGCAGCCGCCCCTGCTGGTCGACGGCATAGATGATGTTGTTGCCGCCTGAGAAGAGGAACAGGAACTGATCCCAGTCACTTGCACCGATCACCTGTGGCGTATTCACATCGCCGGTGCCGTTCTGCGTCGTGTCGACATAGCGCAATAGCTGGCCTTGCCGATTGACGGCATAGATGACGCCGTTGCCGCCTCCGAAGAGAAACTTGAATTGCTGCCAGCCGCCAAGGCCGATGACCGAGGGCGTATTCACGTCGCCGATGCCATTTACCGTCATGTCGTGGTAGAAGAGCAGCCGCCCTTGCTGGTCGACGGCATAGATGATGTTGTTGCCTCCAGAGAACAGAAAGAGGAACTGCTCCCAGCCGCCAAGCCCGATCACAGTGGGCGTATCCACGTCGCCGGTGCCGTTCTGCGTCGTGTCGACGTAGTGCAAAAGCTGTCCCTGCGGATTGACGGCGTAGATCACGTTGTTGAAGCCTGAGAAGAGAAACTTGAACTGTTCCCATCCGCCCTGCCCGATGACCCCGGGCGTGTTCACGTCGCCGGTGCCGTTCTGCGTCGTATCTCTATAGAAAAACAGCCGTCCTCCTAGCGGGTCGCCGATGGTCACAGAAAAAATGCTGTTCGTTGGATCGGAGAAGGTGGCGGTGCCGCTGCCGATCGTGCCGTCGAGGGTAAGAATATGGAGGAAGATTTCCAGCTCCTCGGTCGTCGTAAGAGCGCCCTTGATCGCCGCGGTCACCGCTGAAGTCACGGCGTCGCTGATCTCCTTCTGCGCCTGGTCGATCTGCGTCTGGTCTCCGGAGTTCAACTGCAGCAGATGCGACTGGATGCCCGACTCGAGCGCCGATTGAAAGGCCCTGTATCCGGCCGTTGCTACATCCGCCGGCGTCGAGTTGCCCTGAAACATTCCGATGGTCAGGATAAAGACGTAGTCCGTAACCGTGCCTTCGAAGGTTATCTGGATCGTGCCCGCGCCGGAGTCAATCGAGACGGTGTCGCCGGGCTTCATTCCTCGCGCCAGGATGTCGCGATCGCTGCTCTCCGCAATGCCGATTTCTCCTACCTGGATTGTGTCCTTGTCGATCCATACCATCGCCGGCCACAGGTAAGGGTTCGATCCTCCTGACTGTGTCTCGGCATTGCAGTGAAGCGTATTCAGCGCCATCGTGACTGACGTTCCCATAATTATCCTCAATTGTTCTCAAAAGTTGATCCCAAAGCGGCAGCGAGAAAGCCTCTGTTCTTCTTTTCGAAGAATGCTACAGACCCGGGGCTGCCGCGGCTCCGGTCGCGAAGACCAATGCCAGCACAATGGGAATGGTTCCGGAGCAGATCAGAGAGAGTGCGGAGACGGCACCGCTCTCTTTCCGCCGGACTCGGGCACGCTCCAAGCGCGCCCAGGATTGATCGATGAATAGTGACAAACCGGCCAACAGAGACTGTGCAACGTGCATGGACGTCTCTCCTTCCTCTCACGCTTTTCTGACTTGCAGGACTTGCTCATCAAAACCTCTACTTAAAACAAGCGCAAGCGGGCGTCCGGAACTATCATCCATGCCGGAATTTTTATATTTGAGCTTTAAGACGATCTGAAATCGGCTTATAATTCCTCCGGATTCAGCAGGCCGAGAAACTGGTAGATGGAGAGGGCGTTGAATCTGCCGTCGCAGGATGAGGTCAGCACACTGCTCCAGGCCTGGAGTGACGGGGATCAGGTCGCGCTGGAGAAGCTGACTCCGATCGTTTATGGAGAATTGCGGCGGCTGGCGCGGCAGTACCTGCGCGGCGAGCGCGCCAGTATCACTCTCGGAACCACGGCCCTGGTGAATGAGGCGTATCTGCGGCTCGTGGATAGCAAGCGGTTGAGCATTAAAGACCGCAGACACTTCTTCGCTATCTCGGCGCAGCTTATGCGGCGCATTCTGGTTGACCATGCGCGCCGGCGAAATTTGAAACGCGGAGCCGGTGTTCAGCACATATCGTTAGAGGAAGTTATGGCAGCAGGTCCCGGACGCGACGCCGACCTGGTCGCGCTCGACGATGCCATGGATGCCCTCGCGCGCTTCGATCCACGCAAGGCGCGTGTAGTCGAGCTGCGCTTCTTCGGCGGGCTGAGTGTGGAAGAAGTTGCTGAGGTACTGAACATTTCCTCCATTACGGTCATGCGGGACTGGAACACAGCGCGTGCCTGGCTCTATCGCGAGATAAGCAGTCCGCCTGCGGGTGCCGCCCGGAGGTAGCGCTTCATTCTCTACGCTGTCTGACATCCAGTTGCAGAGTCTTATCCATGAATGCCGAACGCTGGAAGCTTATCGATGATTTATTGCAATCGGCGCTGGAGCTCTTCCCTGAGCGGCGCGACGATTTCCTTCGTCATGCCTGTGCCGATGACCCGTCTATGGCCGATGAAATCAAATCCCTGCTGAGCTCCCACCGGAGAGCGGGTGATTTCCTCCAGACGCCGGCCATGCATATCGCAGCCGAGGCCATCGCATCGGAAACAGAGCGTCTGTCGTTCTCATCGCTTGTGGGCCAGATCGTCTCCCACTATCGCATTCTGAAGCCGATTGGCAGCGGCGGCATGGGAAGCGTGTGGCTAGCCGAACGCTGCGACGGCCGATTTGAGCGCAAGGCAGCAATCAAGTTCATCCATCTGGCCGCCTTCGATCAAGCCGCCGCCGAGCGCTTCAAACGCGAAGGAGCGATTCTTGGCAAAGTTGCACATCCGCATATTGCCGAATTGATTGATGCCGGCCTGACCGAAAAGGGTGAGCCGTTTCTTGTGCTGGAATATGTCGATGGCATGCCGATCGACGCATACTGCGACCAGCAAAAGCTCGGCATCGATGCTCGCATTCAGCTTTTCCTCGATGTGTTGAGCGCAGTGGGACACGCGCACAGCAACCTCATCGTACATCGCGATCTTAAGCCGTCCAACATATTGGTCAGTAACGATGCTCAGGTCAAGCTGCTGGACTTCGGCATTGCGAAGCTGCTTGAGAATGAAACCACCCCTGCGCAGACCACGCTGGAGGGCGGACAGGTACTTACTCCGCGCTATGCTGCGCCGGAGCAGGTTACGGACGGCGTCATCACAACCGCCACCGACATCTATGCCCTGGGGGTGTTGTTATATCTGCTTTTGACCGGACAGCATCCCGCCGGCGCTGAGCCGCAGCTTCCTGCCCAACTGATCAAAGCAATCGTGGAGCACGAACCGCAACGCGCCTCGTGCGCAATTGCGCCGGCCGATGCGGAGGCAGCAGCTAATCGCGCGACTACGCCGGACAAACTGCGCCGCCAGCTCCGCAGCGACCTTGACACAATTCTCGGTAAGGCTCTGAAGAAAGATTCAGCGGACAGATATCCTACGGCCTCGGCCTTTGCCGATGATCTTCGCCGTTATCTTCGACATGAGCCGATCAGCGCGCGGCCGGACACGGTTTCTTACCGCGCCCGAAAATTTCTACGGCGCAACCGTCTGGCGGTCAGCGCTGTTGCGCTGGCACTGGCAGCAATCCTGCTCACCTCTGCGATTGCGATCTATCAGGCGTATATCGCGCGACGTCGTTTTGAGGAGGTGCGCAAACTTGCTCATACCTTCGTCTTTGATCTGCATGACGAGGTTGCAAAGCTGGAGGGCTCAACCAAAGCACGTGAAATGATGGTGCAGACGGGCCTGGAGTATCTTGACAATCTATCGCAGGACGCCGGACGTGACCTCGAACTTAAAAACGAAATTGCTGCTGCCTATATGAAGATCGGCGATGCGCAGGGCTATCCGACAAAGCCGAATCTGGGTCACATTGCAGATGCATTGGCAAGTTATCAAAAGGCCGGCGATATCTATCGAAATATCTCAGATAAAGATTCAGTCTACTTGCCCGATCTGGCAAACTATTACCTTCGCTATGCTGGCCTGGTCCGCTTCACGCATGACCAGCAACACGCCCGGGAGATGACCCAGTACGCCATTCAGATTTTTGATCGCCTTCATGCTCACCACGCTTTCAGCCCGAATCAGGCATCAGATTATGCACAGGCCTGGTGCACGCTCGGCGACATGGACGAGGATATGGCGCACTACCATCTGGCATGGACGGAATTTTCCACATGCCGAGATATCGCACGCGCCGAGATAAGTCAAAAACGAGATTCGAAGGCCTTGGTGCTCTTGTCTCAAGCAGACGAGCGCGTCGGAACTGCAGCAGCCGAGGTGGGCTTACTCAGCGATGCTCTGCGCGCCCTGGCTGAGGATGAATCCGTTCTCCATGAGTTGCTGATAGCCGAGCCGCAGAATCCGATCTATCACCGGCGGCTCGCGCTGGTATATCACTATCGTTCGGAGACATACTACTCAGATTTGTCGCCCGATTATGGCGATCCGGCCCGCGCACTGGAGGCCGCCCGTCTCTATTTGACAGCCGCAGATGCGATGGTACGCAGCGATCCGTCAAACACCTCAGCGCAATTCAGCCGAGCCATTGCAGCATATTCGGTTTCATTTTGTCTGCGTGAATTCGATCCGAATGGCGCCGTCAGACTGGCCCGCGATTCCGTGCGCATGTTTGATCAAATGATGGCGACAAAACCTAGCTACCTGGTCGCCTCGCGTCGTGTGCTTGCCCTCAGACGGCTGGGGCAAGCGCAACTCAAGCTTGGTCAGCTTTCGCAGGCTCGTGCTACAGCACAATTAGCCCTCAATACAGAACGTCCGATCGCTGCCAAAGACGAGGCCGAAGGGGATGCGGAAGATGCTGAGTTAGTGCAAACATTAATCCTAGCTGCAGAAGCCAGCACCGCAATCGGCGAATTCGCTCAGGCCGAGAGCTATCTTAGCGAGGCCCGCGCGCGTGCACAGAAAATTGCGCAGTCCGGAGATCTCACCAGCTTCATTCCACTGGCCAACGCGGAACGGGCTTCATCCCGGCTTTACACTGCCTGGCATCGAAGCAGAGGCGCCGACGCCTGCAACCAAGAACTGGCCCGGCTGTGGCAGAGTGTCCCAGGTGATAATGAGTATCTTGAACGACAGAGAAACTCCGAGAGGCAGCTGAGTGCATCTTTGTCGAACCGCTAACCGTACATAATGGGGTCGATTCCCGAATCTCCTGTCCGTCGGGAAGAGCTTCCTCATATCGAAAAAAACGAGCGGATTTCGTCCTCACTTAGCAAGTGAAATCCTCCTCATGAAACGCCGGCCGAACCGCGGCAGTCCGGCATAACTACGTTTTTCTTCTATCAACCGTGTCTTCGAAGTGAATTGCCGCGGCGGCGCCTTGGTCCATAGCGTGTCGTCCTAGGCCCACAGGTCTTCGAGCAGCGTGCTCGCGTTCAGAGCAAGATGACGGATCGCATCCTGCCTTCCACGAAAAGCCGTAGTCCGGTCAGCCAGTGCGGCACCCGCAATGTGGGCCAGTCCAACACGTCCTCATCCGGCTGCTGGTACCTTGATCTGCTAACCGGTTTCGCGGCCCGGACGACCATAGAGAGTCTCTGCTGGATGTCTTCGACCCCGAGATGTACACGGTGAACCACCCCGCCTGGAATGCGGCGCCGGGAACGATGATCGAGATACCAGCCTGAACTCGGAGGCGGCAAAAATCGCGGATCGGAACTCCGAATTTGAGGAAATTTGCTTGGGGAGGAAATCTTGGAATTGCGGGAACTTGTCGACAACCTTTGCGATTTGAAGATCAACAGAGCGTCAACCACGGTGCCTATTCTCTCCGCGCCCTTTCTATTTCGCGGTAGTCACCAGTACTCCTGTTGGGACTGGAGTTGGTCTTACACGAATCGGGGCTGGAGTTGCGGCGCCTTGCGCCACTAGGCCGATACATCCAATCGTCAACTTCACAGCACTCAACCCGGATAGATCCAGGGAGCTGATCGAGCTATCTGTGTAGAGATACCAATCGGCCAGTACACCGCGACCCCAGAAGGAGAAAGGCGGCCCGGGATCGGCACTGGACTGCGGTTGTTCCGGAATCTGGGCCGTCAGCGAGCCTGACGCGGCTTTCAGATTGAATATCTCCACATGCGGAAAGAGCGTGAATTCCACATCCTGTGACACGGGAGGACTACCGGCCGGTGGCTGCTGCAGGATCCAGTGTCCCGTATGCTGAATCCAGAGCTGTGCCGCACTGCTTTCGGAGGCTCCGGTCAGCTCCAGGCTCAGGTTGTTCACCTTGAGTTCGTAGATACCGTTCTCATTGATCGCCGATGCGGGATCGGGACCGATTCCTATCGAGAAACGAATGCCGCCGCCACTCTCTAGGCTTGCCAGCGCCTCCGGCTCGTCGATTGTCACTTCGATGTCCGGATGAACGATGTCAAAGCCAGTGGTAAGCGATTCATTGAGCGACACGAAGATGTCGTTCCAGGTGATGACATCCTGGGGAAGAGACTGGACGCTTTGCAAACAAGCTTGCGCTCGCTTCAGAGGATTCGACATGAGATCGTTGTCTTCATCAGGATGCAGCCAGCCATAATCGAAGTGGACACTCGACGCGTCTTCGAGCTGGTAGATTTCAAGGGCGCGGCGCGCAATAAAGATGTCATCGGCCACCATGCCCGAAAGATCCCGCGCCACGTTGATCATCTCGTTCACAGCGTTATCCAAAAAGGTGACATCCTGCGACCATTCGTTCACCAGGTTCGTGGCTGTGTTGACTTCCGCGGTGTAGTCGGTCACGCGCTGCTGTGCGGCTGCCAGAGTGTCGTTTGCCTGCTGGATTCGCAAACTAGCTACCATCTCCTGAAGTGTAAGCGTCGTTATCTGCTGTGCAAGCTGGGTGATTGCCGCATCGTTGCTCGACCCATTCAACTCGTCATATATCTTGTCGAAATTGGTGAGAAGGCCGGAAGTGCCGTTGAGCAAATCTGTCAGGTCTCCGCCGATGCCCTTCGGAGCTGATCCGGTGGTGACGAGCGTAATGTACTTTTCGATGCCGGCCAGAGGATTGCTTAGAGCGGCTATCGCGGATGGTATCGCGACAATGGCGCCTCCCCCGGTAATAATTCCTGCAATCGCGCCGGCGACAGATCCCACTGTGGTAAGAATTGTGTCCAGACTCAGCGGCTGGGTTTTCAGACTTGTGATCTGCTCCTGCAGGTTCGTTATCTGGGTTCCGTACGACGCGAAGTTCGCGTTGGCCACCTGAACGCCAGCATTTGCGACAGTAACGTCGCTTTGCGCCTCCGTCAGGCGATCCTTTAATTGCTTCAGTACGAGATTGAACTGGTCCAATGTGGCCTGCGCAATCAAGTCTTGAGTCTCTGTCCCCTGCAATTCGAGATATTCCGAGAGCACCAATTGAGTCTCGCCCAGGAGTCCCACCGAGATATCTTTGTAGTCGGGCGCCATATCAAGGTCGCGCGCGATGCCCGAAGGCGTTTCCTGCTGAACCAGGCGAGTCAGCAGCGTCGAAGCTTGCGTGTTCGCCGGATTCAGCTCCAGGGCGGCCGAAAATTCCGTTTGAGCCTGAAGCTGGCTCGCGAAGTCGAATAAGCGGAAGAGATACTCGCCGACATCAGTCCGATAAGCGGACCAGCCGCTGAGCCAATCGGCCTCCAGGCCTGTGAATACCTCGCCCGCAGAGACCTGTGTAATGTTAACCGTTCCGGGTTTTCCAGGAGGGCCTGCTGGACCCTGAGCTCCGGCTTTTCCCGGAGGATTTCCAACTCCTCCAGCTCCGCCCGGCCCTCCTTTTCCGCCCATGCCTGGCGGCGCGCTCGCTATGGGCACCGAAGCGGCGGTTGCGTAGCGAATCGTGATGTTTCCTCCATTTCCGCCTGCTCCTCCCGGTCCACCCGGACCGCCATTTCCGCCGGGACCAATGCTCCCGGTTCCGGTGGGAAGACGCGGTGTGACCGTCCCATTTTTTCCCTTTGTTCCCGGCCTCCCAGTTATGCCTGTGGCTCCGCGGGCAATCACGCTCAGCGGGGCGGCAATCGTATTGGCATAAATACTGATCGAAGATCCAACCAACTCAATTGAAATTGGTGCTGGATTCCCATTAGCGTCCAGATTATCCGTTCCTAAAGTATCTGCCAGAATGACGTAGTTAATATCCGACGGAAGGTCATTTAATCTGCAATCCCTTGCCCCTATCACGATCGTCCCGCCTCCAGACACCGTGATCCCGGTATCTGCGAGCAGAGTATTGTTCAGGCTAAGTTGGTCGCGGAAGAAGAGTGTAGACATAAGCGGAATTCCCCCATCATTTGCGTAAAGGAGTCATCGTTACTCCGGCCAAAAGGAAAATCGACACGACGTTCACGATGGCTCGATTGGGGGACAGTCCCCCAGCTGAGAAACCAAGCTTTAAAGGCTTCTACCTGTAAATAAGCGCAGGCGGCTGGCCGAAACTATCATTCGGCCCGGAATTTTTCGACTTGGACTTACCCGATACGGCGCGGGATGGAGTTGAGTGTGCCGGCTTGCTTCTACTGGTACAGTTCGAAGCCGGAGTAAGAATCCCACCTACAGGTCCTCCCGACTCAGTTCGCGTGGGCGTGCGACGAGAAACTTGTAGTACTCCTTTGTTGCCGGATCGAGCGCTCGGGCCCAGATTTCCTCGAATTCATACGGATGATCGGATAAAGCAGGAGCATGTTCAGAGCACGCTCATCAGGCTCTTGTTGCCTCGATGTTCCGTCATGGCATTGCGCAGCGCCTTTTCGAGTTCGTCGTAGGCTTCCGCAAGCTCTTTGCTCATGTCGCACGAGAGACGCTCTCCGTATAGGGCGGCAGGTTGTCGGCCATGTCTTCGAGTGCCCAGAGGCGGCCCTGGACATGAGGAACTTGCCGAACGGTGGAATCCATTTCTGCAAGTATCGTTAGGATTCTATTTCCGCGGATATTAGCCATTTGATTCTCAAACGGTTGGCGCTTCTACCGGAACAGGCGAGACCGGCAAGGGAGGTTTTGTCTGCACAGGCTGCCAGGGAGTAAAGACAAACGTCCCTAAGAGCCGATCGAAATAAAGACCGACAAGGTAGGGAGGATCGCCCGGCGCCGCGTAGAAGTAAACTGTGGCGGTTTGCGTTTGCGTTGCATTTGTCTGGCTTGCCGATGAGGAAGTGAGAGTAACCTGGTCTTCCTCTGTCGCGTCATTTCCAAAGAGAGCCAGCAGCCAGCCAGGTTTCCGGTCTTCGATATTCCAATGCCACATTCGTTGTCGTCGTGATATCTGTTACGGAGACCTGGTGCGACACAGAGAACTGATCGGCGGCTTTTCTCCGCCACTAGTGCTTACCCTGACTGAAAACGCCGGATCCGAGCGGCTGTTTGGACAACCTGTCATATCGGGGTACTTTGAGGCTCTGGGTCTGCAGCCGGTGAAGGGCCGCTTCTTTCTACCCGGAGAGATACGTACGCCCGGCAGTGCGCCCGTCGCTGTCCTCAGCTTTAACGCATGGAAGATTCGTTTCCACCAGGATGCGAACATCGTCGGCCGAACCATCGAAATCAACGAGACTCCATTCACCATCATCGGGGTGGCGTTAGAGGGATTCCTAGGAGTCAGCGCCATCTTCAGGCCGGATGCGTGGCTTCCTGCGACCATGGCGGCGCAGGTCTTGAACGTCCCCATGAGCGTTTGTGTTCCTGAGAAGTCCATCGTTCCTTGTGCGTGTGCAACACCCGGAAAGGCGAGCGCAACCAACGTTGGTCCCATCAGCTGTGCTGCGCGAAGCAGTTGACGCTTGGAGAAGAGTTTTGTCCGCCTAGTGGTAGGCTGGTTGGCCAACCGAATGGAAGTCCTTTCCGATTGGCGAAGACGGCAGGATTGGATCACTTAGCACCTCCGCTGACTGGCGTGTCAGCTATGGCGCAAAGCTAAGTCGTTCCAAATAGAAGCTGAGTTTTCCAAGATACTCCGGATGAAACCGCGTCACCTTCAATTCAACAGCGACCAGAAGTAAGTCCAAGCGAAATCCTGACCGCCTACTTGCAATGGATATTCCGAACCGACGAAACAGAAGTCACGTCCAAGTTCGATTAGGAAATCCTTGAGCTTATCCAGGAGGGCACTGTGGAGGTCTGCTTCTGCATGAACCTGCGGCAAACCAAGGAATTCTACGTTATAAGCGTCCTTGAAGATGCTGAGAGCCTCGGGATGCGTTCTATCAGACGTGGGACGATAGCGTGCGTAGCCTCAGTGCCCGCCCCTTCATCACGACGAAGAACACCGACACCCATTTCAGGACACGGATGGTCGAAGTACGCCTCTTTCATCCGTGTGTACGAGAAACCGGTTTTTTCTCGGCCCATTCCCAAAAATGCGTGAGACGATACTGCCCCCGAGACGCCCGATTCTCGAGAATCGGATGACCGGATTCGTATAGGGTCCGGACGAGCAGCCTCTATAATACCGGTAGCTAAGTTGATTACTCACACCTATTCGACGGAGTGACGAGTTGACCCACTGAAAAGATGCTCACGGTAATGCCGATCGAAACAATCCATAGCCAAGCGAATGATCTGCTCTCGCGGCATCACATGCTGGGCAACTCGCGCCTTGCGAATCATGCGGCGGGTATCCGGATGGAAAAGATGGAACCATTCGGCAGTCGAGGTGTCACGATGATCGTACCGCCGTGCGCTTCAACGGCCCACTTAGCGATTGCCAGACCGAGTCCGGCGCCTCCCGCGTCCCGCGTGCGCCCCTCATCGACTCGATAGAAGCGATCGAACACAAGGGACGCCTTATCTTCGGGGATTCCTGGCCCCTCGTCCTCGATAGCCAGTTCCACAAACTCAGCTTGGTTGAAGGAGTTCTTCCCATGAGACAGAATCAGACGGATGGTACTCCCAGGCGGCGAGTACTTGACCGCATTATCAAGAAGATTGATCACGGCCATGCGGAGAAAACTGCGATCCGCAAATACAGAAATCTCATCGTCGCCAACGACAGAAATCATTTGTTTCTTATCTTCGGCGAGTACACCCACACCTCCGACTGATTCCTGAACCAGGTCCATCATGGAAAAGACCGACCGTTGCAGCTCGATCGCGCCCGAATCCGCGTGGGCGATCGTCAGGAGCGTGTCGACCATTGAAGTGAGTCTTGCGACCTCCTCAAGCATGCTGCCGATAATGTCGCGATACTTCTCTGTAGTATGGTCCTCCTGCAATCCAACCTCGCCGACACTGCGCATTGCGGCCAAAGGAGTACGCAATTCGTGGGAAACATCCGACGTGAAGTGTTGAAGCTTTTCAAAAGACTCTCCCAGGCGCCCGAGCAAACCGTTGAGTACTCGGGCCATGTGGCCCAGCTCGTCGTTGGGATTGTCTACGGGAATGCGCTCGTTTAGTCGCCTAGCGGTGATTTGCTCCGTTTGGCGCGCCATTTCTTCGAGGGGGTTGAGCGCCTTGCCCGCGACTCGATAGCCAGCGAATCCCGCTGCTATGAGAGCAAGCGGCATTGCAAGCATCAGTAGTGCAATGAATTCGAGCAGACGCGCCCTGATTGGTTCTGTGCTGTAGGCCAGCCGAATCAGAAGTGGCTTACCCTCAAAAAAGTGAAGATGACTGATCGTAAGAACCGGTGTACCGTCGGCCAGCCGCATTCGTCTTGATGCATACCCTACCTCACCTTCGTGTAATGTTGGCGCACCATCCAGGTACATGCCGCGAAGCCGCTCGTTGCGAAAAAGGACTTCCCCGTTGGGGCTCAGCACTTCCATATATCGATCGAGTAAAAGGCGCGATTGAGGATGGCTGTGATAGTTTTCGTCCAAAAGGAGACGTCCGTCCGGAGTGAAGTAGAGCAAACCCTCGACAGTCTCCAGGTCTTCAATCTCGGCGTGGTGAAGTTGATCGCTTAGCTGCCAGTACTGAAGTATGCATGCGCCGCAAATATAGATTCCCAGCACAGCACCGAATATTCCGACATACCAGAGTGTAAGCCGGTCGCGAATGAACCGAGGTCTGAGACGCACTACATCTCCTCCGCCTTACGAAGGACAAAGCCGAGCCCGCGGACGGTATGCAGCAATTTTGCAGGGAACGGATCGTCAAGTTTCCTGCGGATTCGTGCGATGTGCACGTCAATTACGTTATCGAGCGATGTGTAACGCACGGTCGTCTTCCAGACATCGCGAGCGACCATCTCCCGCGATACCACGGAACCACTGTTCAACAGAAGGTATTCCAGCAGATCAAACTCACGGCCCGTCAGATCCAGAACTATGTTTCCGCGCGTCGCTATGCGCCCGCTCACATCCATTCGAAGATCAGCAAGCTGCAAAATAGATGCCGCGTCATGGTGCGCTCGTCTATGTAGTGCCCGGACACGGGCAAGGAGTTCGGGAAACGCAAACGGTTTCACCAGGTAATCATCAGCACCTGCATCGAGGCCGCGGACCCGGTCATCTACTGATCCTCGCGAAGTGAGGATCAGCACAGGGGTCCTGAAGCCGCTGCGCCGCATCTCGCGTAACGTTTCAAGGCCCCCTTGCCGCGGCAACATCACATCGAGCAGGACTAGATCAAAAGTCGTACTGCGCAGTTGCCGGATTCCCGTTTCTCCGGAGTCTGCCAAAGCCACCTCGTACCCGTTTCCTTCGAGGCCCTCTGCAATGGCGCTGGCGAGTTTCCGCTCGTCTTCGATGACGAGGATTTTCAGGGCATTATCTGGCCGGACTTCGCTCACTGCGCTCACTCTTCAAACTCTAATGCAGCAACCGCGCGGTGAGGACTCGGGTGCCAAGACTTAAGACAAACTTCAGAATTCCTTAAGGTTACTCCGTGGTTTGATCAACGGGTCGGAGTCTTTACTCAGGAGCTTTAAAGATGCGAACCGTCCTTACCCCGATCCTTGGAGCCCTCGCTTTGGGAGTAACACATTTCGCCGTATGTGCTGCGGCCACTGTCCCCGCGCAATCGCAAGTGTTGCCCCAGTCCACCGCCATCCCGGTACGTTTTGAGCGCTCAGTGGATACGAAGAAAGCGAAGGTCGGGGACCAGGTTACAGCGAAGACGATTCAGGTGATCGCTCTTCCTGGTGGCACAAACATTCCCAAGGGAGCCCTTATCGTTGGCCATATCGTCGCTGTCGACGCGTTTCATTTCGACCAGACGCCATACGCACATCAGAGGCCGTCGATGCTTTCGATTCACTTTGACAAACTGCAAACAGGCAATGCCATGATTCCGGTCAATCTTTCGGTTCGCGCAATCGCGAACGCGAATGACTCCAGAGAAGCTGCGTATCCCCACAGCACAGACGACACGGATCATGTAGGAATGATGACTCTGATTGGTGGGACAACATTCTCGCCGCTGGACAAGATGATCCAGTCGGAGGACGGCGACGCCATCGGATACAACCGCAAAAATGGGATCTTCGCCAGGCTGATTGCATCGGGATCGTGCAACGGAACCGATACCGAGCAGTCCATAGCAATCTTCTCTCCCGACGCGTGCGGAGCCTACGGCTTTGGCGGCGACTACCTGGCAGACAGCGGACGGGGCGGCAGCGGAACCTTTACGCTTGTGGTGCGTGGTCACTCCCTAAAACTCTATGCCGGAAGCACAGCTCTCCTGCAGGTCAACGAGTCGAAATAGATTTCGAAGCGAGGATTGCTGCATGCTTTCGCCTGGACCGGCCCAAAGGGTCGTGATTCATCTGAATGAGGACGCAGCTTCCGAGGGGGACTACCTCCACGTGGAGATAGTCTCTTTCCTCTTTGCGCAAGACGTTTCGGGAGCGACCGTGTTGCGCGGGCATTCAGGATTCGGGATTCACCATCGTATCCATACGCAGGGAGCGCCCGGAATGAGCGGCGAGCATCTTCCCATCCGGGTTGAATTCCTGGAATCGGCACAGAAGGTGGAAAGTCTTATGCCCAGATTAATCGAGTTGGTGACAGACGGCGTCATCGAAGTTCAGGCAACAAGCATCATCCATGTTGCACAACCTGCCCTGCCCGGTAAACGAGAGGGCAGGAGCGGATGAGGTTGTCTTTGCCCCAAGCGTTGTTCAGCAGCCTGATTCCGATGTTGGTTCAGTTCACGGCAAGCGCACAAGCAAACGCAATTCCTTCTGCTCCGACTGAGAGAGCGGCGCTGTCCGCTGGGATCGAGAGTTCTCCGCAGGTTGGCGGCGCGCCAAACGAAGGGAATCCGCAAGCAAATCTGACTCTGGCCGACGCTGAGGCTCGGGCACTCAAAAACCAACCACGACTTTTGGCAGAGCAATTTCGCTCCCAGGCGGCAAACAAGCGTGTCACCGAGTCCAGATCCGGATATTTCCCACAGGTGTTTGGGAACCTTACTGCTGTCGACGCCAATGGAGATACCGCAGTCGCCGCGGGCGCGCTCACTACATCGAGTATCTCCACGCGTGCAGCGGGAGGAGCTTCGTTGGTTCAAATGATCACGGACTTCGGTCATACTTCTAACCTCGTGCAATCTGCTCGCCTCCAGGCGAAGGCTGCTGGACAGGACGAAGAGAGCATCCGTCAATCAGTCCTGATGCAGGTGCAGGAAGCTTATTTCGCAGCACAGGCCGCCGAAAGCGTCCGAAAAACAGCACAGGCAGTTCTCGACTTTAGACGCATCACTCTGCGCCAGCTGACGGCTCTTGCTCAGAGTCAGCTACGGTCAACTCTTGATGTGCAATTCGCGCAAGTAATGGTCTCAGAGGCAGAACTCGCGGTTGTTCGTGCCGAGAGCAACGTGCAGAAGGCCCAGGCTCAGCTTGCAGCGACCATGGGCGAAGAAGGCAACACTAATTACACACTCGTGGATGAATCGCTGCCTCCCAGCCCTGACGCCGATCCTGCCAGTTATATCAACGAAGCGCGTGCGAATCGGCCCGATCTCAGGGCTTTACAGCTTCACGGCGAATCTGCCACCCACGAAGCCCGCGCCGAAAGAGATCTGAATTACCCGACCGTGAACGCATTGGCGGCGGGCGGCGAGGTTCCCATCCACGACTCGACCATCCATCGTGACTACGGTGCGGTTGGGTTCAACATCAATATTCCAATCTTCAACGGTGGCCAATACACCGCCCGTGCCGCAGAAGCCCAGCTCGAGGCCAGGGCGGCGGTCAAAGACGCTTCACTCCGAGAAGTTGAGATCGTTCGCGACGTGCGTATGACGTGGGCGGACGCGCGAGATGCTTATCTCCAAATCGGCGTAACGCAACGGCTGGTGGATGAAGCGAACGTTGCCATGCGGCTCGCTCAAGCCAGATACGATGCCGGCCTCGGGAGCATCGTCGAGCTCAACCAGGCAGAGTTGAACCAAACGTCAGCTCTCATTACGGCCGCCAGCGCCAAGTTCGATTATTTGCGTTCGATGACCGCATTTCAATTTGCGCTGGGGAACTTGCATTGATTGCCGAGGAGGATGAGGTGACATTGGTTCCAAAAAGAGCAGTCTGCCAGGCAGCGCTACTTGCTGCGGCAATCGCGTGCAGTGGATGCACGTCGAGGATCAGCGCCGCACCTCAGGATGTCCCGGCGGTTGCCGCTACTCGTGCTGTTCGTACGGACTTGAAAAACGATGTAACGCTGACTGCTGAGCTTGAACCTTATTACGAAGTCGATGTGATGGCAAAGGAGGCTGGCTATATACGCCACATGCTGGTGGATATTGGCGATCACGTAAAAGCGGGACAACTCATCTGCGTTCTCGAAATCCCCGAGTTACAGGACGATCTCCAGCGGGCGAAGGCAGACGTGCAGACGGCAACTGCTGAGCAGTCGGCGGCAGAACAGGACCGGAAGCGAGCGGTGGCAGCCGAGGCGATCGCACATCTTTCCTATACGCGCATTCTGGACGTGTCGAAGAGAGAGCCCGGCTTGGTACCACTACAGGAGGTCGATGTCGCCCACTCTCGCGACCTTGAAGCGGAAGCCCAGGTCGCATCTGCCGAGCAAAATGTGCAGGCATCCGTAAGCCGCTTGCAGGCGGCAAAAGCTGCTCTCGAACACGAAACCGCTCTCGTGGAATACACCAGGATCATTTCGCCGCTGAATGGGGTCATTACTCAGCGTTACGCGAGCGACGGCGCAATGATTCAGGCAGGAACCTCGTCCAATACGCAGGCCATGCCCGTTGTTCATGTTGCCGAGGACGGCATCTTGCGCCTGATGCTGCCTGTTCCGGAGGCTTATGTCGGAACCGTTCACAATGGCGAACCCGTTATTGTTACAGTGCCAGCGCTGGGGAGAACATTCCCCGGAAAAGTGACACGTTTCGCGGATCGTGTGCAGGCTTCTACGCGTACCATGACGGCTGAAGTCGATCTGAAGAACTCGAAGCTCGATCTTATTCCTGGGATGTATGCGCAGGTTCAGTTGAGTCTGGCCGAAGCTCCAAACGCAATCGCCGTGCCGGTCAGCGCGCTCGATAGCAGCGGAAACGCCAATAAGGTCTATACCGTCGATGATCGGGGCACAGTCCACATTCGCACGGTCATCACTGGCATCCAGTCTCCGCAATTCATTCAAGTAATGTCTGGAATTCAACCTGGAGAAATCGTCATTCTTGGGAGCCATTCCGGCCTTCAGGACGACGAACGGGTTCAGCCGCACTTCGAGTAAGCATCGCGCAGCTACCAAGGATCATTCATGTCTCGCTTTGCCATTCGCACTCCTTATCTCATCATCGTTTCGTGCCTGATCATCCTGGTTCTTGGAGTGAGCAGTATCGCGCGGATGCCGGTCGACATGTTTCCGGCGATGAACGTTCCGGTGGTCATCGTGGCAACGTTTTACTCCGGCATGCCTCCAGAGCAAGTAGAAGGCAACATCACATATCACCTGGAGCGTTTCTTTACTCTGGCCAGCGGTATCGATCACATCGAGTCGCGCTCTCTCAACGGCGTTAGCATCATTCGTGTGTATTTTCAACCCGACACAAATGCGGATACCGATGCGGCCACTATCGCCAATCTGGCTGTATCCGACATGAAGGATTTACCTCCCGGCACATTTCCTCCGGTCGTTCTCAAATCCGACGCGTCGAGCCTTCCCGTCTGCCTGGTCACGATGAACGGGGATGGCATGAGCGACGGCGCTTTGAAAGATATTGCACAAAACTTCGTGCGCAATCAGCTCGCAGGTGTGCCCGGAGCTTCTATTCCTCAGCCCTTCGGTGGTCCGTGGCGTCAAATTCAGTTCTATGTCGATCCGTACAAGCTGGAAGCGCGCCAATTAAGCCCGATGGATGTGGTGCGTTCGCTGAATCAGTCGAATCTCGTTCTCCCCGCTGGCGACGTGAAGATTGGCAACCTCGATTACGACATCTACTCAAACGCGCAGTTCAACCTGAAGGACTCGGCGGAATATCCGATCAAGATGAACGGTGAGAACCCGGTTTTGATGTCGGATGTCGGCCAGCTCAAGGACTCCCACGCTCTTCAATATAACGTCGTCCATGTAGATGGACAGCGCTCGGTCTATCTTCCGGTTCTCAAACAGGGTGGACATTCGAACACCATCTCTGTGGTGAATGGTGTCCGGGCTATGCTCAAGCATCTGGTTGACGTACCCTCCGCGATGCACACCGCAGTTGTCTTCGATCAATCGCGATTCGTCAAGACGGCGATCGAAACGTTGTTGCATGAAGGGGGCATTGGGCTGTTCCTTACCTGCCTGATGATTCTGATCTTCCTCGGTAGCTTGCGAGCCACGGTCGCCGTTTTTTTCTCGATTCCTCTTTCCGTGTTCGCAACCTTCATCGTTCTCCAGATGACGGGCTCTTCGATCAACAGCATGGTTCTTGGCGGCCTGGCGTTGGCCCTGTCTCGGCTGATCGACAATTCGGTCGTTGTGCTTGAAAATATCTACCGCCATCTGGAGATGGGCGAGTCACAGCGCGTCGCTGCTGAAAATGGTGGCCGTGAGGTGGCTCTCCCTGTTTTGGCGGCCACTCTCACAACGGCAGTGGTGTTCTTTCCGGTCACGCTGCTCGAAGGCGTGAGCAAGTTCCTTTTCACTGCCATGGCCGTGTCGGTTGTGATTTCGCTGGCCGCATCCTACTTCGTCGCTATGACGGTGGTTCCGCTCTTCTGTTCGAAGTACCTGAAGCTCGACAATCCTGAACACCTTTTAGAGACAGATTCCGGAGAAGCGCGCACCCTAAGCGGGCGCCCCGGATGGGGAACACGGTTCAACACTGCATTCAACCATCGCTTTGAGCGCATGCTCGCTCGATACGAAATGCTCGTCAAGCGCGTTCTGCAGCGGCCGATTCGTGTTCTCGCGGTCTTTGCGGTTGTGTTCGTGGTCAGCCTCTCGCTCTATGCATTTCTCGGCTTCTCTTACTTCCCACAGACCGACGCCGGCCAATTCGTTATCAACATCAAAGCCCCGTCGGGAACCAAGCTCGACGTCACTGAGAAGGAGTTTGCCAAGGCTGAGCAAATCATCCGACATGAGATCCCTCCTAAAGATCTCGGTATAATCGTCGACAACATCGGCGTCGACAATGGCTTCTCTGCCATCTACACCCCCAATGCGGCTATGCATACCGGCTTCATTCAGGTAGGTCTGACTCCCGATCATCGCGTCGGCAGCTATACATATATCCGAAAAATCAAGCATGCGCTCGCGGAACAGATGCCGGAGCTGTCATCCTATTTCTCAACAGGAAGTCTGGTCGACGCTGTCGTGAATATGGGAGCGCCCGCGCCCATCGATATTCAGATCTCCGGCGCCAATTTCACGCAGGACAATGGCGTTGCCCAGCAGATTGCCGGCGACTTGCGCAGGTCGCCAGCGATCGCCGACGTGTTCATTCCTCAGGACCTCGACTACCCGTCTCTCCGCGTGGACGTGGACAGGCTTCATGCCGCCAAACTCGGCCTGACAGAGAAAGAGGTCTTGGACAACGTCATTACATCCCTGACGTCGAACCAGATGATCGCTCCGAATCTCTGGATCGACAACAAAAACGGAAACAACTACTTCCTCACGGTGCAATATCCAGAGACGCAGATTCGCACCGTTCAAGATCTCGAATCCATCCCTTTGCACGCGGAGGGCATCAGCCAACCCACTCGTCTCGGCATGGTAGCGAGCATTCAGCCGATGCGGGCTCCAACTGAAGTCGATCACTATCAGATTCGACGCAAACTCGACATTTACGTGCGGCCCGCAACAGAAGACCTGGGAGGCGCCGATGACAAGGTGCGGCAGATCCTGGCATCGCTGAATGTTCCTGCCAATGTAAACGTCACGGTGCACGGAAGCGCAGAGGCTATGCACGCCTCGTTCCGTAGCTTCGGTCTCGGGCTCACCCTTTCTGTGATTCTGCTTTATCTGATTCTCGTCGCACAGTTCAGGTCTTTCATTGATCCAGCGATCATCTTGCTCGCCCTTCCCCCTGGCATCATCGGCGTTCTTGTCACGCTTGTCCTCACGGGAACGACGATGAACGTGATGTCTCTGATGGGAGTCGTCATGCTTGCCGGCATTGCCATGTCGAACAGCATTCTGATCGTCGAATTCGCCCACCATCTCCGGAGTGAAGGCAAGGGTGTTGCGGAAGCCGTAATCGAATCTTGCCGCGTACGTCTGCGGCCGATTCTCATGACCTCGCTAGCAACGATCATCGGGTTGTTGCCGATGGCTCTGAAACTTGGAGAAGGGAGCGAATCCTATGCACCGCTTGCACGCGCACTCGTTGGAGGGCTGCTTGTCTCCGTTGCATTGACGGTGTTCCTGGTGCCCGCGGGGTTCTACTGGATCTATGGAAGGCACGAACAGGCTGGAATGCGCACAAGATCGTAGTTGTGGCGGCTGGTACGCATCTAAGTCAGATGTTGAGGTTGTCGCGCTTACGCAAACTCGCCGCAGGCTCCGCTACCTCAAAGGCTGCTCCACCCGAGAGGTGTTGGAAGGATGCAGGATTGGCTAAAAACCTTCCACGGGGGGAATCACGTATTCCCCCCCGTTGAGATCGCGGTAAAGGCGGCCGTCGCACTGGCTCTGGGGCTGCTAGTGGGCTTCGAACGTGAATGGTCCAATAAGGACATCGGCGTCCGTACTTTTGCAATGACGGCGCTGCTCGGCTTGCTCGCCACCCTCCTCGGTCCGCCATTGCTGCTCTTCAGCGGATATGCCATCCTCATCGTGATCGTCTTCGCTAATTTAAGGGGCCTTCAAACCGCGCGGAAACTGGAAGCGACCACTTCCGCCGCGTTGGCGATTGTCTTCTTGTTGGGCGTCCTGGTGGGCCAGGGACACCTGTTTACGCCGGTCGCATGCGCGATCATCGTGGCTATGCTACTCGCGTTGAAACCCCAACTTCGCGCATTCGCGGGTGGTCTTACGCAACAAGAGGTGCGCAGCGCGCTCCTGCTCGGGCTTTTGGGTTTTGTCGTCTGGCCGCTTCTGCCGGACCGCTTCATTGATCCTTGGAAATTGATTCAGCCGCGCGAGGACTGGATCACCGTTGTGGTTATCGCCTGTCTTGGCTTTCTGAATTATGTCTTGCTGCGCGTTTATGGTTCCAAAGGGATTTACCTCACGGCAATGCTGGGCGGCCTCGTCAACTCAACGGCAACTGCAGCTGAACTGGCTTCGACACTAGCGGGATCAGATCTCCTTTCGCTCACAGTTCCGGTGATCCTGCTGACGTCAGTTTCGATGTTCTTTCGGAATTTCCTCATTCTTGCGATCTTCGCTCACGGCGCAATCCGAACTGCAGCCATTCCCTTGGTGGCGATGAGCTTCGTGGCAGCGTATTGGGTACATCGTAATCGCCGGAGGCCAGCAGAGGCTGAGCAAGGTGTATCGATCAACGTCAGTTCACCGGTTTCGCTCAAGAAGGTTTTGACCTTTGCGGTGCTCTTTCTCGCGCTGCAGATTGTTGCGACACTCGCACAACGATGGATTGGAAACGCAGGCTTCCAGATCGTCAGTGTGTTGGGAGGGCTGTTCAGCAGTGCAAGCACAACCGCCGCAGCTGCGAATATGGCAATGCACGGCAACGTGACACAGCATCAGGCCGGCATCGCGGTTGTTCTCACTTCAATTTCGAGCGCCCTGGTTAATCTTCCTATAATCCAGCGCCAGGAAAAATTGAGGCCCCAGATGCGAGAGCTTTTCTTCTCATCGGCGTTGCAGGTAATCATTGGGATCGCAATTCTATTTCTGCAGGCGCGATTGTCAGTTTTCTTCTAGGGACACACCTAAAGGTCGTCGGCGAGACCTCAGTCGACCGGCCCCGTCGCGCTCCACGGTGAGAGAGCAAGAGTCGTACTCATGAATATCGCTCTTCGCATCCCAGCCGAGAGATGCCGGGCGGCAAAGCTTGCAACGGTAAAACAGAATGACTATTCCGTTTTAGCATGCGCAACCATCAACCAAGCCGAACTGCCGAATATATCGCCCTCTTTCGCACGGTGGAACCGCTGAACGTCCGGGCCGTCGTCTCTTTGAAGATCCCCACGCGATTCCACTTTCAGGAACGCTCAAGTCACTCGCTCAAATCGCCCAGATATCCGGGATAGGCAGACTTGTGCGCGCGTTTCTGGACCTGGGATGGCCGTACACGCGAAGTTCCGCCGTGGTGCGGACGCGACTGATCGATGATCTGGTTTGCGACTCACTTCATGCAGGTGCTCAGCAGTTGGTCCTGCTCGGCGCTGGCTTCGACAGTCGTGCCTTCCGCCTCGACGAAACAAGGCACATATGAACCTTTGAGATCGATCATCCCGCCACCCACGTGAACGGTTGAAGCTCGTACTCGAGCCCCGCGCCTGAGAACGTGCATTTCGTCGAGGTGGATTTCGAGACAGACAATCTGGAATCAAAGTTGAGACAAGCAGGCATTGACGATAAGATCCCTGCGGTCGTGCTCTGGGAAGGCGTCGTGAGCTACCTCTCAGAGTCGGCAGTGAACGCCAATCTCCTCCTCCTGAGCCGCCTCCCTGCTCCCTATAGCCGCTTGACTCTCACGTATGTGCATAACGGGGCTCTTGACGGATCGATGTCGATTACTCCGAGTGACCGACTAGCCGGAAGTAATCCAGAAACGCCTGTGAAGCCCGGTTTTGAGTAAGTTCGCCGTGAAGGTGCCCAATTCTTTTCCTGACGAGTCTGCCTTCAGTTGGAGGAATAGCTGGCGGGGCCATGTAAGTCGATGTCTATCCGAGCTGAACCGTATATCGATGCCGAAGCGCGCTGCCGTCCCGCGAACGTGGCGCAGAAAGGCGCGCTGTCGAAGTACGCGCCCATGGACACTTCAAGGAAGTTCCTACTAGGAACGTTTGAGCTGCCAGATTTGTTTCAAAGAGTTGAGGTGTTCGGGAATGAATCCCTTTGTGCCCCGATTGTGAACCGCCTGACGATGAGGCGTCATCAAAAGGACATGGCTCGCCAACGGCTATCAACCTGCGGTCTCAGGTTGTATCGGAATGATGACGGTACCCATTGGCTGCATCTAGGCGAAAATGCGGCGTTCTGCGTCGAGAACCTGTCTCACTCGGAAAGCGTCGCTGAGCACTTGCGCGTTTGGCTTCAGGCTCAGGTTCCCATGAGCGATCAGCAATGAAACCGGGCGCCTACCGTTTGTGCCATTCGATGCGAACACCTCGTGCGTTTAGGGCAAGATGGCGAACCGCTGCCAGAAGCGTTCCGGGCACTCGTAATCCGCCTCCTGCCAAGATCGCTTTCTTACGCGGCGCGGAACAAGAAGAGGATGATTAGCAAAAAGCCGAGCACATAGGCCACGTAGGCGTTCAACCGGCCGTGGTGCATGCCAGCCAGAAATCTGGCTACGCCGCCCATTGCCTGGCCGATCGGGCGCAGGAATAGCCGATCAACCACGGGCGTTTCATCGCGCCGGCGGCGAATGGCGGTGCGGAAATGGACGGCCACGGTCTGGCGTGTGTCCTCGGTAATGTTAGGTCGAAAGACCGCCTGGAAGACAACCCGCACGGGATTGGAGAAGCCCGTCGCTGTGTAGGTCATCTCCGGAAAGAGACGGGGGATGCCACCGGCCCAGAGCTCGCGGCGCGCGGTCGCCCGTTGTCGGGTCAGACGTGTGACTACGAACCACGCGATGAATAGCATGATGGCCAGTGCGGCGAAACTATAGGACGGTGACATGGCGAAGACGACGGGGTTTTCCGCAGAACCGCGCAGCAGGATTACAAGGCCGCGTCCGGGCAAGACCTTCCTCCCGGATTGGGCGCCTAAATTGTGAAAGTCCTGGAGAAAGGCTGGGGGAAGCTCCTGGTTGGATGAGTTCGCAGTAAAGAACGGCGGCACCAGAGAAGAGGTGGCGCTGGCTTCTGCCAGGGGCTCAACGGCTCGGTTGAGTATCGGGATGACATAGGCCGGAAGAATTCCCAGCAGCAAACAGACGACGGCCAAAAAAACCAAGGGAAAACGAGTACCCGCCTGTGTATGCAGCTGCGGCTTCCACGCGCCTCTGCGGACGCCGAGAAAGCTCATGGCATACGTTTTGACGAAACAAGTCACCGCAAGTGCGGCGGTGAGGGCGAGCGCGGCGCCACATAGTGCAAAAACGATCTTGATTGATGCGGAGGATAAAACAGCGCAGCGCAACAATGCCTGTAACGTCATCCATTCGCTGACGAATCCGTTAAAGGGAGGAACGGCGGAAATCGCGAGAGAGGCCACAAGAAAAATGACCGACAACCCAGGCAACAGGCGAGACAAGCCGCCAAGCTGGTCCATATCACGCGTCCCGGTTTCAGCTTCCACATAGGCCGTTCCCTGGAAAAGGAGCGTTTTATATATCGAGTGGTTGAATATGTGGTACAAAGCCGCCGTCAGCGCGATGGCGGAGGCAACGGGATGTCCGGAGGCACGATAAATCAGGAAAGCTCCGAGGCCGGCGACGACGATACCCGCGTTCTCGACGGAGCTGTAAGCCAGCATCGTCTTCATATCGCTCTCTGTCGTGGCATAGAGGATGCCAACCAGCGCCGTCAAGCTCCCAACGATTAATGCGAAGACACCCGTTCCGTAGGCACTGTGAACCAGGTCGCCGTTCAACCGCAGAATGCCGTAGAAGCCCAGATTAAGTGTGACACCCGCAAAAACCGGAATGAAGAGAGAGGGCGCGGCCGTATAGGATCGGGGGAGCCAGAAGTTCACGGGAACCAACCCAGCCTTTACCCCGAAGCCGAGAAATCCGAGAAGAAACACACTCCACAGGCCTCGGTTGGATAGCCCACCGGACGCCAGGCCCAGAGCGCGAAACGAAAAATCTGGTGCGGCTTTGCCGAGAATCAGAAAGGCGATGACTATCGCGAGAAAACCCGCCTCACTCATGGCGAGCATGATGTATCCAGCCGACCGGTCGGTCTGTTGCTGTGGTTCGTAATTGATGAGCAGGAAGCACAAGATCGACATGCACTCCCAGCTGATCAGGAACAGCAACGCGTCATTGGCCGCGAGAATCAGTCCGACCGAGGCCATGAGACCGAAGTACATTACGCCGTACCGATGTGCCGGGTGCGTGGCCTCGAATTGATCACCGATGAAATCTCTCACGAAGAGAGAGATAGAAAAGTAGACCATTCCCGCGGCAAACAGGAAAACGGACGACAGTGCATCGAGGCGCAATGTAAAGGGTCCAAACCCTTGAAGGACCCAGAGTGTAGCTTCGAAACTCCGTCCGGTGACAAGAACCGCCGCCGAGGCGAGCATCATGAAAAGCGAAGATAGTGTCCCTGCAATTGCGACGACATCCCCAGAATGCTTCCGATCCACAAGCGCGGAGAGGAGAACACCGCATGCGCACGAGACGAAAAACAACACCAGCGATGCGGCTGTTATCGAAGCCATCATCACGCGCTCCTTCTCGAGACGAGTTCACTCTTCGCCGCGAGCTTGCGCCCGGACGCCACGAGCAGGCCATGGAGTACAGCGAGCGGCGGGGGAGGGCTTCCCGGAACTTCAAGGTCAACTGGCAGTATTGATCCGACACCACCCGCGCACATAAAACTACGCCCAAAAACTCCCCCCGTAATTGCGCAGGCGCCCACGGCCATGATTCGCTTGCTACCTGGCATGGCCTCATAGGTTTTGAGCAAAGGTTCTCGCATGTTTTCACTCACAGGGCCGACGACGAGAAGGAGATCTGCAGCGCGCGGCGTCGCGGTGAAAAACAAGCCAAGGCGGTGCATGTTGTAGAGCGGATTGTTAAGCTGTTTGACTTCATGAAGACAGGCGCCACAGTCACCGGCATCGACCACCATCACATGCAAGGACTTGGCAAAGGCAGCGGGCAAGGTTTCGTAATCCGCCTGCCCAGGAGGCAACTCTGTCCATTCATAGCCGGATTGCCAATTCATCGGAGAACGAACCCCGAAGCGGCAACGCTGGCATTGGATACAAATGCCGTCATCGACGAAAGCCATCCTGCCATTCGCTGTGATCGCGCCAACAGGGCAGATTGCAGCGGTTTCGCTGGCATCACCGCTGGACGGAAATTCCGTGTTAATGGGACGGCCGGGCGACACACCCGGCGCCGATTCTGCAAAGGGGGGGTATCGCGTTGATTGGATGCCTCTGCGCAAACCATGACCAAACCAAAAGCTCATCTCTGTTCACCTCTAACGGTCACATTCGGTTGCCGACAAACCAAAGGTTGCGAGAATGATCGGAAAATCCTGAAAGGCGAAATTCTCCGCTGCAACGTGAAATCCAAGCCAGTTGTTGAATGACGGCGTAATTGCGCGATACCGTTCGATCGTGCCCTTGTCGTCAACGCTTACCCAGTGCAGCGTAGTTCCGCGCGGTGCTTCTACCCATCCGAGCGCTGCCCCCGGAGCTGTTCCCTCGCAGGGAACGCATACCGGGCCTGGCTCCAGCGCGTCGATCGCCTGGTGAACAAGCGTCACCGACTGGAATGCTTCGGCAAACAAGACGCGCAGCCTTGCATAGCCGTCGCCTTCTCTCTCATAAGGAACATCGAACCGGTAGCGCTCATAACCGGAATAGGGACACGCCTTCCGCAGGTCGCAACAGAGACCGGACGCGCGTCCCACGGGGCCGACAAGATTTAAATCCCGGGCTTGTTTACCGTCAACGACTCCGACATCTTCAAGACGATCCAGGAAGCTACTGCTGTACCGAAGCCGATCCTCCAGGACGTGTAATTCCGCCTGCGCCTTGTCGATAGCTCTGAACAGGCCCTCGCATTGGTTCACTTCAACGTCGTGCATGAGGCCGCCAGGAACGTTCAGTCCGAACAGATACCGATGTCCGGCAAAGACGCAAGAGGCCCGCAGCAATTCCTCCTCGCTAATCGCGGCATGCGCAGCCGAGACTGCCAGAGCAGTGGACTCGCAGATGGCGGCGATTGCGCCGGCATGATGCCTTAACCGTTCCAGCTCGCAGAGCGCAACGCGCAGGTGCGCTGCCCGCACAGGAACTTCGACCGCATAGATCTTCTCCACTGCGCGACAGTAAGCGAGCGAATGCGCGAATGCGGACGTAGCTGCGAACCGCTCCGCAAGCAACAAGACATCTGAGATGTTTTTCCCTTCCGCGATTTTTTCTACAGCGCGGTACTTATAGAAAAGCCGTGGAGACGCGCGGATGACGTCCTCGCCGACCGTCTCCAGCAAAAAGTGCAGTGGCTCGCCGAGTCCCCCCTCATAAACCGGTCCCACCGGCATTGCGAATGAACCAGGATCCTGAACTACCAAGAGAGGGCGCCAGTTTACATCGGGCTTTCGATCTAAATGGGGCTGGTCAGCATCGAACTTCTTCCGCATCGGCTCGATGCCTTCATGCCAAACCTGGTCGTGAAGGATAAAGTCACCGAGGCGCGGATGGCCCTCGAAGCGAAGTCCAAAAAGATCCTCCACTTCGCGCTCGTGCCAATCCGCCGCATGCACTTCGGAACTGATGCTCGGAATTGTGGCCGTCTCAATCGGCAATTGCAACGTGACTTCAACCCAACCGGCCGAAGGAAGAAGAAACACGTAGTAGAGATGCCAATGGCGGGGATGCTCCTCAGCGATAATTCCGCCAAAGGGACAGCCCATGTCCCAGAACAAGAAGCGGCAAACTGACTGCAAATATCCCGGTTGGTTCACCGACAGGGAGAGCACATAACCCTTATCGCTTTTTGACGTAGAAAGAGCGGTTCCGAAGCGCTCTCCGGCAGCAGCGATCAGGTCTTTGAGCTCCACTCTCGCTCGTTTCTCGATAGGCGACGAAGAGGTGACCATGTCAACGTCCCCCCAATTGTTGTGCGGCGAGCTGCAGAAGCGAATGTATCGGCGTGGGAATAAAAACACCCAACACTGCGACTGGAAGAGCGGCCACCAACACTGCGGTGCGGCAGGTTAAAGGGATCGGTTCTGCCGTGGAGTAATGCAACTCGGGCTTGCCAAACAACATGCTATTTACCTGCAGCATGATCGCGACAAAGGCAATCACAATGAGAATCGCGAGGATGGCGACGGCGGTATTGTGTCCTGACTGAATGCCCGCCGAAAGGATGGAGAATTCGCTGAGAAATATCGGGAATGGCGGAGCCCCAGCGATGGCCAGCGCACAGAAGAGGAGGGCTGCGCCCGCGAAGGGCGAGAGCCGAAACAGTCCGCGCACGTCCCTGATCTGGCGGGTTCCGATCGCAAGCAAGACGATGCCGGCCGCATAGAAACACAAAGACTTCGTGAGGGAATGGTTCAGCATTTGAGCGACAGCAGCGGAAGTAGATCCCTCGGTTGCGAAACCGGCTGCGGTCAGGATGATGCCCATGTGCTCGATGGTGGAGTAGGCGAACATGCGCTTGTAATCTCGAACCTGCAAAAGCAGGAATGCGGCAATGCCGACCGAAAACAATCCGATGACAATCATCCAGCGCCCCATACGCGCTTCGGGCGAGGCCAGAATGATGGAGAGAAACCGCAGAATTACATACAGAGGCACGGTAGTCTTAACGGCGGATAGCACAGCACATACCGGGGTCGGCGCCTGGCTGTGAGCATCCGGCAACCAGGTGTGCATCGGGGCAAAGCCGGTCTTGGCGCCAAACCCTACAAATACGAGCAGGAAAGAAAGCTCCATGAGCTTGGGTGACATCGCTGGGACCAAAGCGTGCAGACTCTGCCATGTCTCTGTGGTCCCACCGCCTGCGCCCCGGTAGGCCCAGTAAAGCACAAGGAAACCGAGCAGGGAGATGGGCGCTCCCATGATCGTCAGAATAGAAAACTTCCAGGCTGCCTCGAGTGTGCTTGGAGTACTTTCGAATGCGATCAGGAGTGCTGAGAATAGGGTGACCAGTTCTACTCCAACCCACACCAGATTTGGATCGACGAGAGTGGGGACAACAATCAGAGCGAAAGCGAGCAAATTGTAATTGCAGTAAAACCACCACAAACGTTGCGCATGTTGGTTGACATGCCGCATGTAGCCGCCGGCGAAGACCGCGGCCAGAGTGCAGACGAAGCTGACCAGCAGGATCATCAGTACTCCTAAGCCGTCAACTTCGAACCACCCGGCCAGTCCAATCGCTCGTCCCTTGAGGAGAACTTGTCCAGAGCTGACAACTGCGAGCGCGAAACTAGCCGACAAGAAGAGCACGGTCGTAGCCCATGCGATTCTTCGCAGCGGTTTCAACCAACAAAACAGGGCCGCAATGAGGGGAAGAAAAACGGCGACGATCAGCGCCATGGCAGGGGTTCCTCTCTCAATTCGGCCATGGCTGCTGCTTCCGTTGTGCCAATCGTCCGCTTGATATCGCATGTGAGTACGCCGACCACAACGGCGATCAGAACCACGTCAATCGCGACCGCCAGTTCAGCGATCAACGGCAGGTCGGGGGCGATCGCGACACACGCAAAAAAGGCTCCATTCTCCATGGCGAGAATTCCCACGAGCTGGGGCAGGGCTTCGCGGCGGGCGATTAATGAAAAAGCCCCGATCAGTACCCCCGCCAAGCCGATCGGCAGATTGACGCGGACTACTGGATCTGCTGAACCCGCCACCAACGGACTGACCAGGAACTCAGCTGCGATCGCGAGCAGCAGTGCCAGCAATAGAGAGGATGGAATATTCAGCGCCTGGTCGATTTCCCGGCGTTCGTAGAGGTCGCCTGGTAAAGTACGCTTGAGAATCCACGGAATGGCGATGACTTTCGCCAGAATGGTGATAGCACCCAGCGCCCAAAGATGAATGGAATTGCGGCTGTAAGCTATCAAGAAGGCCGATAGAGCCAGAAAAGCAGACTGCAAAACAAAGAACCGCAACACCCCCTGCACCTGGCGAGTGGCGACCATCCCGAAGGCAGAGATCAGGATGAGCCCAGCCGTCAATGCATTTAGGCCTACCGCTAGCGGCACCTGCGCACCGTTCATCCCTCCTCCTCTGCTACCCAACGGAACTCGAAAAGATACTGGCAATCATCGCCGCGACCGAAATAATGAAAGCAGCCCCAAGAAACTCACTGATGCGGAACAGCCGCAATTTGGCCAGCGAAGATTCGATCACGACCAGAACGACGACGAAGAGCAATACTTTGATCAGAATCAGTGGCACTGCGAGCAAGACATCGCCGACCTGTTGGCCATGGGCCAGCCCCCACGGCCCAAGTAGTACGTTCAGGAAAATGCAAGTGAGAACCAGGAACTTCATTTGCCCGCCCCATTTCATCAAGGCAGCTCCGCGGCCGGAGTACTCCAGTCCCTTGGATTCATCGATCATCGCCAATTCAAAATGGCCGGTCGGATTGTCGACCGGAATTTTCCCTCCCTCGGCAAGAATCAGCATCAGGAAGGCAATTAGCAGCAAGATATGCGCCGGAGAAAAGAACGCCGCAGAACTGGCGATCCATTTCTGCTGGACGATGTAAGGGATGGTCGATTGCGCTACGAACGATACTGTGAAGAACACAATCATAAAAACCGGTTCGGCTAGAAACCCCACCATGCGTGTTCGACTGGCTCCCATAGGACCGTAAGGGTTTCCGGTATCGACCGCCGCGAGCGCAGCGAAGAAGCCAGCCAAGCCGAGAAAGAAGCCTCCAGCCAGCATGTCCCCCATGAAGGCAAAAGCCAGCGGATAATCCGTCAGAACCGGGATCAAAGTAGTGACGAACAACGGAATTACAAACACCAGGTACGGCGTGACCCGGAAAATCCAGGTAGTTTCCTCTGAAACGACCTCATCTTTGTGAAAAAGTTTCCAGAGGTCACGGTACGGTTGAAAGGCGCTCGGACCGCGCTTGCTTTGGATGTTCTCCTTGAATCGGCTCAACACGCCTGAGTACAAAGGAGCAAAACCAATCACGAACAGAAGTTGGATCATATTGTAGGCAACAGTGCGCGTCATCGGATCACTCCGTCCGATAGATTTTTCTGACTCTCAGAGATATCGAGACGACAAGGAGCAGTTCGCGAGAGGCTCACGGCAGCCTCCTGACGTGCTCAGGCGGATGGCGTAAGGATTTGATCGGGTTAGTAGGCGTTGAGGGGTATCTGCTAGGTGAAACCGGGCATCTCCTCATCGCAAGACTCCTCCTGTCGGTAGGAGTCATTAGCCTGGGAGGCGGTTAAGGTGGACTTCATCACCTAAGCAAATTGTACGAACTTAGAATCTTGCCTTGAAGCCCGGTAGTTGTCAAGAGAGGATGAGCGGCAGGCAAGCGGTCAAGGCATCGAGCAGCAAGTTGACATCTCCCAGAACCATCACCGCGATGCATTCCTGAACTCTCCATGTTGACAAGTGTCGTTGTCGCGTCTTAAAAAGATCGTGTTGCGGTGAAGGAGTTCGCCCTTAACCGCTGCCCGGCAAACGAAATCACAACATCGCTGGGCAGATGATGACTCCTAACAGGGAATCCTGTTGCGGAGTCATGTCCCCACCCGGATTCCGAACAGACCTGAATTGACAGAGCGCATTCTGTTTCCGAGCAGAGTGTCTCGAAGGATGTTTGGATCATGCGAAACCGCTGTCATTCGCGCTGTCATAGCGAATACATTCTTTCCCTCCGGAAACGCGACCTCGACGTAATCGCGGATGTCGTAGTTTCCAGTCACGTGCGGATCCCTCTTACGCAACAATTCAACAACGAACCTTTGATAGACCCCAGCACCGGCGGAGCACTCGCACGAGCGGGCCCGCGCTCTCTTCGAACGCCATCTGGTCATCTTTGCGAGAGAGCAATCGATTGACCTGATCTCTATCGACGACCTTCTGGTCGGGAAAGCATAAGCCATGTCGGAAATACAGAAACTTGAAGCTCTGGAAATTCTCGATTCACGCGGAAACCCAACTTTGGCTGTCACTGTCACTTTGAACAATGGAGTCCGGGCCATGTCAAAGATTCCGTCCGGAGCATCCACGGGAAAGCATGAGGCTGTCGAATTGCGGGATGGTGACAAGAGCCGCTATGGCGGCAAAGGGGTACTGAAGGCGTGCGCTAATGTCGATGGCGAAATGCAGAATGCCGTGTGCGGGATGGACCCAAACGAACAGCAGGCGCTGGATGAACGGCTTCGCTCTCTGGATGGAACTGCCAACAAATCGCGACTGGGGGCAAACGCAATCCTCGGAGTTTCTTTAGCAGCGGCCCAGGCGGCTGCTCTTGATCGAGGCGTTCCTCTATACGCGCATTTATCTAGAGGCGCGGACTATCTTTTGCCTACGCCGATGCTCAATGTGCTCAATGGAGGGCGGCACGCCGACAACAGTGTAGATTTCCAGGAATTCATGATCTCGCCGGTTGGTGCTCCCTCTTTTCGAGAAGGCTTGCGAGCCGCCGTCGAGACCTTCCACACGTTGAAATCTGTTCTTCAGCTCAAGACCTATAGCACAGCAGTCGGCGATGAAGGCGGCTTCGCTCCTGAACTGCAGTCGAACGAAGAGGCCATAGAGCTCATCCTGGAGGCAATTCAAAAAGCTGGATATAAGCCTGGCAAAGACATCGCTATCATGCTTGATCCCGCTGCCAGCGAGTTCTTCGAGGGCAGCTCGTACGTCTTCCGCAAATCTGATCAAAGAAGCTTGAATTCTGCCGGAATGATCGGTCTCTACCAGGAGTGGCTGCAGCAATACCCGGAGATCTGGTCTTTAGAGGATGGAATCGCAGAAGAAGACTGTGCTGGATGGCAGCAGTTGACTCGAGAGTTGGGCGATCAGATCCAACTGGTCGGAGACGACAATTTCGTGACCAACCCTGAGCTGTTTCGCCAGGGAATACAAGACGGCATCGCGAATGCCATTCTTATCAAGCTCAACCAAATTGGTACGCTGTCCGAAACACTCGAATGCATTTCCATTGCTCATGAACACGGGTACGGAGCCGTCATTTCACATCGCTCCGGAGAGACGGACGATACCAGCATCGCAGACCTTGCCGTTGCCACTGGCGTCGGTCAGATCAAGACCGGGTCAGCGAGCCGAGGTGAGCGCATTGCGAAATATAACCGGCTCCTGGTCATTGAAAAGGAATTGGGCACAAAAGCGCGATACGCCGGAAGCAGTATCTATTCGCGATGGAAAGGGTCGCGCCAACCCGAGCAGGCAGTAGTGAAATAGCACATGTTATACGGTGTTGGAGTCCACCACAACCGCTCGACTGGGCAGATGACTCCTCGAAGTACTTCATCACTTGGAGGAACCATGCCCGAACAAAGTAAGAATGCTGAAATGACACGACGCACTGGTGAGCTTAACGAACATCAGAAAACCCGGTTAAGGATTACCTGCCAGTACATCGACAAGCTGCTCAGAGACATCGAAAATATTCTCCACGCGGCTACATCGGAGTCGCCGTTCCCGCGCGTTATCGTCGATATCAATCCCGCGCAGATTCGTGTGATTGAAGATCACATCCGCCGGCTGCGCTCCCAACTGGTCCGAACCATTGCCTGGCAACAGATGAAGCCAGAACCCCCAAACATCCCTGCGACGCGTGCCGTCCTCACAAATCTTGCCTTTGTCGATATCGCCATTGAGGAATTGAAACCCCATTACATGAAGGGTTCCGGTCATGTTCCGGAGGATGCCGTGAGCGAACTCAATGGCGTTGTCTACGAATTGCGTTCGCTGGTAGGCGGCATGGAACGATACCTCAAGCAGGAATTGACGACAGATTTGGAAGAGCGGCTTCGCAGGTTGGAGGAGACCGGTTACGACGTTGAACTGATGAGGTTCCTCGAGCAAATTGTCACGAGAGACGGCCTGGTTGAATTTCGGCCGCGGATCCGCACGCTGGCTTCGCGCCTGGAAGACGATAGCTTCGAGGTCGCTTTGTTCGGGCGCGTTAGCTCGGGCAAATCATCACTCTTGAATGCTCTCCTTGGCACATCTGTTTTGCCGGTCGGCATTAACCCGATCACCGCAGTCCCCACGAAATTGCGCTATGGAAACGTCCTCAAGGCGGCAGTCGCCTACGGAGATGGTCGGGCCGCCGCGGTCACCCTGGACGAACTCTCAAGGCTGGTGACGGAACAGGGCAACCCCGGAAACCTGAAGAATGTAGTACGGGCTATTGTTGAGGTTCCATCTCCGAGGCTCAAACAGGGTATCTTGCTCGTTGATACTCCAGGGCTCGGCTCTCTGGCGAAGGGCGGCGCCGCAGAAACGCTCGCTTATCTTCCCTCCTGTGATCTTGCGCTTTTGCTTATCGACGCCGGAGCAACCCTGAGCGAGGAGGACATCGGCACCCTGAGACTTCTCTACGAAGCCGGCATTCCAGCTCTTGTCTTGTTGAGTAAGTCCGATCTTCTGGCTGAAGGCGACCTGCATCGATCGATTTCTTACATCCGGGAACATATCAAGCGCGATCTTGGCCTGGATGTGGAAGTGCACGCGGTGAGCGCTCTCAATCAGTACACGGTCATGCTCGATCATTTCTACGAACGCGAATTGCTGCCCCGCTTCGAACGGGCGCGGTCTCTGAAGGAGGCCTCCGTAGCAAGAAAGATCGGTGCTCTACGCGAGGCTGTTACATCCGCAATCGAAGTCAGTCTGGATCGTGACAAACGAACGGACTCTAGTGCCTCGATCGACGCGAGTGGTCTGGAAGCGACACTCCGTGTCCTCACTGGCGAGGTGGGAGAACAGGGTACGGCGCTCTATCGGACATTTCGCGAGATCGGAGAGACGCCAAATGCAGTTGTGGATTTGGTTGCCGAGCGGGCTGTGCAATGGGCGCGCAATAGCGACGCAAATCACATTGCTTCATTGCAGCTTGCGGAACTAGTCCACGACGTTGTCTGGAAACTCGTACAACAGCCAATCGAACGGCTGCGCAATATCGGAATACACGCCGTCAGTGACCTGCAACGGACTGCACAGGAGCTGGGTAAGACGGATGCTCCCTCACGGGAGGACTTTGAGCTGTTGTTACGGGACATGCCGCGCTTCGAACTGGCGGTCCTTCCAACTGAGATTAATGTCGGCCATTGGAAATTCCTCGGTGAAGCGATCGTTCGTTCAAGGATCAAAACGAGCCTGCGGGACAGCATCGGCCCGCTTCTGAAAGACGAGCTGCACCTTTACGGAATGGCCCTCGCGCAGTGGAGCGAGCAGATTGTCCAGAGACTGGAAAGCCTGATCAACTCCTATGCCGACGGCTATCGTGCGCAAATTCACCGAATCAGCGGAGCTTCGGATGCAATGGTGGCTTCGAGCCAGCTTCAGACTGATCTAGAACGTTTACGAAATTGGGTTTCAACAGATGCAGCAGATCTTACCAACACGCGCGTGTAAGCGGAGGAGAGATAGAACTTGCAAAAATACCTTTTCATCGCAGTTGGCGGCGCGCTTGGCTCCATCGCTCGTTTTTGGGTCGGATCAACCGTCGCCGGCCGCATGGGCACGAAGTTTCCCTATGGCACATTCATCATCAACATCACCGCCTGCATCATCATTGGATTCTCTCTCGCTTTTCTGGGGAGGCGTACGGAGCTTAATCCAGCCTGGAGGTTTCTCATCCCGGTGGGTTTCGTCGGCGCGTACAGCACGTTTTCTACGTTTGAATGGGAAACATTCTCGAATCTGCAGACCGGAGCCTTTCTTATTGCGGCTCTGTATGTTGTCTTGAGTTTCTTCCTTGGTTTAGTGGGTGTGTGGTGTGGAGTCTTAATCGCGAGGACCTTCTCATGAGAATGAACAAGATCATAAACTATGAGTCCATTCTGCAAGTGCTCGGAGAAACCGGCTGTCCTTTTTGTAGGTTCATGAAGAATTTTCAAGCCGCTTTGTTGCAGGATCCCACGCAAAAAGAGATCCATCACCTCTGCAATTTTCACACTTGGGGTATTGCGGCAACCCAACGGGCTCCTTTCGCGGCAAGGCTTTTCGTGAATCTCCTAGCGAAACAATCCGACGCTCCCGCTGCATCACCCTGTGATATTTGCATTCTGCTGCAGATAGAAGAAGACCGTCGCATACGCGAGTTCCTTGGCTGCGCACAACATAAGCTTGTGGTGCAGTGGCTTCGCTCACAGGCAGCACTGTGCATGATTCACGGAACTAAGCTCAAACACGGCGCCCCGCCGGTCATTGCCTCAACCATTGGTGCAGTCATGGAAAGATACCGGACTCGCCTTGCCGAAGATCTTAGCCGCCTGCGTGATGAATACCATTCTGAGAGCGCAGAGTGGGGACTGCTGGGTCATGCCGCGGAGTTCCTGGCGTCACAGCGCGGATTGCACCCCTAAAGGAGAAGAGATGTTGACTGAAGGAAAGGCTGTAAAGGTTTCTATCTATCTAAGCGAGGGTTCAACGCACCATGGAATGTCGAACTATTCGACCATCCTCGACTTTCTGTTCTTTCGTGGTGTCTCGGGCGCCACAGTCCTGAAGGGCGTGGCTGGATTCGGCGCCGATCACCATATGCACTCGGCGAACTTCGTCGAGATTTCGGATCATCTTCCCTTGAAGATTGAATTCATTGAAACACGAGAAAAGGTGAATGAGCTGCTCGGGAAACTTGAGGAAATGGTCGGCTCCGGCATGATCGAGTTACAGGAGACCACCGTCGCCAAGCCCGCGCAACTTTCAAAGCCCAAGAAAGTTTCGGCTCCCGGGCATGTCAAGATCGAGGGCAAAGCTAAATTGATGCGGATCTACATTGGTGAGAGTGATCGGTGGCAAGACAAGCCACTCTATGAATCACTAGTTCGCGCCATGCGTGCGCATGATCTTGCCGGTGCTACGGTTTACCGCGGCATCCTCGGCTACGGCGCTCATCGAAGAATCCACAAAGAAAAGGCACTGCATCTCTCGCACGATTGCTCGATCATGCTCTCGGTCGTCGACACCGAGGAGAAACTGCAGGCTTTCCTGCCTATTGTGGACACGATGGTCCAGGAGGGATTGGTAGTCCTTTCCGACGTAGACATCATCAAGTATGCCCATCGCGCCCACGAAATAGGCGAAGCAGGGAGTGAGCCATGAAGGAGCAATTTCAGGCCAGGATGTTGCGCATTCACTTCACTGAGGCTGACAAGTGGCAAGGCGAGCCACTATATAAGGCAATTGTCGCGAAGTGTATGGAACTTGGCCTAGCAGGCGCGACCGTCTATCGCGGTGTCGAAGGCTTCGGGGCTAGCGCCAGGATTTATCACTCCCGAAGTCTGTCCATCTCAAAAAACGCTCCCATCATGGTGAGCGTGATTGACACAGAAGAGCAAATTCAAACGCTGATTCCCCACCTCGACCAAATGATCGCGGGCGGGTTGGTCGCCAGCTCCACAGTCGAGGTCATTCGCTACTCGCGAGCCGCAACGGGCTCTCAATGATCCGCCACGGCGAATGAGGCAGGGATATGACCATCACCGACCAAACCGTTGAGCGTCATCCGATCGAGGAGATACTGCGCACTTTGCTTACCGTCGAGGAATCCGCAGCCGGCAACAACAAAGGTCTGCGCGAAAAGCTGCTCTCGCTTGAAAGGAAGTTGGCATCAGGTCAACTGCATCTCGCCGTACTTGGGCAAATGAAGCGCGGCAAGAGCTCATTTATTAATGCGCTCTTGGGGGCCGAAGTGCTTCCCACAGGCGTACTACCGGTAACCGCAATCATTACGGAAATCAGATATGGGCAAGCACCGGGCGCGGTGATTGTCTATTCTACCGGTAATCTGCGGGAACAGGTTGGCCTAAGTGCCCTGGCAGATTACATCACAGAGGCGGCCAATCCAGGAAACAGGAAGCAGGTCGCGTCTGTGGAGATCGCATATCCTTCGTCTTTCCTCCAAAGTGGAATCATCCTCATCGATACCCCCGGCATCGGCTCTACTCATGCTCACAATACGCAGACG
>Ga0335075_10000983_pt1 | contig 48014 bp, 52 predicted proteins | sample Lox_Sample_24_FD_206723 | JGI IMG/M metagenome (GOLD analysis project Ga0335075, IMG submission 206723) | Soil microbial communities from Loxahatchee National Wildlife Refuge, Florida, United States - Lox_Sample_2.4 | ecosystem: Environmental > Terrestrial > Soil > Wetlands | place: USA... | reverse complement strand
ATTCTAGGTATGCTTCTGTACTGATGCCTTCCAGCGAAGAAGCGGCGCCCGCGCTCCTCGTCCAACGGAACGCTCGCATCCAGAAGTGGGCAACGGCTCTTCCGGGGCCGCTGCGGAACTTCATCCGGGCGATCTGGCACGCCTGGCTGCATCTTTTGGCTTCGCGGGCTTGGGTTCGCGACTTTGCCATTCCCGTCGTGCTGACTGCTTTGGCCCGAGTCCTGGTCGGTCTCCTGCAGCAGCAAGGCGTGGAGGCCCTGGGGTCGAACGCGTTCACGGAGTCGGCCTTCGACATATCGGTCCTGCTCGGAACCATGGCCTTCGTGCGCTGGTCCATCACCTGGGGCGTGCCCGCAATGATGGCGAACGTTCGGGATATCGCCGCCGCGACGCAGGAGCCAAAGCGAGAGTTCCTGCGTGAGCTTTCGACCGAAGAGGTGGCGACCACCCGGGCCATCGTCCGGGGCTTGACCGGAACGGGGTACCGAGTCGAACACCCGACTGAGCTACGCCGCTGGTTTGAGAAATTCTTCGACTGGGGCGGCGGAGAATACATCGGGGTGGACAGCCACGGGCCAGGGGAATACATGGCCCAGTTCGAATGGTTTCTCGATGCACATGCATCCAGCCTCGAGGACCGAGGGCTCCCGAAGCGGGATCGACGGGTCCTGACGAACCCAAAGCAAGAGCTGGCACTCGAACTCCGCCACCGAAAGTCGGATTACCAAAGCTTTTATCGCTGGCACCTCGATCACTCCGTCGACATCACTTGGTTGGACTCTCGCAAGGCCGCGAAACTTCGCCGCGAGTACGGGGTCGGAGACGCGGACGTGGCGCTATGGGAGAACTTCGCCGTTCTCTTCGAGGCGGATGAGACGGGCTGCCTGATCCTGCAGATGTGGTTTCCTGGGGAGACCGAGCGAGATGGCACGACGTACGAGCGCATCAGTCAGTTCGTCTCCAAGGTCCTTGGCGGTTCGATACCTCTGGAGGATGTTGCGCCCGGTCTCGATCTAGTCGATCGAGAGCTCGCGGAAGAGTGGATCAACTACCTTGATCCCGAGAGTCGCTCGTCTAGCGGCGTTGGGACATTTTTGAGCGATGTTCTCTCGGGCAGGCGGTTCATCCTCGATGCGGCCGGCGGAATAGGGGCCGACAGTGTCTACCTTCTCTCGAAGGGCTATCACGTCACCACCAACGAGGTCGATGAGCTGCTGCGTGCGCAGGCGGAGCAATACGCCTCTTCGCAGCAGGTTCGACTGAACATGATCGGCTTGCTCTGGGAAGACCTTCCAGAGCAGCTTCGCGGAAATATGAAGTTCGAGGCAATCCTCTGCCTTGGGAATTCTCTGTGCTTGGTCGATGACACCAGAAGCCGTGTCGAGTGCCTGCGGGCGTTTCGATCAATACTGGTGGATGGGGGGATCTTGGTGATCGACGAGCGGAACTTCCAGCTCATGCTCGACAACGCGCACAGCATCGAGGCCGACCCGATCGAGAACTTTCCCGCCAGCACGAGGGGCGACGTGATGTACCAAGGGAAAAAAGTGCGTGGGTACCCCGCCCACATCGACCGCGCTACGCGGACCGTTCGATGGCGTTTCTTTCGAAATTCTCCTCCCATCGAGAGTCGAGGGGAGCTTGAGGCTCTCCGCCTGGGCGGCCCCGATCTTCTCTTACATGCTTTCTCGCACGGAGAACTGTTCGACCTGCTGAAAGAGGCGGGCTTTGGCAGCATCGATGTCTACGCAGATCTAAAACCGATCGCACAACATGCCGACTCGATGCCCGACCTCACCGCAGTTGGGCGTGCAGACTTCATCACCTATGTGGCTCGCATCTAGCCGCACGAGTTGTGCTCTCAGGCATATCGACCGAGCATCTAGTCGATTGCCCAGAGGGTGACTCCACATGCGCATCGGGCCAATCCTGCCTCCTCGATTAGCCGGCCAGGGCGCTCTTCCGCCCGGATGGCGGGGCGGCCGTGCCGGCCGCTCAGGGCTCGTGGGGGATGCGGGCGAGGTCGAGGTCGACGCGGGTCCCCTTGAAGGGGACGCCCTCGACCCAGAGGCGTCGGCGCTGCTCCTCCCCCACCGCCAGGCTGCCGTCGGCGCGGACGACCCGCCACCAGGGGACGTCGTCGGGGTGCGTGCCGGTCGCGAGCAGGCGGGCGGAGAGGCGGGGGGCGCCGGGCGAGACGTCGCCGTAGGTCCTGACGAAGCCCTCCGGGATCGCCCGGATCGCGTCGATGATCTCTTCGTGGCGATCGGCGATCGTCAAGTTCTACCGGGCGCGCCGCGACGTTTGGTCACTTGAGGTCGCCAGGGCGACCTCAAGTGACCAAACGTCGGGCGGGGCTGGGCGCGGCCGTCAGCGGTCCAGCCCGTGGGCTGCGCCGAGCAGCTCCTGCAGGTCGGCGACGACCATGTCGGCCCCGGCCTGGCGCAGGTCCTCAGGGGTGCCGAGGTTGCGGGCGACGCCGATCAGGAGGTCGAATCCGGCCTCGTGGCCGGCCTGGACGCCGGCGGGCGCGACGTCGACGAGGATCGCGTCGCCGGGCTCGATCCCGAGCTGCGCGGTCGCCTCGGCAAGCGTGCCGCTGTTGCGCGGGCCGGTGAGGATCGCGTCGAAGAGACCCGCCACCCCGGCCAGCTCGAGCGCCGCCCGGGCCCGTTCGCCGGTCGCGCAGAGGGCGATCTTCTTCTCCGCCCCGCGCAGTTCCTCGATCCAGGCGACCGCCCCGGGCAGCGGCCGCACGTCGCCGTAGCCGAGGTCCGCCGCCACCGCCTCCAGCCAGACCACGGCGGCGTCGAAGCGCTCGGCGTCGATCCGCGCCCGCAGGGCGTCGAGGACGGTCGCGATCGGCCGCGGCTTGCCGCCGTCGAAAGGATTGTCAGGGGTCACCGGGTCAGCCTCCCATCGATCGGTCTCACTGGGTCATCGCCCAGATGCCGAGCACCACCGCCGCGACCAGCAGCAGGCCGCAGACGATCGTGACGACACCGTAGGAGGCGAACGCCCCCTCGTGGTGCTCGTCGCGCTGCTCGCCCGCCCGCAGCGAGGCCCTGACCCCGATCCCGGCGATCAAGAGGACGCCGAGGCCGAAGGCGATCGAGGTCCAGATCGCTTCCAGGAGCGGCGCGACTTCGACGATCTCGGCGAGCGGGGTCATGCGGCGACGGGCGCCTCGGCCGTCCTCTTCTCGGCCTCCGGGCCGAAGACCGCGTCGTCGGAGATCGCCTCCTCGGGGTCGACCGAGTGGCGCCGGTTCGCCCGCCAGAGGAAGAAGCAGCCGATCGCGAGGATGACCACCGCGACGATCGCCCCGAAGGCGCCACCCCCGAGCAGTTCGATGACCGCGTAGACGACCGCCGAGGCCGCCGCGGCGGCGGGCAGGGTGAGGAGCCAGCCGGCGACGATGTTGCGGGCGACCCTCCAGTTGACCTGGGCGCCCGGCCGCCCGACGCCGGAGCCGCAGACCGCGCCGGAGACGACCTGCGTGGTCGACAGCGGGTAGCCGACGTGGGAGGAGGCGAGGATCACGGTCGCCGCGACCGCCTCGGAGCCGAAGCCCTGCGGCGGGCGCACCTCGACCACTTTGGTGCCCAGCGTCTTGATGATCCGCCAGCCGCCGGAGTAGGTGCCGGCAGCGATCGCCGTGGCGCAGATGACCACTACCCAGGTGGGAACGTCGAAGTTCGCGCCGCCTGCGATCGAGCCGTTGGCGATCAGCGCCAGCGAGATCACGCCCATCGTCTTCTGCGCGTCGTTGGTGCCGTGGGCGAGCGCCACCATCGACGACGAGGCGACCTGCAGCCAGCGGAACTCGCGTTCGGCCCGGTCCTCCTGGAAGCGCCGGATCAGCATGTAGATGATCGTCACCCCGACCGCGGCGAGGAGGCCGGCGAGGAGCGGGGAGATCGCGGCGGGCAGGATCACCTTCGAGACCAGGCCTTCGATCTCGATCGCCCCGGTGCCGGAGCCGACCAGGGTCGCGCCGATCACGCCGCCGATCAGGGCGTGGGAGGACGAGGACGGGATGCCGAACCACCAGGTCGCGAGGTTCCAGCTGATCGCCCCGATCAGGCCGCCGAGGACGATCACCGGCGTGACCGCGCCGGATTCGACGATCCCCTCGGCGACGGTCGCGGCGACCGAGAGGGAGATGAACGCGCCGACGAAGTTGAGCACGGCGGCGATGCCGACGGCGACCTTCGGCGGCAGCGCCCCGGTCGCGATCGTCGTCGCCATCGCGTTCGCGGTGTCGTGGAAGCCGTTGGTGAAGTCGAAGCTGACCCCGGCGACGACGACCAGCGCGACGATGATGTCTCCGGCTGACACAAGCCGTATCTGAGCGCGCCTCGGGCGCGCGAATGTGAAAAAGGTGTGAGGGCCGGCCCGTTTGTCGGGCGGGCGCGGAGGCGCGGGGGCCGGCTACCCCTGCTGCTCGGTCGGCCGCACCAGCACCTCGTTGATCGCCACGTGGCGAGGCCGGGTGACGATGAAGGCGATCGTGTCGGCGATGTCGATCGCCTCCAGCCGTTCGATCTCGCCGATACGGCCTTTGAGTTCGGCCAGCACCTCGGGGCGGTTGTGGGAGGAGAGCTCGGTGATCACGGCGCCCGGCTCGACCAGGGAGACGCGCACGTGGCGCTCGGTCACCTCCTGGCGGAGCGCCTCGGCGAAGGCGCCGACGCCGAACTTGGTCGCGTTGTAGACGGCCGAGCCGGCGCGGGCGCGGCGCCCGGCGACGGAGGAGACGTTGACCAGGTCGGCGACCATCCGCGGGCCTTCGTCGGCGAACCCGATGAGGTGCGGGAGCGCCGCCTTGGCGACGTAGAGGAGGCCTTTGACGTTGAGGTCGACCATCCGCTCCCACTCCTCGATCGGCGCGTCGAGGGCGGGGCCGAGCAACATCACGCCGGCGTTGTTGACGACGGTGTCGAGGCGGCCGAGCGTCTTCACCGTGCGCTCGACCAGGTCCTCGGCCTGGGCGCGGTCGGTGACGTCGGCCTCGATCGCCACCGCGGTGCCGCCCGCGTCGGCGATCTCGGCGACCAGCCGCTCCAGCCGGTCGACCCGGCGGGCGCCTACCGCGACCGCCGCCCCGTCGGCGGCCAGCCGCTTCGCCGTCGCCTCCCCGATCCCGCTGGATGCCCCGGTGACGAGGGCGACGGTGCCGTCGAGAACTGCGTCAGTGCTCATGACCTCACCCTAGCCAACCCCCTCCCCCGCCCCACCGGATGAGTTCGCACTTAGCCTCGCTATGCGGTCATTTCTGCGAACGCAATCGGGGGTAGAGACTTGGGCGTATGGGTTTGACGAGGAAGAGCGCGTGGTTGGTTGCGTTGGGAGTGGCTTTGGTGATGGTCGGGTGCGGGTCGTCGGGGTCCGGGACGGCGGCGGGCGGCGCGTCGGGACGCGGCGCCGGCGGGCGCGCCGTCCAGTCCCCGGTCCAGGCGCGCGGGATCAAAGGCGAAAACCCGGCCACCGAAGCGGCGGGGACGGCCCATCTCTCGGCCGCCGACTGCGAGCGGCTCGCCGGCCTCGCCGAACGACAGACCGGCACCAGGCTGAAGCGCCGCTCGACCCCGAAGCCGCCGCTCTCGCGCTGCCGCCTCAGCGGCCCCGGCGCCTCGATCGACGTCTACCTCGACGCCGGCTTCGCCGCCGACCAGCGCTTCCACAACCGCATCGACGAGACCGTCCAGTTCAACACGGAAAACCCCGCGGGCCTCCCCCGACCGGTCCCCCACGTCGGCGAAAAAGCCGCCTACGACGCCGACGCCCAATGGATCCCGGCGCTCGGCTCGCTGCTCGCCGTGCGCGGCAACCGCTGGCTCACGGTGACGATCTCGGACGCCGGCCGGAGCGACCGCCGGCTGCTCGCCGAGGCCGCCGTCCTCGCCCGCGCCGGATTCAAGCTCAGCGCCAGTGGGTAACGTTCGGCTCGTGCCACGCGCGGTCCAGTTCGACGAGTACGGCGGCCTCGACGTCCTCACGGTCCGGGAGGTCGAGCTCCCGGAGCTCGGCAAAGAAGACGTCCTGGTCGCGGTCAAGGCGGCCGGGATCAATCCCGGCGAGGCCTCGATCCGCAAGGGCTTGCTTGCCGAGAAATGGCCCGCGACCTTTCCCTCCGGCCAGGGCTCGGACCTCGCCGGGGTGGTGAAGGAGGTCGGCATCGACGTCGAGGGCTTCGCTCCCGGCGACGAGGTGCTGGGCTGGAGCTTGACCCGCTCGAGCCAGGCCGAGGAGGTGGTCGTCCCCGCCGACCAGCTGATCGCCAAGCCGACCGACATCTCCTGGGAGGCGGCCGGATCGCTCTACGTGGTCGGGGTCACCGCCTTCGCCGCCGTGCGCGCGGTCGACATCTCCGCGGGCGACACCGTGGTCGTCTCGGCGGCCGCGGGCGGGGTGGGGACGATCACCGTCCAGCTGCTGAAGGTGCGCGGGGCTAACGTGATCGGGCTCGCCTCCGAGGACCACCACGAGTGGCTGCGCGAGAAGGGCGTCACCCCGGTCGCCTACGGCGAGGGCGTGATGCAGCGGCTCCTCGAGGCGACCCCCGACGGAATCGACGCCTTCATCGACCTCTTCGGGCCCGAGTACGTCGATCTGGCGGTGCAGCTCGACCTGCCGCCGGCGAAGATCGAGACGATCATCGCCTACGAGAAGGCGCAGGAGGTCGGAGCGAAGGCGGAGGGGTCAAGTGACGCGACGTCCCCCGAGATCCTCGGCGAGATGGCCGAACTGGTGGCCGCCGGGAAGATCGAGGTGCCGATCGCCGCGACCTACCCGCTGGACGAAGTGCGCGAGGCCTTCGAACAGCTCGAAGACCGCCACACCCTCGGCAAGATCGTCCTCGTCCCCTCCCCCCCCCGCCCCCCGATGCGTTCGCACTTATCACCGCATAGCGGTGATAAGTGCGAACGCATCGGGGTCAGCGGGTCTGCTTGGCGTCGGGGGAGGCGTCCCAGAAGTCGTCGATCTTGGTCGCGTCGCGGTGGCCGGTCACCGAGATGGCCCAGATCTCGACCGGCTCGTCGCCCTCGTTGCGGTGGGAGCGCGCCGTGCCCGGAGACACCCTCACCGCCGCCGGCGCCGTCACCCGGGTGACCTCGTCGTCGCAGCGGAAGGTGATCGTCCCTTTGGCGACGAGGTAGAGCTCCTCGATCTCCGAGTGGGTGTGGCCGGTCCCCTGTTCCATATCCGAGTGCGGGGGCACCCGGATCAGGGTCACCGCGATCTGCTCGGCCCCGAGCGCCTCGGTGAGACGGCGGAACTCGCCGGGGACGTCGGACCCCGCGTAGGCGTCGTCGACGTCGTCGGCACTGACGATGGCGAACCCGGGCATACACCTCCTATACCCACCCACGACCGCGTTCACCCCCGATGAGTTCGCACTTATCACCGCTATGCGGTGATAAGTGCGAACTCATCGGGGCGGGGGCGGGGCTACTGGTCGGTGCGGACCTCGGCGCCGTCCTGGGGCCAGCGCACGTGGTAGGAGCCCTCGGCGTCGGTGCGCCGGTAGGTGTGGGCGCCGAAGTAGTCGCGCAGGCCCTGGATCAGCCCGGCCGGGCCGTGCTCGCGCCGGTACCCGTCGTAGTAGGCGAGCGAGGAGGTGAAGGCCGGGACGGCGACGCCCTGCTCGACCGCGGCGTTGATCACCCGGCGCCAGGCCGCCTCGCCCGACGCCACCGCGTCGCGGAAGTAGGGCACGGTGAGCAGGTTGACCACCTCGCCCTCGTCGTAGGCCTCCTTGATCCGGTTGAGGAAGCGGGCGCGGATGATGCAGCCGCCGCGCCAGATCGTCGCCATCGCCCCCAGGTCGAGGTCCCACTCGTTGGCCCGCGACGCCGCCGCCATCTGCTGGAAGCCCTGCGCGTAGGCGACCACCTTGCTCGCGTAGAGGGCGTGCTGGATGTCGTCGACGAGGTCGGGACGATCCTCGGTGGCGGCGGGCTCCGGCCCGGCCAGCACCTTGGCGGCCGCGGCGCGCTCGTCCTTCAGCGAGGAAAGCGTGCGGGCGAAGACGGCCTCGGTGATCGCGGTCAGCGGCACGCCCTGCTCGAGCGCGTCCTCCGAGGTCCACCGCCCGGTGCCTTTCTGCTCGGCCTGGTCGACGATCTTGTCGATCAGCGGCCCGTCGCCCTGCGGGTCCCGCTTGGCGAGCACCTTGGCGGTGATCTCGATCAGGAACGATTCGAGGTCGCCCTCGTTCCACCCTTCGAAGGTCTTCGCGATGTCCCCCACCTCGAGCCCGGCGACGTTCCGCATCAGGTCGTAGGCCTCGGCGATCAGCTGGATGTCGGCGTACTCGATCCCGTTGTGGACCATCTTCACGTAGTGGCCGGCGCCGTCGGGGCCGACGTAGGTGCAGCACGGGGTGCCGTCGACCTGGGCAGCGATCCTGGTCAGGATCGGCTCGACCTCGGCGTAGGCCTCGCGGGTGCCACCGGGCATGATGCTCGGGCCGAGCAGCGCCCCCTCCTCGCCGCCGCTGACCCCGATCCCGAGGAAGCGCAGCCCGCGCTCCTCGCATTCGGCGGTCCGCCGCCTGGTGTCGGGGAAGTGCGAGTTGCCGGCGTCGATCAGGATGTCGCCGTCGTCGAGCAGCGGCGCCAGCTCCTCGATCACCGCGTCCACCGGCGCCCCCGCTTTGACCATGACGACGATCTTCCGCGGGCGCTCGAGCGCGGCGACGAACTCCTCGCTCGACTCGGTGCCGGTGAAGTCGCCCTCCTCGGCGTAGTCGGCCATGAACTGGCGCGTTTTCTCCGGGCTGCGGTTGTGGACGGCGACCGACCAGCCGTTGCGGCCGATGTTGCGGGCCAGGTTGGCCCCCATCACGGCGAGGCCGGTGACCCCGATCTGGCTCTCAGCGCTCATCGGGTTGACCCTAGCGAGGCGAGGCTCCCGGGTGACCCCCTCTTCACGACAGCAGGGAGGTTCGTTCGGGGGTCACCCGGGAGCCTCGTCGATCGTGATCGAAGGGTTGACCCCGATCAATGTTGATCGGGGTCACCTTTCGCCAGAGCATCTTCGGGACGAAACCGATGAAGGGAGGCCCAGATGCCGACTATGGATGATTTGCGCGACGGACTGGAGGGCGTGGTGGCGTTTGCGACCGAGATCGCCGAGCCCGATCGGGAAGGCGGAGCGCTGCGGTATCGCGGCGTCGACATCGAAGACCTGGTCGGGATGCTGCCCTTCGAGGGAGTCTGGGGACTGCTCGTCGACGACCGGCCCGACCGCCCGCTCGCCCCCGCGGGCACCCACCCGCTCGGCTACCGCACCGGCGACACCCGCGTCGACGTGCAGGCGGCGATCGCCGCGCTCGCGCCCGAGTGGGGCTTCGACCAGCTCGTCGATGTCAGCCCCGAGGTCGCCCGCGACCAGCTCGCCCGCGCCGCCTCGACCACGCTCTCCTTCGTCGCCCAGTCTGCCCGCGGCGGCGGCGTCGCGCCCGTCCCCCAGTCCCGGATCGACGAGGGCCGCACGCTCGCCGAGCGCTTCCTCCTGCGCTGGCGCGGCGAGGCCGACCCGGCCGCGGTAGCCGCCATCGACGCCTACTGGATCACCGCGGCCGAGCACGGGATGAACGCCTCCACCTTCGCCGCCCGCGTCGTCGCCTCGACCGGGGCCGACGTGGCGGCGGCGCTCTCGGCCGCGGTCGGCGCGCTCTCGGGCCCGCTCCACGGCGGCGCGCCGGCCCGCGTCCAGCGCATGTTCGACGCGGTCGAAGCGCGCGGGGACGCCGACGCCTACATCAGCGACCTGCTCGGCCGCGGCGAGCGGATCATGGGCTTCGGCCACCGCGTCTACCGCGCCGAGGATCCCCGCGCCCGCGTCCTGCGCCGCCTCGCCGAACGGCTGCGCTCGCCCCGCCTCGACCTCGCCCGCGAGGTCGAGCGCGCCGCCCTCGCGGCCCTCGCCGAGCACAAGCCGGGCCGCGTCCTCGCCACCAACGTCGAGTTCTGGTCGGCGGTGGTGCTCGAGCACGCGGGCGTCCCACAGACCCTCTTCACGCCGCTCTTCGTCTGCGCCCGCACGGCGGGCTGGTCGGCCCACATCCTCGAGCAGAAGCGCAGCGGCCGCCTGATCCGCCCGGCGGCGCTCTACGTCGGCCCGGCGGCGCGTCCGCTGTCAGCATTGACGGCGTGAGCGAGACCGACCGCGCGAACGAGGCCGAGCGGCTCGGCACCGAGGAGGTTGCCCGCCGCCTCGGGGTCAAGCGCGAGACGGTCTACGCCTACGTCAGCCGCGGCCTGCTGGCGCGCCACCCGGCGAGCGGGCCCCACCGCTCCGAGTTCGACCCCGGCGAGGTCGAGCGGCTGGCGGCGCGGGCGCGGCGCCCGGATCGCTCCAGCGCGCTCGAGGTCGTGGTCGAGACCGAGGTGACGCTGCTCGAGCCGGCGGGCCGGCTCTCCTACCGGGGCCGGGACGCGGTCGAGCTGGCCAGGTTCCGCAGCTTCGAGGAAGTCGTGGCCCTGCTCTGGGACGGGGCGCCGCCGACGCCCTGGGGACTCGACGACGAGCGCGGCTTGGCGATCGCGGCGCTGGGCGCGGCGCTCGGGCCGGCGGCGCCGGACGCCGAGCGCATCGCCGCCGTCGTCACGCTCCTCGCCGCCCGCGACCCGCACCGCGACGACCGCACTCCCGATGCGGTCCGGCGCGCCGGCGCCACGATCTTCGCCGCCGTCCTCCCCGCCCTCGACCGCGGTCGAGCCGACCCAGCGACAGCGCGGGTCGGGCCGACCGCGCGGGAGGAGCCGGGGCAAGGGACGACGGCGGGCGAGGAGCGGAGGACGAGCTTCGCCGACGGGACGGTGGGCGCCGGGCGGGCGAACGCGGAGACCGCCGCGGCGGGCATCTCGGCGCGGCTCTGGGAGGTGCTCGCGGACGGGGCCAAGCCCAGACCGGAGCAGGCCGCGGCGCTGAACGCGGCGCTGGTCCTGCTCGCCGATCACGAACTGGCGGCGTCGACCTTCGCCGCCCGGGTCGCCGCCTCGGCCTGGGCCGGTCCGTACCGGGCGGTCCTCGCCGGACTCGGGCCGCTCGGCGGCTCGCTCCACGGCGGCGCCGGGCGGGCGGTCGAGGCGTTGCTCGAGGAGGTGATCGCCGGAGCCGACCCGGGCGCCGCCCTCGACGCCCGTCTCGCGGCCGGCGCCGTGCCCGGCTTCGGCCACCGCGTCTACCGCGACCGCGACCCCCGCGCCGACCATCTCCTCGGCCGCCTCGGCCTCCCCAGCGGCGGCCCGCGGTCGCCCGTCGGGCCGCCAAGGTCCAGGACGGGTCCCGCCGCGGCCGCGGCGGCAGCGCTGCTGGCCGGTGCCGCGGGGCGGGAGCTGCCGGCGCCGAACGTCGACTTCGCGCTCGCCGCGCTGGTCAAGGCGCACGGGCTGCGGGACGGATCGTCGGCGACGATCTTCACCGTCGCCCGGATCGCCGGGATCGTCGCCCACGCGCTGGAGGAGTACGAGTACCGGCTGCGCTTCCGCCCGCGGGCCTCCTACGTGGGACCGAGGCCGACCAGCTGGTAGGTCACGGCGCCGACGGCACCGCGCCGCCCGCGCCAGGGCGGCCGCGCGACCCGGGACCGCCGCGCCCCTCCCCCGGCACCCCCGCCACGATCGCGCTCACGTGCCGCGTCCGCGCCAGCGCCACGATCCCGACCAGCATCACCACCAGCCCGACCAGCAGCGGGATCCCTTCGAGGCTGGCGTCGCGGAAGCTCTCTTCGAGGAAGAGCGGCTCGAGCGCCACCGGCAGGAAGGTCTGCACGGCGGTGGAGATCGGGATCACGGTGGTCGCCGCGGCCCGCTGCAGCGCCGTCATCCCGCTCACCGTGGCGCCGAACCCGACCACCCCGGCGACCGCCAACCAGGCGACGGCCTGCACGAGATGGCCGCTGCCGATGTCATCGGCCATCAGCTTCATCGCCACGTTGGTGGCGGCGAAGCCGCAGGCCGAGCCGAGCACCGCGGTCATCGCCGTGTCACCGCGCCGCCCGCGCAAGGCGAAGGGGACGAGCGAGGCGAGCACCAGCCCCGCCATCACCCCGATCACCGCCGCCGCGCCGCGGTGGGTGTCCTGCTCGCCGGGAGCGCCCCAGGCGATCAGCCCGATCCCGGCGATGATCAGCGCGACCCCCGCCAGCGCGCCGCGGCTCGGCATCTCCCCCAGCAGCCGCCGCGCCACCGCCAGCAGCACCAGGAGGCCACAGGCGAGCAGGGGCTGGACGACGACGAAGGGCGCCCAGGCGAAGGCCAGGATCTCCAGCGGCACGCCGAGCCATTCGATCCCCAGGCCGGTGACCCAGAGCCGGCGGTGGAGGAGGTCCCAGATCAGCGACGCCCGCAGGCCCTCCTCGCGGGGCGTCCGCCGCGCCTCGATCGCCTGCAGCGCGATCCCGAGGTTGAACAGGACCGAGGAGACGATCCCCGCGATCAACCCGGCAGCCAGCATCTTCCCCAGCTACCCGCTGAGGAACCTTCACGCTCGCGCCGAACCGGGCGCCCGTGGCCGACCGACCGATCAGGCTCCGAATAGCCCTGTAAATCGCCCTGTTTGCAGGTAATTCACATCTGGGGTTAAGCGGCCGGGTAGATGGTTCGGGGGTGGCGATCGCCGCTCCCGAACCACTGCCGCGCCTCGACCCGATCGGCTCCTCGAGGCCCTTTGCGCGCTCCCCCCGCAGCGGCCTGCTCGGCCTCGCCGGGCTCCTCCTCACCAGCCTCCTCGTCTGCGTCTCGGCGACGCGGTCGGAACTGCTCCTGCCCAGCTCGCTGCGGCCGCTGCCCGAATCGCTCGCCGGCCCGCTCGCCGGGGCGGGCCTGAAGCTCGGCGTCTTCGCCCTGATCGCCGCCTTCGTGACGATGTTCGTCTCCTACGCGGTGGCGACCCGCGCCGCCGAGCGCCTGCGCCCGCGCCCGGTGCTGATCGCGATCCTCGCCCTCCACGCGCTCGTCCTGCTCGCCCCGCCGCTCTTCTCCTCCGACGTCTTCAGCTATGCCGCCTACTCGCGGATGGGCGCCGTCTACGGCTCGAACCCCTACCTGCACGGGCCCACCGCGATCCCGCTCGGCGGCCTCCATTCGCTGATCGGCCCCCAGTGGCTGACCACGCCGAGCGCCTACGGACCGCTCTTCACCGCGCTCAGCTACCTGCTCGTCCCGTTCGACATCGCCGCCAACGTGCTCGCCTACAAGGCCCTCGCCGCCGTCTCCAGCCTGATCCTGATCCTGCTCGTCTGGCGGGCGGCGAGCCTGCGCGGGCTCTCGCCGGTGCGCGCCGCGGTGCTGGTCGGCCTCAACCCGGTGATCGTCCTCTACGGCGTCGGCGGCGGCCACAACGACCTGATGATGCTGGCGATCCTCGCCGCCGCGCTCCACGTGCTGATCGGCGAGCGCGAGCGGCGCGGCGGGGCGCTGATCGTCGCCGCCACCGCGGTCAAGCTGACCGCCGGGCTGCTGCTGCCCTTCGCCCTTGCCGGGCGCAGCGGCGAACGCTCGGCGCGGCTGCGACTGGCGCTCGGCGCGGCGCTCGGCGCGGTCGCGGTGGCGGCGCTCGCCTTCGCCTTCTTCGGCACCGGGCCGCTCCACCTGCCCGCCACCCTGCAGGGGATCCAGGCCGAAGGCGGCGTCCACAGCATCGTCGGCTTCCTCGCCGGCGCGGCGGGGATCGAACCGATCCCGAAAGCGGTCACGGTCGGGCTGACCCTGGTCTTCCTCGCCGTCGTCGCCTGGCTCCTGCGCCGGGTCTGGCGCGGGGAGATGGACTGGATCCGCGGCGCCGGCTGGGCCACCGTCGCGCTGCTCCTCACCACCGGCTTCCTGGTCCCCTGGTACGTCGCCTGGCTGCTGCCGCCGGCGGCGCTGAGCAGCGATCGGCGGCTGCTCGCCGCGGCGGTGTTCCTCACCGGCGTGGGGCTGACGACGCTCTAGCCGCCCTCGCCGAAGGCGGTCGCGACCACCGTGCGGGCGCCGCCGCGGTCGCGGTGCTCGCAGAGGTAGATCCCCTGCCAGGTCCCCAGCGCCGGCCGGCCGCCGCGCAGCGGCAGGGTCAGGGACGGTCCCATCAACGCCGCCTTCACGTGGGCGGGCATGTCGTCGTCGCCCTCCAGCGTGTGGGTCCAGTTCCCCGCCCCTTCGGGCACCGCCCGGTCGAGCCACGCGTCGAGATCGGCGCGCACTTCCGGCGAGGCGTTCTCGTTCAGGGTCAGCGAGGCCGAGGTGTGCTGGATCAGCAGGTGGAGGAGGCCTACCTCGATCTCGGCCAGCTCCGGCAGCTCACCGAGCACCTCGGCGGTGACCAGATGGATGCCCCGCGGCCGCGGCTCGAAGGTGATCCTGCGCTGGAGCCACACCTCAGCGGAGTACCCGGAACCAGAGGTGGGTCGCCACCGGTTCGACCTCCACCGCGATCCGCTCGAGCTCGACCTCGGTGCCGCCGGGGTGATCGAAGAGGTGGACGCCGTCGCCGAGCAGGACCGGCGCGACCAGCATCAGGACCTCGTCGAGCTCGCCCAGCTCGAGGCAGCCGCGGGCGACCTCGGCGCCCAGCACGTTCACGTACCTCTCCCCCGCCGCCGCGCGTGCCGCCGCGATCGCCCGCCCGAGGTCGTCGACGAACTCGACGTCCGCCGGCGACTCGGCGGGCGGGTGGTGGGTGACGACGAACTGCGGCCCGTGCCAGGTGCCGCCGAAGGCCCCTTCCTTCTCCTCGTCGCCGCGGTTGGGGTCGTCCCCGCCCCAGGTGCGGCGGCCGACCAGGAGCGCGCCGATCCGCGCGGGCAACGCCGCCGCCGCGGCGTCTTCGCCGCCGAGGAACCGGGTCAGCCAGGACATGTCGCCGCCGGGCCCGGCGATGAAGCCGTCGAGGGACATCGTCGCCGAGTAGAGGAGCTTGGCCATCCGCCGAGCCTACCCGCCGCGCCCGGGAAATCGACCTGCCCGCCGCCGCGACCCGGACGCCGGGTAGGCAGCCGCGAACCCGGGTAGCTGCGCGGGCGAACGGTGTCGACGACAGGAGGGTTCGCGATGGCCAGGTACAGGTGTCCGAAAGTTCTCGTCCCCGGGCTCGCCGCCGTGGCCCTCCTGCTGGCGGCGCCCGCCGCGGCGCCGGCCGTGAAGGCGCCGAGCCTCGCCTCCTCGGCCCAGTACAAAGCCTTCGTCGAATACGTGAAGAAGCTCGACGGGCTGGCGGCGCAGCCGACCTCCACCGAACAGAAAAACACCTACGAGGCGAAGCTCACGGCGAAGAAGACCGCCGCCGCGCACAAGGCCGACGCGCTCTTCAAGCGGGCGAGCGAAGAAGCGCAGGCCGAAGCCGACGAAAAGGCCAAGGAACAGGTCGAAGGCGTGCGGTCGAGGGAAGACCAGGCCCTGGAAGCGCTGCACATCGAAACCAACCAGAAGCTCGACCGCGCCGAGGCGAGCTTCCACCTCAAGTTCGAACGGATCGCGACCGGGCACAAGAACCGCGAAAAGGCGCTGAAGGCGCAGATCGCCGGGCTGCGGGCGAAAAAGGCGGCGGCCGCGCCGGGAACGCCGAAGGCGCAGATCCAGGAACGGATCGAGAAGGTGAGCGGCGAAGTGACCGCCAACCGGGCCGACGAAAAGGAAAAGCGCAAGGCGCTGAAGGGCGCGGTGAGCAAGCAGCGCGAGCAGATCAAGTCGGCGGCGGAAGGCAAGGAAACGGAAATCGGCGAAGCGGCCGAAGCAACCGTCAAGAAGATCGACAAGCACTGGAACAAGCAGTACGTCGAAAAGAAGGCGGCGCTGAACTCGACGCGGGAAAACCGGCTCGGCTACCTCGAACAGAAGCTCGAACAGGGCCGCGCCGACATCGCCGCGATGCCGGCCACGGGCTGAGCGGCGGGCGCGGGGCAGCGCGGCGGGCGCGGCAAGCGCCGCGGACAACCCTCGTCCGTCGGACTGGACAGGTTCCCTCGTCCGGCGTTAGGTTCCTCAGGTCATGTCCGACTCACGCCGCTCGATGAAGTGGGAGGACGCGGTCGTCTACGCCCTCGTCCTCGCCGGGATCTACCTGCTGGTCGGGGTGCTCTTCTTCTACGCGGGCAAGGAGAAGATCATCGACGGCCACGGCGCCCCCGCCGGGATCGCCAAACAATTCAGCGGCACCTTCCTCGCCACCATCCCCGGCGTCGACGCAGCCTGGACCATCCTCGGCATCCTCGAGTCGCTGATCTTCGTCCTCGTCGTGGTCAGCCTGGTGCGGCTCGAGTTCCTGCCCGAGCGGCGCAAGACCTTCCTCCTCTGCGCCCTCGCCCTGGCGATCTTCACCTTCTCGATCCTGGCGATGGGCCAGAACGTGACCGGTGAAAACGAAGGCGTCGCCGAGCTCTTCACCTACGCCGGGGCGACCGGCATCCTGATGGGGCTGGTGCTGCTGATGCCGCCCTATCGGCGCGGCGAATGGATCAGCCGGGGGCGGGACGGCGCGGCCGGCGCCGAGGCGGGCCGGCGGCCCAGCGGGCCCGCGACCCCTGACTGAGGCCCGCGAGGGCCTCAGGGCTCGACGACGACGCCGTCGGCGGCCAGCTCGAGCTCGATCCAGTCGGGACCGTCGAGTTCGATCAGGCGGAAGACGCCGGGCAGCGCGTGCCACTCGAGCCGGGCGATCGCGATCCCGACTTCCTCCCAGGAGTCGACCTCGATCACCCCGAGGGGCTCCCAGCGGGCGACTTCGACTTCGTAGGCGACGAGAAAGGGCACACCCACCTAACCCCTTCGGCGAGCAAAGGTCTCGCCGGATCAATCGAAATTCCGCCGCCGCCCTCGGGTGGGATGAATGCCCCCGAGCGGGTACGCACACGGCGATGGCCGACTGGAACCCGACCGAGCTGGAGCAGCTCGCCGTCGCGCGCGAGATCGAGGTCTCGGCGCTGCGCGAGGACGGCGCCCTGACCAAGCCGGTGACGATCTGGGCGGTCCGCGCCGAGGGCGACCTCTACGTGCGCTCGGTGCGCGGCGGCGCCGGCCGGTGGTACCGGGCGGCGGGTGAGCGCCACGAGGGGCGGATCGAGGCGGGCGACACCGCCGTCGACGTAGCCTTCGAGGACGCCCCGCACCACCTTGACGAGGAGATCGACGAAGCTTACAAACGCAAGTACGGCTACCCGTCGGATCCGGTCGACTCGATGATCACGGCGGACGCCCGGGCGACGACCACCCGCGTCGTCCCCCGCTGAAGCCCCTCCGACCCCACATAAGGAGACGACTTTGCAGATCACCAGGAACGCGGTCGAGACGGCGAAGGGTCCGGCCGAGTGGTTCACCGGCGACGTCTACATCGACGTCGTCGCCGTCCCGGCGGCGCCCGCCCGCGCCGCCGCCGCGAACGTGCACTTCACCCCCGGCGCCCGCACCGCCTGGCACACCCACCCGTTCGGCCAGACGATCTTCGTCACCGAGGGCCTCGGCCTCTGCCAGCGGCGCGGCGGCGCGGTCGAGGAGATCCGGCCCGGCGACCGCGTCTTCTTCGAGCCGGGCGAGGACCACTGGCACGGCGCCGCCCCCGACCGCTTCATGGCGCACACCGCGATCCAGGAGGTCGACGAGTCGGGCAACCCGGTGACCTGGGGCGAGCACGTGACCGACGAGGAGTACGCCGCCCCGCGGTCCTCGTAGCGGGCGCGGCGAGGCGACATCGCCGCGATCGCGGGCGCCGGGCGCGCCGGCTCGGGATCGCCTTTCAGCGGTTCAATTCGCGGGCCACGCGGACGACGGCGGTGCGGTCGTAGAAGTCGACGGCGACGATCGCGCCTTCGAAGCCGCGCTCCCGCAGGCAGCGGCGGACCCGGCGGCGGAGGAAGGTCGCCTTGCCGATCGCCGCGTTCAGCCGCGGGCTCGGCGGGAACGGCGGGATCCAGTGGTTGACCAGGAGCAGCGGGCTGTCGGCGTGGCCACGGAAGCGGGCGCAGCTGAGCTGGTCCGGGCGGTGGGCGCCGAGCGGCGTGTCCTGGATGTAGGAGAAGGCGGGCATGTACCAGGCGGGCGTGCCGCCGCGCTGCTCGGAGAAGACGGCGAGGCGCTTGCCTTCGCCGAGCAGCCGGCCGAGGGTCGGGAGCGCCCCGTGGCGGGGCAGGATCGCCGCCGACCGGGCCAGCCCGGCGGCGCGGAAGGCGGCGGCGATGCGGTCGGCGGGCACGTAGTCCTCGATCACCAGGACGAGGAAGGTGCGCGGGTGGGCCGCGAGGAAGGCGGCGATCGTCGCCAGTTCCGGCGCCAGCGGCTCGGCCCCGAGCTCGCAGAGCGTGTGGCAGAGGTAGAGGCGCGGCTTCCCCGCCGGCGTCCCGGCGCCGAGCGGGCCGGCGATCCGCTCCGCCACCCGCAGCGCCCGCGGCGGCAGCGTCGCGGCGACCTTGTTGGCCTCGGCGCCCTCGGCGGCGAAGTCGGTCCGCACCACGCCGTCCGCGGTCGGCACGCCGTAGTGGACGTCGAGCAGCAGCGCCCGGATGCCGTCGTCGAGCTGGCGGCCGATGCCGTGGCGCTGCGGGGCGAAGCGCCAGCCCGGCTGCTCGGAGGCGGCGTAGGAGTTGTGGGTGCCGGGGAAGACGACCTGGTCGAGGCGCCTGCCGCAGAGGGCGGTCGAGCCGTCGCAGGTGGGCTTCGTCGACCCGGTGGGCGCCGTCGGCCCGGTGGGCGCCGTCGGCCCAGCGGGCGCCTCCGAGCCGGTCGAACCGCCTGACCCGCCGCAGCCGGCGAGCAGCGCCGCGACGGCCAGCGCGGCCAGCGCGCGCTTGGTCCCCTGAGGTCGCCAGGACGACCTCAGGGGACCAGATGTCGGACGGACGCGCAAAGCCCCCGCACGGTAGCCGTGCCGGCGGCGTCCGGCGCGGCGCGGGTCATACGCACTACATACTCGCTTGTGCTTGACATCACAACCGAGCAGGTGGAGGATCGACGGACGGGACGGCCCCAGACCCGCCCCGGCTCAGAAGAGGAGGAGAGATGTACCACTGCGAGCGGTGTGGCATCCGCTTCAGCAGCGGCGCCCTGTCCGGAAGGAGGGACTGTCCGCGCTGCATGGCCCGTGACGGGGTCAGGGTCCCACTGTGGTGGGAACCGGCGATCGCCCACGTCCCGGCGGCGCTTGCCGCCGTCCGGGCGGCCCCCGCCAGGCCGCGCCCCGAACCGAGGCAGCCCGCCTAGCCCCGGGCCGTCTCCCTGCCCCGCGTTCGCGGTTCTCCGCGCTGTCGGCGGAGGACCGCGAACTCGGTGGGCGGGTCGGTGGATGCGCAACACTGGAGGGGTGAGGCGCCTCCCCTCGGCAGGCATCGCCACCGTGTTCACCGTCGTCGCGCTGCTCGCGCTCGCGAGCTGCGGGTCGGGCGGCGGATCCGCGGGCGGCGGCGCGTCCGGGTCGACCGCGACCGGCACCACCGCCAGGTCGACCTCCTCGCCCGGCACGGCGTCCCCTTCCGCCGCAGGCGCGTCCACCGCCGGCGCGTCGCAGTCCGGCGGCGCGTCCCGGTCCGCCGGCGCCGCGACGGCGCAGGGGCGCGAAGAGGTGCGGCTCACGGTCCCCTCCTCCCTCGCCGGCGGCACGCTCTCCTCCCCGCACCAGGTCGAAGTGCCGAAGGGGTGGCGGGCGAGCGTCTGGGCACGGCCGGAAGGGGCGCGGATGATGGCGGTCACGCCGGAAGGGAACCTGCTGGTCTCGCAGCCGGGCAACGGTGTGGTGCTCGAGCTCGCCGGCGGCAAGGTGGCCGCGAGCGAACGCGTGGTCCTCTCCGGGCTCGAATCGCCGCAGGGGCTCGCCTTCGCCAGGCGCGGCGGCAAGTGGGTCCTCTACGTCGGCGAGTCGGACCAGATCGACGCCTATCCGTGGCACGGCGGCAAGGCCGGCAGGCAGAAGGTGATCGCGCCGAACCTCCCCGACGAAAAGCCCGCCGGCGACGACATCCACCGCCAGAAGGACGTCGTCGTGGCCCGCGACGGGACCATCTACTTCGACGTCGGCTCCTCCTCCAACGCCTCGCCCGCCGACCGCGGCTACCACCCGCCGCGCGGGGTGATCGACTCGGTCGCCCCGACCGGGGGCAAGGTGAAGGTGGTGATGCGGGGCGTCCGCAACGGCGAGGGGGTGGCGATGGCCCCGGACGGCTCGATCTGGACCGCGGTCAACAATCGCGACGAAATCGAGTACCCCTTCCACAAGCCGGCCGAAGGGCACGCCGACGCCTTCGGCCAGGTGGTCCGCTCCTACGTGAACAACCACCCGCCCGACGAGGTGGCCCAGGTGAAGCAAGGCCGGGACCTCGGCTGGCCGCTCTGCGATCCCGAACAGGCGAAGTCGACCCCGCCCGGCTCGCTCGCCGACGTGCCGCTGATCCCGGACGCGGAAAACAACCCGACCGGGAAGCGGCTCGACTGCGCGAAGCTGCCGCCGATCGAGGTCGGCCTCCCCGCCCACTCCGCCCCGCTCGGGATGTCGTTCCTGGAGGGGACGAAGGTGCCGGCGCCGTGGTCGGGGGGCGCGGTGATCGCCGCGCACGGGTCCTGGGACCGCCAGGAACCGCGGCCGCCCGCCGTCCTCTGGCTGCGCTGGGACGCCAAGCGTCACACCCTGCTGCCGGCGAAGACGCTGGTCGGCGGCTTCCAGGAAGCAAACGGCGAACGCTGGGGCCGCCCGGTCGACGCCGTCGCCGGCCCCGAAGGCTCCCTCTTCGTCAGCGACGATACCGCCGGCGCGATCTACAAGCTGACCCCGCCCCGCTGACGCGGTCGACCCGACCCCCAGCCGCCCGGGGCGCGGGTCGGGGCGCTGGTCAGGGCGACCGCGAGTCGCGGTACTCGTCTGCCGAGGTGTGGACGTAGGCGAGCAGGTCGGGGTCGAGGCGGTCGCGATGGGCGCGGTCGTAGCGGCGCACGAAGAAGGTGCCGAAGCAGAGCCAGAAGACGAGGCCGACCGCGGTGGCGATGGCGCCCTCGGCGAGGCCCGCGTCGGCGCGCGCATCGAGGTAGAGGATCGAGCGCACGCCGCCGAGGATCTGGCGCAGCGGATCGGCGTGGCTGACCGCGGCGAAGGCGTCGGGCAGCGCCTGGACCGGGACCGTCCCGCCCGCCGAGGCGAGTCCGAGGTAGACGAAGAGCAGCAGGGCGACCAGCTGCCCGGGGGTGCCGAGCACGGCGAAGAGCGCCAGCGTCCCGACCGCCACCGTCGCCGCGCCGAACCAGCCGTAGACCCAGAGCAGCAGCGGATCGGGCGCGTCCATGCCGAGGATGCCGGCGGCGACGAGGAGGACGATCGCGGTGAGGACGCCGGTCAGCACCGCGGCGATCACCCACTTGGCGAGCAGGGTCTGGAAGCGGCTGATCAGCGCCGGGCGGGCCATCGTCCACCGCGACCCGATCTCGACCGGGGCGAAGCCGAGCACCCCGTCGAGGCCGGAGTTGACGATCGTCGCCCCGATGAACCCGCACATCATCATCAGCAGGGCGACGTAGAAGGCGCTGAGGCCGAGCACCGCCTTCGCCGGCAGCGGCCGGTACTGGGCCGCTTCGACCTGGACCGGATCGGCGAGCGCCGCCTCGGCCGCCGGATCCGTCCCCGGGGCCGCCTCGCGCAGCAGCTTCTTGCCGATCTCGGCGGAGACCGCCGCGATCGCCGGGGTCAGCACGCCGGTGGCGAGGCTCGCGCCCTCGGTCCCGGCCCGCTGGTTGGAGAGCAGCTCGACCGTCGGCAGGCCCTTGCGCGCCGGATGCCTTCCGGGCGCTCCCACCAGGTTCAGCGCCGCGCCGGTGAAGTCGGGTGGGATCACGAGGGTCGCGTAGGAGGCGCCGCGGTCCATCCGGTCTTCCGCGGCCGCCATCGACTCGACGTGGATCGCCAGCTTCTTCGTCACTTCCGGCGAGCCGAGCAGGCCCTCTTCGACCTGGCGCCCGAGGTTCACCCTCAGCCCGGCGAGGCCGGCGCCGCCCGCGTCGCGCCGGACCAGCGAGACCGGCAGGTCTTCCATGTGGTCGACCGGGTCGACGGCGGAGCCGATGTAGAGCGCCGTCATCAGGCCGATCAGGATCACCCCGATCAGGATCGGCGGCACCCAGACCGGCTTCTGGCGGAGGAGTTCGCGCGCCCGCAAGCGTTTCGGCACGACGGGGATATTGGTCCGTTCCGCGGACGGCGGATCTAGAGTGCCGCGCCATGAACACGCACGCTCCCACCACCATCGCCAAGTCCCTCATCGCCACCGCGGCCCTTGCCGCCGTCACCCTGCTGGCGCTGCTCGCGCTCTCAGGCTCGCCGGCCGCCGCCGCGAAGCCCAAGTCCTACGAGTGTCAGCACCCGCTGATCACCGGTCAGGAGGCAGTCAACCCGAAGGGCATCAGCCCCAAGGAAGCCTGCAAGGTCGTCCGCGAACTGGGCGTCTTCCTGGAAAAGCCGGCCAACATCAAGAAGCTCTACGAATGCAAGGGCGAAACGAAGCAGCATCCCGGCAGGCCGAAGCTGCTGATGACCGAATTCAACGGCTGGAAGCTGAAGCTGGTCAACGGCTACAGCTTCTTCATGACGAAACCGGGCCAGTCGTTCCGCGTCACCGGCCAGGACTTCCCGGTCAACTGCAGCTGATCTGAACGCACCGCGCGCGCGTCGCCCGGCGCGGCGCGCGCGGCGGCTACCCGGGCTCGCCCTCGCTGGTCGCCTGGTAGTCACGGGCCTCGCCGCCGGCCACCGCCATCGCCCCTTTGGCGACGAGGATCGCGTCCTCGGCGCTCCCCGCCTCGATCTGGAGGAAGTGGCGCACCATGCCGTTGCCTTCGAAGCCCAGTTCGGGCTCGTCGTGCAGGTAGACGCCGGCGTTGGTCAGCTGGGTGATCACGCCGCGCCCGAGCGTGCCGCGACAGGTGACGGTGTAGGTCGCCATCCCGCCAGGTTAGTGCCGCCCCCGGCGCGCGGTGCGTTCGCAGTTGTCGCCGCTATGCGGCGACAACTGCGAACGCACCGGCGCTGCTAGCTCGGCACCGGGGCGCGGCGGTAGCGGGCGGCCGGATGGTCGTCGCGGACGCGCGGGTGGCCGGGGCCGTAGAGGCGCTCGCGCAGCGTCGTCCCCTCGTCGTAGTCGTCCCAGTAGCGACCGCGGCGGCGCAGCTCCGGGATCACGAGGTCGATGAAGTCGACGAAGGTCCCGGGGGTCACCGCGTAGGCGAGGTTGAAGCCGTCGATGTCGGCCTCACAGGTCCAGCGTTCGAGCTCGTCGGCGATCGTCGCCGGGGAGCCGACGAAGACCGGGCCCATCGCCCCGATGCCGACGAACTTCGCCACCTCGTTCGGCGTCCAGTCGCGGTCCGGATCGGCCTTGGAGAAGATCTCCAGGGCGAAGCGCGCCGAATCGGTGTCGACGTACTCGAGCGGCTGGTGCGGGTCGAGTCGGGAGAGGTCGACCCCGGTCACCCCGGCGTAGAAGGCGAGCGCCCCCTCGTAGTCGGTCCAGCTCAGGTAGTCCTCGTACTTCGCCTGCGCCTCGGCATCGGTCGGCGCGACCACCGTCGTCACCTCGGTGAAGATCTTCAGGCTGCGCGGATCGCGACCGACCTCGTGGGCGGTGCGGCGGATGTCGTCGACGTAGTTGCGCAGGGTGGCCGTCGTCGGGGCGACGGTGAAGACGGCCTCGGCGTTGCGGGCGGCGAAGGCGCGGCCGGCGGGCGAGGTCCCCGCCTGCCAGATCACCGGCGTGCGCTGCGGCGAGGGCTCGACCAAGGAGACGCCGGGCACGTCGAAGAAGCGCCCGTGGTGCTCGATCCCGTGCACCTTCTCCGGGTCGGCGTAGATCTGCGCCTCGCGATCCTCGACCACGGCGTCGTCCTCCCACGATCCCTCCCAGAGCTGGTAGCAGACGTCGACCACCTCGCTCGCCAGCTCGTAGCGGTCGTCGTGGGACATCTGCCGGTCCATGCCCAGGTTGCGGGCCGCCCCGTCCAGATACGAGGTGACGATGTTCCAGGCGATCCGCCCGTCGGTCAGGTGGTCGAGCGTGCCGAAGCGGCGGGCGAGCGCGTAGGGCTGCTCGTAGGTCGCCGACACCGTGATCCCGAAACCGAGCTTCTCGGTCACCGCCGCCATCGCCGAAACCGGCACCACCGGATCGTGGACCGAGATCTGCATCGCCCGCCGGATCGACGCGTCGCCGGACCCCTGATAGGTGTCGTAGATGCCCAACACGTCGGCGATGAACAGCGAGTCGAACTTGCCCCGCTCCAGCAGCCGCGCCAACTCGGTCCAGTAGCGCAGGTCCTTGTAGCGGACCGACTGGTCCTCCGGCCGCGCCCAGAGCCCCGGACTCTGGTGCATGATGCAACTCATGTCGAAGGCGTTGATCGGGATGCGCTCTGCCATGTTCCTCGCTTCGGTCCTTTCCTGACCTATCTGATCGACAATAGGCCGCGCATGCTGCCCCGACCACGCTCGCCCGTCAAATAGGAATGCGCGAACCCCCGATCGGGTTCTCCGACCACAAGGCAAACCCGTCCCCGCCAAACCCGAGCCCCGCCCCCCCAGCGGCCCGCCGCCCCCGCCGCGCCCCCGTTACGATCCAGATCCCTCTGGGGCAGTGGCCCAATTGGCTAAGGCACCGGTCTCCAAAACCGGCGATTCCAGGTTCGAGTCCTGGCTGCCCCGTTCTCTCGAACGGTCGCCTGCGGCGTCTAAAGCGCTCCGGTCTTGAACCTTGAAAGGCCTGGCGAAGCCGCTCTGGAATGCGGCGCCTATGTCCGCATTCGACCCTTTCTTTCCCTTGGCTTCTCCTTGGGCCCGATTTGGAGTAGATAAATCGACGCCGAGCCTCCGTTTTTCCGCGGACTAGAGCAACTCATCTCCGGGTGCCCTGCAAAGGTGCACCGACGCCGAAAGGAAGAACTTGCAGGCGAAGCGCGTGGCCCCGGCGGGAATCGTGTCGTCGTTCCGGCTGCCCTCTGGCACGAGAAGGTGTTGCCAATCGGAAGGATCCCCGCTCATGGAGCATGTGAAGATCAAGATCGGCCCCGTCACGTTCGGCGACGCCGACTCGGATGTCCTCCACCTGCATGTAGGCGAGCCTCAAGACGCCGAGGGCGAGGAGACGCCGGAGGGGCATGTCCTCCGCTACGCGCCCGGCACCCAGAACATCGTCGGCCTAACCGTCCTCGGTGCCCGTCAACTGCTCGACCGCGACGGGAACCTCACGGTCACGATCCCGGAGCCGATCGAGGCAAGCGCCGCCGACCTCGCCCCGGCCCTCGCCGCCGTCTGACGGCGCTCTTGCGCCGGAAGCTCGATCGGCGCTTGCCGAGTCGGGGGCATGGGTAGAAGGGATGCATGCGGGTGCGGGCGGCGATCGTGGTCGTGATTCTTCTCGCCGTCTTCGTCGCGGGCTATGGCGGCGGGACGGCAGCGACCGAGGCGGCGCGGGGCGGGGCGGCGGGGGCTGAAGAAGAAGGTTTCTTCGAAGTCGGCGGGCCCGGGCCCCCTCCGGCCGACGGGACGGCGCCCCTGCACGGCGCGCAGCTCGAAGAAGCCGAAGCCCTCCACGTCTGGGAAGGCGAAATGGTCGCGGGCGAGGAAGGCTGGGTGCGCTCGGCGGCCGGGGTGTTCTGGACCGCGGATGGCGGGCGGACCTGGCGGCAGATCACCCCGCCCGTGGCCGACCGCGCGGTCCCCGAGAGCGTCTACTTCGCCGATCCGCTCCACGGCTGGGCGCTCTCCGAACGCGGCCGGGAAGGCGACGTGCACCCGTCGATCTCGATGACGAGCGACGGCGGTCTGACGTGGAGCAGGATCCGCCTGCGGGCCTACAAGCTCTTCATGCCCGCGGTCGAAGCCTCCTTCTCACCGGTCGGCCGGCACGAGCTCTTCGCCCTGGTGCGGCAGGCGGGCGACACCGCCAGCAGCTTCGGCACGCTCCTCGTCAGCCACGATGCCGGGCGCCATTGGCGGGCGCTGCCGACGCCGCCGCACGCGGGGCGGATCTCCTTCGAAACTCCGCGGCGCGGCTGGCTCGTCGGCCGCAGCCCCGGCCGGGGGCTTTGGCGGACCGTCGACGGAGGCCGAAGTTGGGACCTGGTCGAACCTGGGAAACCGCTCGTCCCATGGCCGCCGAAGGAACCTAAGTCGGGCCCCCGTGAATCGTTGCCTCCCGAATCGTTCGATTTCCGCTGGGTCGACTACACGACACCCCTGATCGGCCCGGACGGACACGGCATCCTCGGGAAGGTCGAATTCCACGGGGTCGGGATAGAAGAGAACGGCCCGACCCTGACGACGATCTGGCGGACCAACGACTTCGGCCGCTCCTGGCACCGCGCCTACCGCATCCACCTGCCGCACACGACCGGCTCCCTCGAAGCGGAGCAGCTCTTCACCCCTCTCGAGCAGGGCCGCTCGCTCCTCGTCCACGACCCGGACGACAGGGCCTCCACCGTGGTCGGCCCCTACGGCCGGCCCGGCTCGCTGCGGCCGACCCACGGCCTGCTCCCCTACAACGAAGGGCTCACCTTCTCCGACGCCCTGCACGGGTGGGCCTTCCCCACCTTCAGCAACGGGTTTTCGTTCAGCTTCACCGAAGACGGCGGGCTCAACTGGACCCAGGTCCCGGTTCCGCAGGCGCCGGCGGGGTAGTTCGGCGGGCAAGGAGGTCGGCTTCGATCCCGTTCGCCCCGACCCCAGATCATCGTGGCGAGGCCGTACTACCGGCGCGTCATCGGCGGCGGCGGACAGGCTTCGAACTCGGGGTCGCCAAGCCGAAAATAACACGCGGACGTTCCACGCACCGTGAGCGGCGGCGATCCGATTGAGGTCCTCACGTTCTCAAGAGGCAAACACAGAGGATGAGCCTTGCGGTTTGTCGGCCATGTGAACATCGTACGCTGCGGAGCGTACGCAACTCGACCGCCACGCTCGATAACGGACCCTATGGAGACGCACCGTCCCGACCGACGATCGGCGGCAAAGGCGCCGCGGACGGCGACCGGCGCTTCGGCGAACCTCGAAACGCATCTGACTTCCACGCCGCGCGCGTGATCAATGGCCCTCTGAGGGCAAGCCGGGATTCGAATGGCTGCGGAACACCTTGAATTCAGCAGAGAGCGCCAGATCTTTCCCGCCGCTTCGAACGGGCTTGACGATCCGATAGGTGCCGCTTTCCGCGGTCTCGGGGATTCGAAATCGTTCAAATGACCCTCGACCGCCCCTCGAGACGCTGAAGATCGGGTCGAGCCATGGACCCTTGGGGCTGAACGACGCAGTCCCCCACCCGTTCGCACCATGAACCTGCACTTCGAACTCCTCGCCAAACGAAACGGATCTGGCCCTGAGGTTGACGACCGCGAAGCGCACCACCCCACCGGCCCCGATCGCACGCGGCCGACTGAGTAGGTATAACGCCGGCTCCCCACTCTCCCCCCGGACAGAACGGGTAAGAGTGTGCTGCCTACCCTCACACTTGTACCCGAACGGGATGCCGCAAAGTGAAGCGCTGGAGACAAGCACCAGAATGCACGACGCGATTCGCAGCCTGGATCCGATCAGGGGACGTCTTTCGTGGTCGAAATGAATCATGCTCTCACCTCTCAGGCACTGCCGGCCCGAGGCCCTGCATTTGTGGCGCGCCGAAGTCTCCTGGATTCTCGCAAACGACCTTTCCATCTTCTCCGAGTTTGAGTGGGGCAAGTGGAGTGAAGTAGGGGCCATCGACATAGCTGGGGCAGCGGCTTACCGTCTCGCCATCCGTGCCGCGGCGGCACAAGATGCCTTCTACTAGGTCGCAATACGCCTCCTGGTCGCCCCGGAACAGCAGCCGTCCACGGGTGCTTGATAGGCGTTACGTCGATTGGGACCTCCCCGACCCGAAAGGCCGGCCTGTCGGGAAAGTTCGGGAAACGCGCGATGAGATAGGCCGCCGTGTGACCGAGCTGCTCGCCGAACTCAACGCCGCGCCGATCTGACCGAAGTTCTTCGCCGTCCCCGTGAAGCGGGCCGGGTAGACCTACTTTCTGTCAGCGGGCGTCACGCCAGCGTCGATAGACCTCGCCGAGGTCCTCGCGCATCTCGGCGCTGAGGTCGTCGGGCTCGAGGCGGCCGGTGAGGCGGATCGTGGCCCGCATCTGCGCCAGGTACTCGGTGCAGTGGGGGCAGTCGGCGAGGTGCGCCTCGAGGCGACGGCGCTCGCCGCGGGGCAAGGAGCCCTCCAGGTAGTCGGTCACCAGCTCGACCACCTCCTGGCATGCCAGGGGAGCTTGTCGAGGGAGGAGCCTCACGCCTCGACGAACTCCTCGACCGCCGCGCGCAGGTGACCACGGGCGCGGTGCAGGAGGACACGCTGGTTGACCGCGCTGAGCTCGAGCACGCGACACACCTCCTCGCTGGTCAGGCCGTCCACGTCACGGAGGATGACGACCGCGCGCTGGCGGGACGGCAACCTCCGCAGCGCGGACTCGAGCCGGGTCCGCAGTCCCCGCGCCAGCAGCCGGTCCTCGCTCTCCTCGATCCAGTGTCGCGGCGGCGAGGCCCAGGCGCCGCCGGGGTCGAACCGCGAGCGGTCGACCGCCGGGCCCGCGTCACCGGTCGCGGTGCTCCGCGCCTCACTGATACCGGTGCTCTTGGCGCGGTTGACGAGGATCGCCAGCAGCCAGGTCTTGAACGAGGCGCGCCCGTCGAAACCGTCGATCCCCCGCAGGACCGCGACCCAGGTGTCCTGCACAACCTCTTCGGCGATCGCGGTGCTCGGCACGAAGGTCGAGGCGAGCCGCAGCATGCTCGCCTGATGGCGTCCGGCGAGCGCCACGAATGCCGTCTCGTCCCCCGCCCGCAGGCTCGCCACGAGCTCCGCGTCGGCGGTGGCTGCGGGGTCGGAGCGACGGAACGCCATCGATCGCCCGGCAAGCTACGGCGCACATCTTACGATCCTGAAAACGCGCCGCAGCTCGCCGGACGAGGCCTAGAGGGCGACGATCCCCTCGCCGCCGACGGCACCCGGCACGGTGACCGTGCCGACCCCGGTCAGCGCACCCCCGGCGCCGAGGGCGACGTCGCTCAGCGTCGCGCTGCCGGCGTTCGAGGCATAGGCGACGGAGCCCGCGCGGACGATCCAGCAGGTCGCCGCCTGGCCGGTCGCCAGCGTGCTCAACGCGGTGACGGTCCCGTCAGCATGCAGCGCGTAGGAGGTGACGGCGTTCGTCCCCGCCTCGGTGACCAGCAGGTTCCCGGCCTGGTCGAAGGTGACCGCGAAGGGAACCGTGCCGGGCTCCGAGTTGACCACCGGCGTCGGCGCGAGGCGGCCGAGGGCCTGCACCCCGAAGACGTCGATGGCGCTGCCGGCGGCCTTCGTGGTGACGATCACCTTCGAGCCGTCGGGCGAGAAGGCGACCTGCCCCGGCGTGTGGGTGAACCGCGGCGTTTCGGTCGGGTCGAGGCCGAGCGCCCGGCTCGATCCCGGGATCGGGAAGAGGCGCCCGAAGCCGACCCGATAGCCCTGCAGCGAGCCGCCTTCGTCGGCGTTCAGCACGTAGACGAGACCGTGGTCGACGGCGACGCTGACCGGGAACGCCCCGCCCGAGCCGACGACCTGCCGAAGGATCAGGCGGTCGCCGAGGACGGCGAACACCGAGACGCTGTCGCTGCCGGCGTTCAGCGCGTAGAGCAGGTGGTCGGCGGCGTCGTAGGCGAGCGACCCCTGCGAGGCGAGATGGTCGACGACGGACCCTTCCAGTTCACCCCCGAGCCCGCCGGTGGAGTAGGCGCCGACTTCGGTGAGGCTGCCGTCACGGCCTTGGTCGTAGGCGACGACCTGGTTGCCGGCGGTGTTGTCGGTCTGGACGAAGACGGGGTGGTCGGAGCGGTACGGAGGCGGAGGGGGCGGCGGCGGATGGTGGCGGAAGGGCGGCGCGTGGTGATGCTGGAACGGGTGCGACGGGGCGTGGCGGTCGCCGTGCGGCGATGCGGCGGCGGCGCCGGCGGTGACGGCGAATAGCGCCGCGACCACGGCCAGTGCCGCGCCGGCGCGGATGAACGATCTCATTGCGAATCTGCTCCTCGGTTGGAATGGACCTGCAGGCTTCGGTCCGCGGGAGGAGACCCGGCGTTACGGTCCTTTCTTCGCGCCCTCGCCCGAAATGGCCCTGAGGGTCCACTCGTTGCCGACCCTGGTCAGCTCACCCGCCTCGGCGAGCCGGCCGAGCGCCGCGCTGACGGTGGGGCGACGGGCGGCGACGAGCTCGGCGAGCAGCGCGTGGGTGAGCGGCGCGACCAGCCGCACGCCGTCCTTGGTCACGCGTCCCCAGCGATCGGCAAGCAGCCAGAACAGCATCCGCAGCCGCTGCTCCACCCGCCGCTGCTGGACGACCGCCAGCTCCAGGGCAAGGTGGCGGGAGCGCAGCATCGCCCGATCGACCAGCCGCACCGCGATCTGCGGAAAGGGCGAGACCCGCGCGACGAAGTCGGCGTCGAGGATGGCGAGCTCGGCCGTGGCGATCGCCTGCCAGGTGGCCTCGAAGGGCGTGCTGGCGAGGCGGCCGGGCACCTGCCAGGGGCGAAGCAGATCCCCCGGGCCGAGGAGCTCGGCACCGAAGTGCCCCTCCCTCCCCACCCTGCGCACCAGGAACCCGGAGAGCACCAGCGCCCCGAACCCTTCCGATCCGGCCGGCGGCGCCGGCGGATCCCAGCGCCCCCTGGGGACGCGCTCGACCCGCACCGCCGCCGCCTCCCTGGCCGCCCCCTGCCGACCTTCCGGGACGCGCTCGGCCAGGTCCGGATCGACCTCGAGCAGGCTGACGATGTCGGCCTCGACCCGCCGTGGGCTCATCCGCTGTCAGCTTTCTGACACCCGGCGCCTCCCAGGGGCCCTGCGAGGGCCGGGCGGGGATCCCGCTCTCCTAGTGTCGAGGGCATGCCCGCTGTCGGCTCGACGTCCACCTCCCCCAGTCTCCCAAGCGGTTTCGTCGCCGGCGTGCGCGATCGCCTCGGCGGGCAGGATGGCCTGCTGGTCGCGCTCGCGGTCCTGGTCGGGATCGGCGCCGGAGTCGGCGCGGTCGGCTTCCGCTACCTGATCGAGGCGTTCACCTGGACCTTCTCCGGCCACACCGACCCGAGCGCCCTCGGCCACTTCACCAACCCTCACCTCGCCTTCCTGGGACCGTTCGTGGTCCTCGTCGTGCCGATCGTCGGCGGGCTCCTCTACGGGCCGCTCGTCTACCGCTTCGCCCCCGAGGCCCGCGGCCACGGAGTGCCCGAGGTGATGCTCGCCGTCCATCAGAACGAGGGGCGCATCCGCGGCCGCGTCCCGATCGTCAAGTCCTTCGCCTCGGCGATCTGCATCGGTGCCGGCGGCTCGGTCGGCCGCGAGGGCCCGATCGTCCAGATCGGCTCGGCGATCGGCTCCGGCCTCGGCCAGTTGACCGGGCTGGCGGCCGACAACACCCGCCTCCTGGTCGCCTGCGGTGCCGCCGGCGGGATCGGCGCCACCTTCAACGCGCCGATCGCGGGCGTCTTCTTCGGCCTCGAGTTGATCCTCCGCGACTGGGAGACGCGGTCGTTCGGGCTCGTCGTCCTCGCCGGCGTGGTGGCGACCGCCGTCGGCCGGGTCGCCTTCGGCTCGGAAGCCTTCCTCACCCTGCCCGCGTTCACGCTCGTCTCCGGCTGGGAGTACCCCCTCTACGTGTTGCTCGGAGTGGTGGCCGCGCTCGTCGGCCTGGCCTTCATCCGCGTCCTCTACGGGCTGGAGGACGTCGCCGACAAGATCTGGCGCGGGCCGGCCTGGCTGCGCCCGGCGGTCGGCGGCATCCTCCTCGGCCTCGTCCTGCTGGCGCTGCCCGAGATGTACGGGGTCGGCTACCCGGTGCTCGAAGGGGCGATCCACGGCGAATACGTGGTCGGCCTCCTGCTCGCCTTCCTCGCCGGGAAGATCCTCGCCACCAGCCTGACGATGGCGATCGGCGGGTCCGGCGGTGTCTTCGCGCCCTCGCTGTTCATCGGCGCGATGCTCGGCAGCGCCTTCGGGGTCGGCGCCCACGATCTGCTGCCGGGGGTGACCGCGGGGGCCGGCGCCTACGGGCTGGTCGGCATGGCCGCCGTCTTCGCCGCCGCCGGCCGCGCGCCGATCACCGCGGTCCTGATCGTCTTCGAGCTGACCGGCGACTACTCGATCATCCTGCCGCTGATGCTGGCGGTGGTGGTCGCCACCGGCCTCTCGAAGCTGCTCGGCGAAGACTCGATCTACACCTTGAAGCTGCGCCGCCGCGGGATCGACATCGAGAAGCCCGTCCCGCCGCCCAGCGTGCTCGGCGGGATCAAGGTGGCGACGGCGATGCGCGCGGCGCCCAGCGCGGTCCGCGCCGAAGGCTCGATCGCCGACGTCGCCGCCCGGCTCGCCGCCGAAGGACGCGACACGCTTCCCGTGATCGACATCGAGCAGCGGGTGATCGGGGTAGTCGACGCGCGAGCGGTGGAGCGGGCCCTCAAGGCGGGAGGCGATGCCGCGGCCGCGGACCTGGCCGAAGCTCTGCCGCCGCTGCATGGCGACGACGACCTCGGCCAGGCGGTGATCTGGCTCGCCGAAGGCGACCGCGCGGCGCTCCCCGTCCTCTCCGCCGAGGGCGGCCTCGAAGGCTGGCTCGAACATCGCGACGTCCTTCGCGCCTACGCCGAGGCCAACACGATGCGGTCGGCGTCGCCGGTACCTGGGCCCACGGCTGCGCCTGCGGTGACCCGGGCGACCGCCGGGTACCCATGGGGATGAACGGCCGCGGAAACGCGTTGCGGGTGGCGGGCGTGCTGGCTTCCGCCTGCCTCGGCCTCGGCGCCTTCTGGCTGGTCGCCACGCCGAGCGGCGGCCACGTCGTCGCGCCGCGCACCCGCTCGCGCCGTCGCCGCGGGGTCCCGCGGCCCCAGCTCGTCGCCCGCGCCTCCGCGGCGGGCCGCCGGCTCCCGACCGGCTGCACCGCGACGGTCCCCGGGACGGTGACGTCCGGCTCGCCGGCCGGGAACCGGATAGCGCTCAGCTTCGACGACGGCCCGAGCCACACCCAGAACCCGCCGATCCTCGCCACGCTGAAGCGCTTCGGTGCCCACGCCACCTTCTTCGAGGAGGGCCGCCACGTGCACGGGCGCGAAGAGGTGATGCGGGAAATCCTCGCCGCGGGCGACGAGATCGGCAACCACTCCTACCACCACCCGGAATACCCCGGGAACGCCGAGCTCGCCGCCACCGATCGCAAGATCCACGAAGCCACCGGCTTCGAGCCCTGCCTGTTCCGACCGCCCTACGGCCTGATCGACGCCAAGGTCGAAGCGGCGGCGCGGCGCAACGGCCTCGAGATGGTGCTGTGGACGTTCGACTCCGAAGACGACCGCCATCCCGGCACCGCCGCGATCGTCGCCAACGTGGTCGACGGGGCGACGCCGGGGGCGATCGTCCTCATGCACGACGGTGGCCACCACCCGCAGACGGTACGGGCGCTGCCCGCCGTGCTCCGGGGCCTCCGCGCCCGCGGCTTCCATTTCGCCACCGTCACCGAACTGCTCGGCGGCCGGATGCTCCACGGCGGCGCCCGGCGGCGGGCTACCGCCTCCTAGCCCCGGCGGCCCCGCGCCTGCCGATCAGCCGCCGGAGGCATCTCGGTCGAGCGAGTCGAGCTCGGCGCGGAAGGGGCGGCTGGGGACCACCGCGGCGCCGGCGGCGCGGGCTTTGGCCTTCAGATCGCGGTCGGAGGTGACGACGACCACCTCGTCCTCGACCAGCCAGCCGGGGAGGCGGGCGAGGATCTCGCGGTCGGCGGCGTCGGCGCCGGGAGCGCTCGCCCAGGCGATCTCGAGCCGCGCCGCGCGCAGCTCCCGGCGCGGCTCGCGCTCGAGCATGATCGTCACCCGCTCCTCGCGGCCCTCGGCCCAGCGATCGACCCGGGCGACCAGTCGCTCGATCGCCCCGCCGCGGTCGCGCCACCAGCCGTCGGGCCGGGACCCGATCACGTTCATCGCATCGACCACGCGGTGCACCGCACCATCTTCGCGATTGCCGCGCCGCCCGGCCCTTTCGCCCCGCCGTTGCGTCGTTCGCGGCGGCCGGCGAGGAGGAAGTCGTGGCCGCGTTCCGTCGGCCACGGACCGGATCGACGTGGGCGTGCCCGCTCGCCGTTCGGGCTCGCACTCGCTATGGTCCTGCTTTAGGGTCCCCTAATTAGGTAACCCTAAGATCATTCGTGAAGCCAGTCACCCGGTCCCGAGCTAAAGGAGATGGAGTGGGACGCTACATCGGACCCGTCGAGAAGCTGGAGCGGCGCGAGGGCGTGCCGCTCGACCTGAAGGGGGAACGGCACCTCCTGCGCAAGACCTCGCTGGAGCGGCGCGGGCCGGTACCGCCAGGCGAGCACGGGGCGCGGCGGCGGCGCGGCCAGAGCGTCTACGGACAGCAGCTGCGCGAGGCGCAGAAGCTGAAGATCGCCTACGGGGTGCGCGAGCGGCAGATGCGGCGGCTGATCCAGCGGGCCCGGCGCCACCACGAGTCGACCGCGGGCGAGGCGCTGATGGAGCTGCTGGAGCGGCGCCTCGACAACGTCGTCTTCCGCCTCGGCCTCGCCTCGACGCGGCGCCAGGCGCGCCAGTTCATCAGCCACGGCCACGTGCAGGTGGACGAACGCCGGCTCGACATCCCCTCGGCCCAGGTCGCCGACGGCGCGCGGGTGCGGATCGCCCCCGGCTCCCCGGTCGCCCCGCTGGCGACGCGATGGGCGGAGACGATCGGCCGCGTGCCGGCCTGGCTCGAGGTCGACCACGAGGCGCTCGCCGGCCGCGTGCTGCGCGGGCCGAGACGGGACGAGGTCCAGATGCCGGTCGCCGAGCAGCTGGTGATCGAACGCTACGCGAGGCGCTGATGGACCCGCGCACGGCCGGGGGCCTCCCCACCCTGCTGGAGTCGACGCTGCTGACGATGCGGCCGGCGAACCAGGAGCGGATGCGACACGACCTGACCACGCTGGCGGCGCGCCTGCCCGACGAGGTCGACGACCCGCTCGCCCAGCTGGCGGCGCTCGGCGAGCGGGTCGGCGCCGACTTCACCACCAGCGCGATCGGCGCGGCGGCGGGCGACTCGCCGCTGCTCGATCCGGAACGGGCGCTGATCGAGCGCCGCGGCGATCCGCTGCTGGTCGCCGCCCTGGTGGCGGCGGTCGGCCAGCGCCGGCACTGGCCGGTGGCGGTGGTCACCTCGGAGCGCCGGGCCTTGGTCGCCCACCAGCTCTGCGGCCCGCCCCTCGTCCTCTCGGTGACCGACGAAGGCCGGATCGTCGACGCCCACGACTACGGAGGCGAGGGCGACATCTACTGGCGCTGCCCCCACGAGGTAGCCCACGCCCTCGAATCGAGGCGCCGCCAGGCCGGTTGACGGGCCGGAAACCGGCCTGTATCTCCGCTTATCGGGCCGTCAAGGCGCGGCGCGGGCGAGCTCGATCGCCCCGATGACGCCGGCGCGCGGGCCGAGGGCGGGGGCGACGAGATAGGCATCGATCCCGGCGGCGGCGAGGCGGGGAGAGTCGAGGTAGCCGGCGAGCGCCTCGCGCAGGCGGGCGCGGATCCGCGGCAAGAGCCCCGGCGCGCTCCCGACCCCACCGCCGAGGACGATCCGTTCGGCGGCGAGGACGAGGACGACGTTCGCCAGGCCGAGCCCGAGGTACTCCGCCTCCAGCTCCCAGACCTGCGGGTCGTCCAGCTCCTCCCCCGGTCGTCCCCAGCGCTCCCGCAGCGCCGTGCCCGAGGCCAGCCCCTCGAGGCAGTCGCCGTGGAACGGGCAGGAGCCCGGGAACGGGTCGCGCCGGCGATCGTGAGGGACCAGCATGTGGCCGATCTCGGGATGGAGCAGGCCGTGGACCGGCCGCCCGTGGACGAAGGCGCCGCCGCCGATCCCGGTGCCGACGGTGAGGTAGACGAAGCTGTCGAGGCCGCGCGCCGCGCCGTAGGTCCACTCGCCCACGGCGGCGGCGTTGACGTCGGTGTCGAGGGCGATCGGGACGCCCAGCGCCGCGGCCAGCGGGGCGACCACGTCGGTGTCGCGCCAACCCGGCTTCGGCGTCGTCGTGATCGTCCCCCAGCGCGGCGAGGAGCGGTTCACCTCGACCGGCCCGAAGGCGCCGACGCCGACCGCCTCGAGGTCGGGGACGGCGGCGAAGAACTCGATCGCCCGGCCGAGCGTCGCCGCCGGGGTGGTGGTCGGGAAGCTCTCGATCCGCTCGACCTCGCTCCCGCCGCCGACCGCGCAGGTCCAGCGCGTCCCGCCCGCCTCGATCCCGCCGATGCTCATCGAGCCAGCCTAGAGAGCGACCGTGGATCAGCGCGGGCGTGGGCGGGCCCGACGAGGCCGCTCCCTAGCATTGGTCGGGATGCCTGCCGCGCCGCTCACGGTCGAGATCTGGTCCGACATCGCCTGCCCCTGGTGCTACCTCGGCAAGCGGCGGCTGGAGGAGGCGCTCGGGCGCTTCGGGCGCCGCGACGAGGTCGCGGTCAGCTGGCGCTCTTTCCAGCTGCAGCCCGACGCGCCCCACTTCGGCGAGCCCGGCGCCGGCGCCCCGACCCGCGAGTACCTGGCGGCGCGCTTCTCCCCCGCCCAGCTCGAGCAGTCGCAGGCGCGGCTCACCGCGCTCGCCGCCGAGGCCGGCCTCGACTACCACCTCGACCGCGGCAGGATCGCCAACACCTTCGAAGCCCACGCGCTGTGCCACGCGGCCGCGCGCCAGAGCCTGGGCGACGCGATGGTCGAGCGCCTCTTCGCCGCCCAGCACGTCGAGGGGCTGCGGATCGACGACCCCGCCGAGCTGACCCGGCTCGCCGCCGAGGTCGGGCTCGACCGTGCCGCCGCGACCCCGACCGAGGCCGACCGCCAGGCCGTCCGCGACGACCTGGCCGAAGCCGCCCGGATCGGGATCGGCGGGGTGCCGTTCTTCCTCTTCGATCGCCGCCTCGCCGTCTCCGGCGCCCAGCCGAGCGAGCTGCTGCTCGAAGGGCTCGAGCAGGCGGCTACCGCCTCAGCCTGAAGTTCTGCGCCAGGTTCGGGTCGCCGTTCGGGTCCCGGATCAGGTCGGCGGCGATCGTCACCCCGGCCAGCCGCGCCCCGGGCGGGACCTGGGCCAGGCAGAGGTCGTGCATGTTGTCGGCGTTGAAGGAGGTTTCGTGGTCGTGGAGGTCGGCGACTTCGAGCGGGGCTATCGCGACCGTCTTGCCGCCGGGCAGCTCGTAGATCGCGCGGTAGGAGGCGGTGACCGCCGCGCCGACCTCTTCGCCGGTCGGGTAGGCGGTCAGCCCGTTCGACCACATCACCCGCACGAAGGTCGTGCCGACCCGGCAGCGGTTGGGGTCGTCGCGGTAGATCGACGGCATCAAGGTCCAGGCGTCGACGATGTAGGGGCCGCCGGAGAGCGGGTCGACGCGGACCTTCGCCAGGTGGCGGATCGGCAGCCACCCGCGCGCGCCCGGCGCCTTGCCTTCGAGCGCCCCGACCACCTTGATCGCGACCGGCGTCGGCCCGCCCACCGCTTCGCCGAAATCGCCGATCAGGTTCACCGTCTGCGCCTCGTCGCGCTCGTCGGGCGGGAACTGGAGCGCGCAGGTGGGCGTCACCGTGGTCCCGTCGCTGCGCACGATCCGGAAGTCCCGCCGCTGGATCGAGGCCCGCCTGACGAACCAGTTGAAGGTGACCGGGATGTTGTCGAGCCCCTGCGCCCCGTTCGGGCAGCCGACCGCGTTGTCGGTCCCCCAGGAGGCGCTGAGGATCTTCGGCACCGGCCGCACCGGCGGACGTACCGCGGTCGTCGCGCCCGCGCCGGCGGTGGATCCGAGGATCGCCAGCGCGGCGCTCAGCGCGGCGGCGACCGACGCGGCGCGGCGAAGCGTCGATGTGCCGGGGGCGGCCAACCGGGCGAGCATATTTGTCCGCCCGGCCGCCGGCGCGTCCGCACCGGCGGCGGCTACGCGCGGGGCGGGTCCGGCTGGTCCAGGGGCAGGCCGTCCTCGATCCACGCCTGGACGCCGCCGACGACGTCCCCGGCGTCGACCCCGAAGGCCCGCAGGGCAGCCGCGGCGAGGCTCGACTGGTAGCCCTCGTCGCAGATCACGATCACCTCCGTCCCGCGCCGGGCGAGTCGCGGGTCCCGGTGCGGCGAGTCGGGGTCGAGCCGCCACTCGAGCACGTTGCGGTCGACCAGGTAGGCGCCCGGGACCAGCCCGTCGCGCTCCCGCTGGTGCGCCGGGCGGATGTCGACGAGGATCGCCCCCGCGGCCCCGGCGCCCGCCGCCTCGGCCGGCGTGAACCGCGAGATCCCCGCGCGGGCCTCGGCCAGCAGCTCGTCGACGGTCCGGTGACCTTTCTCGACCAAGCCGACCACGTTAGCCGGACCCGCCGGCCGGGTGGAGGATCGCCGGGGCGGCCGCGGCGACTGTCACCGGATGAAACGCCGCGAGCAGGAAAAATGCCACTGATAGGTGCGCTTCTCGACCACGGCGAAAGGCTCTCCCGGCTCCTCGACCTGAAGAGGCGCCCGCTGAAACGAGCAGGTCAAAGAACCGGCTTCAGGCGCGAGAACGGCAAGTTCGCCAAAAACTCGGAATCGGGTCCGGGTGGGAGAACATCTCGCCGTGGGCTATCTTCACGGCGCCGCAGAACGGAAGGACGACGGTCGGACTGCGCTCCGGATCGATGGCCTTGCTTCGCTCTACAAACGCTACTTGACGAGGTCACGGCCAGTTGAAGACAGGGGACAGAACGGCCGACGTGCCGATCGGGGTACCGGAGCGATGAGGGCGAGGGTTGTCGCTTTCGGCCTCATCTGTGCGCTCGCGGCGGCGGGGCTGTCACTCACCGGCTGCGGCAGCTCGGAGAGCAAGCAGCAGGAATGCTGGGCCATGACCGTCAAACCCGAACATGATGCCTGCGTGGCCAAACTCCGGGCCGAAGAGGGTAAGCCGGTGCCGGCGGGCGAAGACCCGCCGTCGGAAGAAGGGACGGCGATCAGCGAAGAAGCAGCAGCCGTAGCCGCCGCCGGGCCGCTGTCCTACGTCGGCACCGTCACCTACTCCGACGATGACGGCACGACCTTCAAGGCGGGTTTCAAGGTCGGTCGCCTTCACACGGCCTCGGAATTGAGGCCTCCCGAGCCTGTCCTGAGCGCCTGCGGGGACGACTACTCGACCGGCATCGCCAGCTCCCTCTTCGCTCGGGGCGAAGCCACCATCACTTACGAGGAAGGGTCACTGCCCTACGAATTCAACGTCTTCGGCAGCGGCACGGAGGACGGCGAACGTCAAGAAGCCGCCCATACGGCGCTCGAGATCGACGGGCTCTGGGAATGCACGGGGGAAAACGGCGTCGTCACCTTTGAACCCGGCGAGACGTTGACCTTCCCGTTCTGGATGGTTGCCCCCCTGGTGATCAGCAACGCTGAACCCGATATCGACTGGGCGCAGGTCGATACCTGGTCTATCGGTGCCGAGACCGGTGGCATCGAGGTTGGCGACGGACTCGGTGTCGCCAGGACCTCGGGGCCTGGCGCGGTCTCCTGCTTCCTGCCAGGAGTGGAAGGCATGAAGGGAACTCTCGCCTACCGGCTGTTGCTGTACGGACGGCCGCCGATCGAACTGCCGCTTTTGGTGAACGGGGAGAGTGTGCCGTGCAAGGCTGCGTAGCCAAACGGTGGAAGGCTCGCGATAAGACCTCATTCCTTCGGCAAGCCACCTGGGGCGAGCAGCCAAGCCCGGCGAAACTGCCGCAGCCGTGATCTCCCGAGTTACCTGTGTCGCCGCGCTGACGGTGGCCGCGATCCTGCCGGCGGCTGCCGCCGCGCCTGCCGCGCAGCAGCTGTCCTACCCGCGGGCCAAGGCGGCGATCCAAGCCAAAGCCGACAAGGTCGCAGGAGCGCGGACGAAGGTGACGACGATCATCCGAACGGGGGCGCTCACCTACTCCGGCGCCGCCCAGTGGAACCACGTCGATCCGACCGGCTGCACAGGCTGCGGATACGACCCGGTCACTTCTGATCCACCACGGTGGCCGGCGGGGTCATCGCGACCCAGCGGCGACATCCTGCCTCGGCTCACCGGCGCACCGACTGGCGCACGATGCGGGCGGAGGGACTTGAACCCCCACGGGCTTTCGCCCACCAGGACCTAAACCTGGCGCGTATACCGATTCCGCCACGCCCGCACGGCGCCTCGAGCGGCTTAACCAGCGGTCAATTGCCGCGTCGAGCGCAGATTCTATGATTCGGGGGTGCCTGTAGGGGAGGTCAGACCGGGCTACGAGCTGTGGAGGCCGAATCGGGACAAGGCTTCGTCGGTGACGACGAAGTGGGTGATCGTCCTGCTTCTGCTGATCACCGCCGTGCTTGCCGCGATCATCACGATCGGCGGCTGGTCGGTGCTGCAGGGCGGCAACGGCATGGGGTTCGTCTGCGCGATCTACGCGATCCTCTACGCCTTCTTCGCCTTCCTCGTCGCCCGCTGGCGGCGCGGCATCCTGCCGCTGGCGGCGGCGCTGTCGATGATCCTGGCGATCTTCTGCGCGGTCGGCGCCGACAGCTGGTTCGCCCGCGACAAGTCGGGCTTCACCGAAGCGAGCCTCTCCTCGTCGGTGGTCGGGGTGCTGGTGATCGTCCTGATGGTGGTGCAGCTGGTGGTGATCGTCGCCGCCCTCTACGGCTTCAACCAGGGCTGGAACATCGAGGAGGAGCGCCCGATCGGCAACGGCGAGGACTACGGCGCCGGCTCCTCCCCGAGCGGCACCGCCCCCCAGCCCGCCTAGCGGCGAGGCCGCTCGCGCAGCTTTCGTTGCAGGACGGCTTTTCCGCCGCGCGTGGTGCCACTATCGAACACATGTTCGTAGAGACGCATGACATAGACGCAATGGAGCTTCGCGACGAGGTCGCGGAGGTGGAACAGAGCGAGCGGCGGCCGGTCCTGCGGATCGTCCACGACGCCGATCGGGAGCGCGAGGCGCAGGCGATCATCCTGCGGCTCGTCCTCACGGAACGACCCGCGGAACTGCGTACCTGCGCGGTGATGGCGCGGATCGGCGACGTCGAGCTGGCGGCCCGGGCGATCACGGCGCTGGTCGGAGCCGGGCTGCTGTTGAAGGTCGACGAGTACGTGCTCGCGACCGCCACCGCCGTCAACTTCAACCAGCTCCGGAACACCGAGGCGCAGGCGGCCTGAGCGCGTCCCGGGCGGCCTTTTTGAGGTCCCGCTCAGGTCACACCGCTACCGTTTCGGGATGTCCCGAAGCGTGAAAGGGCCGCTTCTCGCCGCCTCCGTCTGTGCCTTGGCGATCGTGCCGCTGGCGGTCGTCACCTACTCGTTCGGCCCGGCGGAGAGCCTCGATCGGCACCTGCTGTTCGATCTGCGACGCGAAGTCGGGCCCGCTCACACCTTCGCCGCGACGTTCGTCAACCTCGGCGATCTCGGCGCGCTCCTGGTGATGCTCGCCGCGGCCTGCGCGCTCGGGCTCGGCTTCGGGCGGCGGCGCGAGGCGCTCGCCGCCATCGCCGTAGTCGCGGGCGCGAACGTGACGACCCAGGTGCTGAAGGTGGTGCTCGAGCACGCCCGGACCAAGGCCTTCGAACACGAAATCTCGATGCCCTGGTCGACCTCGTTCCCCAGCGGGCACACGACCGCGGCGGCCTCGATCGCGGTGGCCCTCCTGCTCGTCGTCCCCACCGGCTACCGCCTGCTCGCCGCGGGGGTCGGGGCGGCGCTCACCGGGGCGGTCGGCCTCTCGGTGGTGATCCTCGGCTGGCACTACCCCAGCGACGTGCTCGGGGCGCTGCTCGTCGTCGCCACCTGGGGCCTCTGCGCGGTCGCCTACCTGCGTCGCCGGCACGACCGCGACGTCGCGGTCCGGGGCCGCCGACCGGAGCGGCGACGGCACCTCGCCGTCTCGACCGACTAGACCGCTCTAGAGTTCCTTCGCTGCGCCGCGCCGGAGTGGCGGAATTGGCATACGCGATCGACTCAAAATCGATTGCCCTTGCGGGCTTGTGGGTTCGAGTCCCACCTCCGGCATCGGTCCCACCCGTCGAGGACTCCACCGGATGGGTCGGGGCCAGGCTCGCCACGCGGCCAGAGCCACGAACTCACACATGGGGCGGGACGGAGCCGGTCAGCCGGCGATGACGTCGGCGAGCGGCTTGCCGCTCACGACGGAGCGCGGAGATTCGGCGACCACGTCGGAGCCGGGGCGGGCGGCGTCGTCCTTGCGCTTGATCAGCAGCCACTGGGGCTTCTCCCCCGGTCGCGTGCGCTGCAGGGCGAAGCCGCCCTCGAGCTTCTCGCCGTGGAGGACGAAGACCGCGTGGCCGCGGTCGAGCGCCTCCGGCCAGGCCACCCGGCCGCCCTGCTCGTAGGTGCCGCGGTCCCAGACGATCACGCCGCCCTTCCCCGCCTTGCCCTCGAAATCGTTGTGGGACTTCTGGTGGTCCTCGACCTGGACCGCCAGCCGTTTCCGCGCCGGGTCCATCGACGGCCCTTTCGGCACCGCCCAGGAGCGCATCACGCCGTCGACCTCGAGCCGCAGGTCCCAGTGGTGGGCGGTCGCTTCGTGCTCCTGCACGACGAAGACCCCGGCGCTCACCCCGCGCACCGCGAACTGCTCGTGCCCTTCGACCTTCCCCCTCTCGACCTCGACCCCCTCGACGACCGCCCCCCGCGGCCCCTCCCCCAGCCACTCGACCAACCCGTCGACAGCCTCGTCGGCCCCCTCCGCATGCACCACCACCGTCCCGTCCGCCTCGTTCCGCACCCATCCCAACACCCCGAGCCCGCTCGCCCGCTCCACCGTCGCCTCCCGGAACCCGACCCCCTGCACCCCTCCACGCACGGTCGCCCGCACCCCTTTCCCCGCCCCATGTCCGCGTCCGCCCACCGGCTCGTTCTACCGCACGCGCTCGCGGGCAGGTGGGGTGACCCCCGAACGAACCTCCCTGCCGTCAGTGAGAGAGGGGGTCACCCACCTGCCCCCCTCGCCAACAGCCGTCCCTTAGCCGCACCCCGCCCGGCCCCGGTCCTTAACCATCCCGCGGCGCCGGCGTAGCCGCCGACCGCAAAGCCCCCGCGCTGGCCGCCACGACCAGCGCGATGGCCACCGCTTCGCTCCAGGCCAGCCCCTGGCCGAGCGCGACGAAGCCGACCAGCGCCGCGACCGCCGGCTCGAGGCTCATCATCACCCCGAAGACCGCGTTCGGCAGCCGCCGCAGCGCCTCGATCTCCAGCGCGTAGGGGATCGCCGAGCTCATCACGCCGATCGCCAGCCCCCGCGCCAGCACGCTCGCCGAACCCATCTCCCCGCCGCCGCCCGCGAGCCCCACCGGGGCCAGCAGCAGCGCCGAGATCACCAGCGCCAGCGCCAGCCCGCCGAGCCCCTCCGAGCGCCCGCCGACCCGCGCGCTGAGCAGGATGTAGAGCCCCCAGAACGCTCCCGCGGTGAGCGCCAGCACGGCGCCGAGGGGGTCGATCGACCGGCCGCCGAAGTCCCCCGACAGCAGGACGATCCCGGCCCCCGCGAGCCCGGCCCAGACCAGGTCCCGCCGTCGGCGCGAGCCGAACACCGCCACCGCCAGCGGCCCGCTGAACTCGAAGGTCACCGCGACCCCCAGCGGCAGGCGGTCGATCGCCGCGTAGAAGCTGAGGTTCATCGCCGCCAGGGTCACCCCGAAGAGGGCGACGTCGCGGAGTTCGCTCCCGCGCACCCGGATCACGTCGCGGCGGGCGACCGCGAGCAGGACGAGGGCCGCGAACGCGGTCCGCAGGAAGACCGTGCCCGCCGGGCCGATCCGGCCGAAGAGCGTGGTCGCCAGCGCCGCCCCGCACTGCACCGAGGAGATCGAGCCGAGCACCATCCCCACCGCGATCGCGGGGTTGCCGCGGATGCCGCCCGCGGTCTCCGTTCGGCTCTCGGCCCGGCTCGCCATCCGAGCCACGCTAGCCCCTGCGCGGGCGAGCCCGCACGACGCCGCCCGGCGCGCCAGAATGTCCCCCGTGCCGAGACGGATCGCCGCCATCGCCAGCCTCGGTGCCCTGGTCGCCGCGATCGTCGCGATCACCGCCGCGGGAGCGGAAACGGCGCCGACGCCGATGTGCCACGGCAAGCGGGCGACGATCGTCGGCACCGACGGCGACGACGTCATCCACGGCACCGACAAGGCCGACGTGATCTGGGGCGGGCCGGGCAACGACAAGATCTACGGCGGGCTCGGCAACGACATCATCTGCGGCGGCCCCGGCGACGACCTGATCCACGGCGGCCGCGGCAACGACTGGATCGAAGGCGGCGCCGGGACCGACCGCGTCTTCGGCGACCTCGGCGACGACCACGTCAGCGGCGGCGGCGGCGACCGCGACGAAGTCAGCGGCGGGCTCGGCATCGACACCGTCAACGGCGGCCCCGGCAACGAAGACCTGGTCCGCGGCGACTACGGCTACGACCGCATGGACGGCGGCCCCGGCAAGGGCGACATCGCCTCGTTCGCGACCGCCGTGGCGGGCAAGAAGGGCAGCGGCGTCTGGGTCTCGCTGCCGAAGCACAAAGCGCTCGGCGACGGCCACGACCGGCTCTTCCGCTTCGAGTCGATCGAGGGATCGGCCTTCCGCGACACGCTGGTCGGCGACCGGCAGTCGAACACGATCGTCGGCGGCCCCGGCAACGACACGATCATCGGCGGCGGTGGTCGCGACGAACTGAACGGCGGCCAGGGCGACGACAAGTGCACAGGCGGCCCGATCCGGATCTCCTGCGGCAAGGAACCGGCGCCGGTCGGCTCCGCCTACGTCACGCTCGACGCCGACCCGGCGGGCGGCGGCGGCCTGCAGATCGTCGGCGGGGCAGGCCGCGACGACCTCGTCGTCTCCTACGCCGAGGGCGAAGCCAAGGAAGAAGAGAACCGCGAACACGACACCGGCGAAGTGAAGGAAGGCGAAGCGGAATCGACCAGCGGCGCCTTCACCGTGGAAGCGAAGGCGCGGCTCGCGGCGGGCGCAGGCTGCGCCCCGGTCCCCGGCGACCCGAAGTCGGTCACCTGCCCGACCGGCGGCCCGGCGCGCTGGCTGATGGCCGACCTCGGCCCCGGCAACGACGAACTGCTGGTCAAAGGCAGCCTCGAAGCCGTCGACTTCGTCCGCGTCAACGGCGGCGACGGCGACGACGTCATCCACGGCGGCCCGGAGGAAGACCTGATCGAGTCCGGGCCCGGCTCCGACCACATCTACGGCGGCGACGGCTCCGACGGGCTGATCGGCGGCCTCCCCGGCCCGACCTACCTCTACGGGGAAGGCGGCGGCGACCTGCTGGCGGCGGGCGGCGGCTGCGCGGGCGGGACGCTGGACGGCGGGCCGGGCGAGGACAACGCCTCCTTCGCCGAGACCCAGGCCCACCCGGGGACGCTCTACATCTCGCTCGAAGCGGGCTGGGCCTGGATCGACGCGATCAAGAACTGCCACAAAGTGCGCCTCCCCCGCTCCGACGAGGACATCGAGGGCTCCTTCGACAACGACGTCCTGATCGGCGACGGGCGCCGCAACGTGATGCTCGGCCAGCCCGGCGTCGACAGCTTCTTCGGGCGCGGCGGCAACGACGTGATCGTCGCCGCCGACGGGGTCAAGGACTGGTACATCCAGTGCGGCGACAAAGGGCATCCGGAAGGGATCGCGATCGTCGACTCGATCGACCCCGAACCGAAAGACTGCGCCAAGGTGGTCACCGGGTCGACCGTGCAGGGCCTCGGCAAGGCCGCGCACGGCAACTGATCCGCCGACGGCGGAGCGGCGTAGAATCCCGCAAGCTCCCGCAAACCGAACCAGAGAGAGGAAGCGGGCATATGTTCAGTGGCCTGGAGAGCCCGATGCACCTGTTGGTCGTGCTGATCGTCGCCATCCTCGTGCTCGGCCCGAAAAAGCTGCCCGAGGCGGCACGCGGCCTCGGCACCGGCATCCGTCAGTTCAAAGAGTCGCTCGACGGCAAGGAGCCCGCCGCGGCGCCGACGCCGGTCGAGCAGAAGAAGCCCGAGTAACGCGGGGCGCGCCGGGGGAGGGCGCGCCCGCCCGTCGGCGGCGCGGCGGCCGCTCGGTTCCGCCACCCGCCTTACGGCAGGTGCTGGAGGCGCCAGCCGAGCGACGGTTCGCCGAGTGAGTCGGCGGCGACGGCGGGTGCCCGCTCGACCGTCGTCCCGCGCACCATCACCGTGCCCCAGCGTTCGCCTTCACCGGCCGAGCGACGCGCCGGGCCGACCCCGAGGTGGACCGGGGTCCGCATCCCCGGCCAGCCGATCTCCTTCAGCGCCCTGCCGGTCTTCACCGGGACGACGTCGCCGTCGGCGTTTTCGAGCCGCATCACCGTGGTGCCCTCGGGGACCGCGACCCGGGTCCGCACCGCGGCGGCGACCGAGCCGGCGAGTTCGTCGGCGCCCGCCAGCGCGGCGCTCACCAGTTCGCCGTCGTGCTGGCCGAAGATCGCCCCGAGCACGGTGAAGGTGTGCCCGTCGACGGTCATCTCCTTGGCGAAGAGGAGGCAGCCGCCCGCCGCCGAGTCGGAGCCGGTCTTGATCCCGACGTAGCCGTCGTGGCCGACCAGTTCGTTGTAGTTGACGACCCGGCCGACGACCGGCAGCACGGTCGAGGGCTTGGCGACGATCGCGGCGAAGGTCGGGTCGGCCATCGCCACGCGGGCCAGCTTCACCTGATCGGAGGCGGTCGAGACGGTGGTCTCTTCGAAGCCGCTCGGGTCGGTGTAGGTGGTCTGAGCCATCCCCAGTTCTTCGGCGGTCTTGTTCATCTGGCTGACGAAGGCGCCGATCGACCCGGCGTCGTGGACCGCGAGCAGCGCCGCGATGTTGTTCGCCGAGGGCAGCATCAGGGCCTCCAGCAGCTGGCGCTCGGTGAGGGTCTCCCCCGCCCGCACCGCGACCGTCGACTGGTCGAGCGCCACCCGCTCGCGCTCTTCGGCCACCTGCGCCCGGGTGATCCGCACCTTGAAGCCTTCCTCGCCGGGGGCCAGGGGGAACTTCTTCAGGGTCAGGTAGGCGGTCATCACCTTGGCGACGCTGGCGATCGGCACCGGCTTCTGGCCGCCGGTCGAGCCGAGGCTGCCGACCCCCTCGACGGCCACCGTCGCCTCGCCTTCGCGCGGCCAGGCTGGGGTGAACGGCCTGCCCGGCAGCTTCACCGTCTTCGGCAGCACCCGGTGGACGGTCAGGTAGGGCATCGTCTTCGTCTCCGCCCGGACCAGCGCGGCGACGAGCAGCGCCAGGAGGACCATCCCGACCAGCAGCGGGATCAGCCAGACGCGTCGGCGGCGCCGCGGCGGCGGCGGCGGACGGCGGTAGCTCAACGGTTCGATCGTGCTCGCCACGAGCACCTGAAGGTAGCCGAGAGCCAGGAAGTAACGGCCGGCGCCGCATGGGAATGCGGTCCGGCGGCGGGGGCGGCGCTGCTGACCACCGGGAATGCGCGAACCTCGTCGCGGAAATCGTGCGCTCTCGTCCTAGTGGTCGTCTCCGCGGACCGAGATGATCCCCGCATCCAGCTCAAACGTGAGAGCGCGGGACGCCCGGTGCCCGCGGAGAAAGGAAGTAGATGAAGACCAAGCTCAACCTCGGCCGCGGCGCCGCGATCCTCGCCTGCGCGGCCTCCCTGGCCGGCACCGCCGCCGTCGTCGCCCCCACCGCCGCCTCGGCGCGCGGCGCCTCGACCTGCGCGAACAAGACGGTCAAGCTTCACCTCGAAGGAGCCAGCAAGCCGTATTCGCTGCCGGTCAAGGCGATCAAAGTCGAAGGCGGCGTCAGCTGCGCGGAAGCGTACAAGGTGATCACCGAATACGTGGAGGGCAAGGCCCCCGCCGGCTGGAAGTCGATCCCGGCCAAGTTCGAAGCCCCCGAAGGCCTCGTCCCCCAGGCGATCAAGAAGGGCAGCAAGAAGATCAAGTACGCCATCCACGGCGGCTGACCCCACCCACCCCACCCCACCCGTCGACGGGACTAAAACTCAAGCCTGGCTTGAGT
>Ga0335075_10000982_pt1 | contig 48017 bp, 48 predicted proteins | sample Lox_Sample_24_FD_206723 | JGI IMG/M metagenome (GOLD analysis project Ga0335075, IMG submission 206723) | Soil microbial communities from Loxahatchee National Wildlife Refuge, Florida, United States - Lox_Sample_2.4 | ecosystem: Environmental > Terrestrial > Soil > Wetlands | place: USA... | reverse complement strand
TGCCCTCGCCCGCACGCCAGGACATAATGAACGCCACGGCCACCGCCTCGGTGTCTTCAAGTTCTGTGGAAGGAACCCGAAGATCATCGAGCGGTGGCCGCCTCATGTCACCACGACACGCCGGACAGAACGAGCAACTCAGGGCAACCCAGGCAACACGGGTTAAATAACAAGCCCAGGGGCAGCGGAGGTAAGGGCGGTCGGTGCGCCAGGTCTCGCGTCCGGCGACACCATCCATCGGCTCCTCATGGCGGTGGCGACGAGCGCGAGCAGCGCGACGGGGAAGCCGACTGGCGGGCCAGTCGCCGATCTCAGCACCGGACCGTCCCAGGCGGCGTAGTGGAGGTCGCCCCCCCAGGCGTGGATCTGATTCTCAGCGGCCGTGGACTGTGTCCGGGCGATCAGCGCACTGGCGACCGGCAAGCGTCAAGGACTCGCAATGACGCGCAGCCTCATCCCGTGTGTCTCGCTAAGGAAGCGATCTGTTGCTCCGAGGAGCGCTCTCATGTCCTCGCTCACAACGGACTTTGACATTCCGGGCTGGACGATCGCGACAGTAACCTGGAGGGCGCGGTAACGTGCCTCACGGGCGATAGCAGCCAAAGTTTCGATGTCTCCAGCTACAAGACCGCTTTTCCCGGCGGCCTGACGCTGTTGCTCCCGTCGGAACAGCCGTTTCGTGAGCATCTCCGGGATGGACTTCGCGCGGTTCATCTTCATCGATTGGCCGCAGACGTCGTACAGGTCATCAATCCGTGCGCCCGGCTTATCGCCGGATGAGTACTTGCAGTGGGCCAGCAGGACATCTAGTGCATCTTCGTTTCGCCGCAGGAGGACGATATCAGCGAGTTCGCCCGTGCCGTCGTCATCGAGCACCACCTCCCAGTCTTCCTCGGATTGGAGTGCCTGAATGGCACGGTGCTGGATCGTCACGGGATCCCGGTCGGCACCTTGGGACTCGCGCTTGATGTTGACTCCGGACCAGTCGATCGTCTCGATGGCGTCGACCGGGAAGAGGCGCCGTTCTCGGTCCGGTCTCAGCAGGAAACCTTGCTCGACCAGGACCGCCCCGTCCTCGAACGTTACGAGGAGGCCGTGAGCGGTGAGAAATGCCGCGAGGCTACCCGAGCCGGAGGGCGTGAAGATCTGTCCGTCGTTGCCGACCGGGTGAATCGTCGGGGGATCGTCTTCATTGAACTCGAACTCCAGCGCCCATAATGGTGTCTTGAGCTCGAACCGCAGCGGCCGGTCGGGCGTGTGCTCAGTGAGGGAGAGTTCGGTGTCGAGCAGCGAGAATGGCTGGTCGCTGTAACTCGCTTTCCGCCGGTCGCTGAAGGTTGCGACGAGTTGATAGGGCCACTCGATCGACAGGGGAACGTAGGGCGGCCGCTCCCGCGCGGGCTCGGGAAGCAGGAAGCCTGACGTGACGGATTCGAGGGAGATAGAGGTGTCGGTGATGGTCGGGCCTACTTGGCTCGCCCAGCGGACCCAGTCGCGGATGTCGCGAGCTTGCTCATGGCTCCAGCCGCGTCCCTTGCGGGATGCCCCAAAACTCACGGCTCGACCGTCAGAGAACCCGTGCGCGAAGACCCGAGGAAATCGACATCACCAACGCCGTCGGCCTGCAGGCAGCCCTACTCGAAGCTGTCGGCGACTGCCACGAGCGGTTCGTGGTCGACACGAGACCCGGACCCGGTTCTGTGATTCATCCGGGATTCAGGTCCTTGCCGCTGCGCACCGGCACGCCCTGGACGAGGACCGGCAGTTGCTGCTGGCAGTCTCAGCCGTCAGCGTGCTGCGCGTTCTCCCGCTCACCGGCATCGACCAGGTGATCCCCAGGTTCGCGAGCTTGGATGAAGCTCTCTGCCATGCCGCGGCCACGGGTAGGTCGCAGCAGCCGATTTCATGACTCGGCGCCAATGGCCCGCGTTCATTGCCGGGGTCGGTGACGCGGACCAGCGAACCAGCTATAGGCCGGCAAGCTACTGGCGGTCATCAGATCGCAGTCCCCTGTGCCCCAACTGCGACACGTGGTAGTGGCCGGTGTCAGGATCGCGATACAGGAGGCCGTGATCCGCCAGGAGCCTGACGGCGCGGCCGACGCACGCGACGTTATTGGGAGCGGGCAGCCTGTTCACTGGGTTGGTGACGGTGGGCAGCCTGCTGATGACCACATCGGCCGCAGGGACGATGGTGTGGGCGGGCTGACGGGCAGCCCAGGCGGCGAGGTAAGCAGCGACCTGCTGCGACTTGGTGCCGACAGCTTTCCAGCCGGTGAGGGTGGCTTCAGGGACGGAAGGCATTGCCGGGCTCAGAGCGCTTCGAGAGTCTGAAGGCGTCATGCTAGGCCTGGTGCAACCTGGGGCCGTAGGCACTAGTTGAGTCACTGGCTTTCCGGACCCGGCCCTGGGGCGGTACCGCTGGCAGCGGTGGCTCGGGGTCGTGATTCTGGGGCGTGGCGGGAGTCGATTCCCGCCTGATCCGCTCGACGAGCAGGCTCATCTCGTAGGCAACAAGACCTAGGTCGCACTCGGCCGCAGCAACGACGGCGAGGGTTGAGCCGTTGCTGACAAGCATGGTCACCAGCAGGCGATCGTCCATCTGCACGGCCGTCTGGATCACGTCGCCGGCTTGGAACATCCGCACCGCCCCTTGCGTAAGGCTTGCCAGTGCTGACGTCACAGCGGCGAGTTGGTCGGCGCGGTCGCGCGGGAATCTGCTGTTGAACGCCAGGACAAGTCCGTCGGCCGACACCACCACTGCATGGGCTACGTCGTCAACCCGCTCAACGAAGTCAGTAACCAGCCACTCAAGATCTTGCACCGGATGCTGCACAGCGCTCACCCGCGCTCCTTCTGCCTCATCGTCCGTCGCTGCCGCCCAGTGCACTGTGGTCCATCTCTTACATGCCCCTTGCGCACTCACGGCCGTCGGCAAACCAATCTTCGCGCCAAGCATGAAGCTGGCAGCGTTCGCGAGCCCAGGTCCCATCCCCGCGCCGCCACCGTCGTCGAACTGACCACATGGACTGACGGACTGATTTATTGGTCTAATTGATCATTTACATCAGCCTAGATTATGGATGCGCGTGGCTGCAGGAGCCGGGCGTCTCCGTGGGCAAGGTCACAGTGCAGTCCGTGACCGGGGCGAACGGGCTGCACTGGACCGGCGCCCAGCAGGAACGCATACCCTTGTCCGTGCCGTGCCGGTCCACCATGGATAGGGTCCGCTGGTCCGCGAGCCGCATCACGGCGGCCGTCCCGGGACGCAGGCTCGCCGAAGGACGGTGCCCGCGACGGCCCGCGTTTCGTGTCCGTCCCCGGGCGCACTGGCGAACGGTGCCTGCTGTGCTGTAGTGGTACCGTGACTGCTGCGGAATGCCCGGCGGTGTCGCTGTTGATGGGAGCGGGTGTGGAGGATTCCCAGGTGAGGGAGGCGGCTGTGGAACAGATCGATGTCAGCAGGCCGCACCCGGCGCGGATGTACAACGCCTACCTTGGGGGCAAGAACCATTTCGCGGCCGACCGGGAACTGGCGGACAAGGTGCTGGGCGAGGTGCCGTCGGTGCGCGTCGCGGCCCGTGAGAACCGCGCGTTCCTGGGCCGGGCGGTCCCGGTTCCTGGCTGCGGAGGCGGGGATCCGGCAGTTCCTTGACATCGGCACCGGCCTGCCGGCCACCGGCAGCGTGCACGAGGTCGCGCAGCGGGCCGTGCCGTCCGCGCACGTGCTGTACGTCGACAACGACCCGGTGGTCCTCGCGGATGCCCGGGCGCTGCTGACTAGCTCGCCGGAGGGCCGCACGGCCTACATCCAGGCTGACCTGCGGGACCCGGAATCGATCCTGGCCAGTCCCGTGCTGCGCGAGGTACTCGACCTCGGCCAGCCAGTCGCGCTGGTACTCGTTGCCGTCTTGCATTTCATCCCCGACGCGGACAAGCCGGGGCAGCTTATCGCGACCCTACTGGACGCCTGCCGCCGGGCAGTTACTTAGTGGCCACGCACAGCACTGCAGAGCACGACCCGCAGCGGTGGGCGACCACGGAGCGCGCCTATGCGGGTGGCGGCATCCCGGGACGGCACCGGGATTCCGGGGAATTCGCCCGGCTGGCGCTCGCCGGCCTTGAACTCGTGCCGCCGGGGGTGGTCCTGGTGACGGAATGGCGGCCAGACAACGCAGGACCGCAGCCCACGCCGGCCGAGGTGGGCCTCTACGGAGGCGTCGCCCGGAAGCCGTGACGCGGCCTCGATCCGGCGAGTTCGCCGGTGATGGCCGCCCCTCACCAGCCGAGCGCGACAGTGAAACCAAGAGCCAGCCAGAACGGGTTGCTGTGCCACGCGTCAGCCAGCCTGAGCGTAAACCGGGGCGGAACGGCGGCGTGAAACAACAATCCGTTCGGTCGTAGCGGTCGCAGTCACCGGTCTTCTGCCAGCAGGTTGGCGATGCGCCGGTCCCGCATGAAGCGGAGGTGGTCGCGCATGGCGTTTTGCGCGGTTTCGGCATCGCGGTCCCGGATGGCCGTCAGCACCGCCTCGTGGTGGTCCACCGACGGGTCGTCGGCGTTCTGCGTCCGTCCTGAGCGGTAGATCGCGAGCAGCGTGTCCAGGCGCGCGAGCAGGTCCATGATCGTCGCGTTGTGCGCTGCGGTGCGCAGCGCATCGTGCCAGGTGTTGTTGAGCTTGCCGAAGGTCTTCGGGTCGCTCGCGTTGCGGCGCTCGTCGAGCAGGTGGGTGAGGCGGGCGAGGTCGAACTCGGTGTGGCGGACGGCGGCCAGGCCGGCGGCGGTGGACTCGAGCGAGGTCCGCGCGTCATAGATGTCGACGATCTCCTCCGGGGTGCGGACGCGCACCCGGAAGCCGCGGGTGGAGCGCTCGATCAGGCCGTCCTGGGCGAGCCGGTGCAGTGCCTCGCGCATGGGCGTGCGCGACACGCCGTACTCCGCGCTCAGCGCCGTCTCCAGGAGCGCACTGCCTGGCGGGAAGCGGCCCTCGACGATGTGCTGGCGCAACAGCGCGTACTGGGCCTCGGTCGCGTCAAGAGGCGTGCGCGGCTGCTCGGAGATGGTGTCGGCGGCCTGGCGTGGGGCCATGGGCTCTCCTTTTTACTTGGTCGACACAACTATACGCCGTCTGCCCCGCACACGAGCACATATGTATGCATGTAGAACCATACGTTGACGTGATTACTTTACGCGTATACGCTCGTCCACATAATGAAAGTCTAGTATTCCGGTCGAGATTGGAGACTTAGTCGTGAGGTCCACCAGCAAGCTCGGCGTTGCCGCGGCTGTAGCAGCGTTGGCGACTGCGGTCGCGGCCTGCAGCAGCGGCAGCAGCCAGGGGTCGTCCGACCCGGGGTCGTCCGGCGGCGCCAAGCCGATCACGCTCAACGTCGGCGGTACGTTCGGTCCGACCGGCGGCGCCTTCGACATTGCCCAGTACGAGGGCTTCTTCGTCAAGAACGGCCTGTCGATTAACGCGCAGACCTACAATGGCGGACCGCCGGCCGTCGAGGCTCTCCTCGCCGGACGAACTCAGATCGCCGACTTCGCCGCGTCCACGTCGGTGGAGACGTGGCAGACGAAAAACCCGCTCGTCGCGGTGGCGTACACGAACAACGGAGGCGACGAGTACCCGATCGTCAGCACGAAGTTCCTGGAGTCCAAGGGGATCAGCCCGAGCACCTACTCCGACCTGCCGCTGGCGCAGCGGATCGCCGACCTGAAGGGCACCGTCTGGGGGACCCACGCGACGGGCGGCCTCATCGACCACTACGTGACCATCCTGGTCGCCGCCGGCGGTCTCACCAAGAGCGACGTCACGCTTGACGCCCTCGGCAATCCGACCGCCGACGAGGCATCGTTCCAGGGCGGCCGCGTCAACGCGATCTTCGTCGACAAGGTCTACGACGAGCAGTACGTCAAGGACGGTCTCGGCGTCAACATCTTCGACCCGACCAGCCTGGCGATCCAGCAGCAGTTTTCCGCGATCGAGCTTTCCGGTACCGGCTACATCCTGCTGGAGTCGTGGGCGGACGCAAACAAGCCGCTCCTCGACAAGTTCCTGAACTCGCTCCTCGAAGCGCAGCAGTGGATCAAGTCGCACACCGCGCAGCAGCAAGCCGACGTCGTGGCGAAGAACAACCCTGACACGCCGCAGTCGCAGATCCTGGCGGACATCGAGGAGACCGCGCCGTCCAACCTGTACGACTTGCGGCTTCCGGAGGCGTCGATACAAGGCAATATCGCCCTGGCGATCGACAGCGGCGCGATCAAGGCGACCCCGCGCCCGCCGGACAAGTTCATCTTCGACCCCGAGTACCTCGACGCGCTAGGGACCTCCGGGTCATGACCACCACAGACAACTCGGTCGCCGCCGACGTCGGGCCTGGGCGGCGGGGAGAAAGAACGTCAGCCCGGGGGGCAACAGCGGGGAAGGCAACAGCGAAGAAGCCGACGGCGAGACGAGGCGCGCTCGGCCTGCTGGGCAAGATCTCGCTGCACGTGGTGTTCATCGGCGCGATCCTGGCCTTCTGGCAGGAGGAGACGGCGAGCGGCCGCCTCAACCCGCTCTTGGTGCCCAAGCCCTCCGATGTCGTCAGTCAGATCTGGCTGCCGCACAACTCCGGCACCATCTTGTACAACGTTCAGCCGACCCTGCAGGCGCTGGCGATCGGCTTCGTGATCGGCAGCATCATCGCGTTCGTCGCCGCCGTGGTCTTTTCCGAGATTCCGAGCGTCGGCGGGTTCTTCGAGAACTACATCCACGCGCTCGGCGCCATCCCGTTCATGGTCCTGGCCCCGCTGCTGCTGATCTGGTTCAAGACGGCCGTCGAGGCGAGCATCTTCGTCGTCGCGCTGACCTCGTTCACGTCCCTGTTCGCCAGCGTCTACACCGGGCTGAGCACCACCGACCCCCGGTTGCTGGAACTCGGCCGCATCCTCGGCGCGAACAGGCTGCAGGTACTCACCAAGCTCCGCTGGTGGGCCGCACTGCCCTACCTGTTCTCCGGGCTGAAGGGCGCCCTGCCGCGGGCGATCTTCTCCGCTGTGGTCATCGAGTTCCTGGGCACGAGCCGGGGCCTAGGCTATCTCATGGTCAGCGACGGCAACAACCTGGACACGGCGGCCCTGTTCTCCGACGTCATCGTCCTGATCATCATCATCCGCGGCCTGCTCCTGATCATCCGCCTGGTCGAATCCCGCGTCCTGGCCTGGCGCCCCAGGGAGCACTCGTGATTACCAGCGAGACCGCCCCCAGCCCGGACCTCGCGGGCCAGATCTCCGGCCGCGTCCTCGTTGAGGGCGTGGAGCACAGCTACGGCGAGGGCGACGAGCAGGTCGTCGCGCTGTCAAAGACCGACCTGGTCGTTGAGCCCGGCCAGGTGGTGAGCCTTGTCGGGCCAAGCGGCAGCGGGAAGACCACGTTGCTCAACATCATCGCGGGCCTCATCACCCCCAGCCTTGGCGCGGTGCAGATCATCGAGCCGTCGAGCGACCGGCGGCGAACCGTGCCCACGATCGGTTACATGACGCAGCACGACACGCTGCTGCCCTGGCGGCGCACGCTGGACAACATCGCCCTCCCGCTGGAGATCCAGGGCGTGGCCAAGCCCGAGCGGCACCAGCGGTCACGTCTCCTGCTCGAATCCGTCGGGCTCAGCCAGTTCGCCCGGCACTACCCGCACCAGCTTTCCGGCGGCATGCGCCAGCGGGTCAGCCTGGCCCGTGCCCTCGTGCACAAGCCCGGTGTGCTGCTGCTGGACGAGCCCTTCGGCGCGCTCGACAGCGGCACGCGCGCGTCCCTGCACGAGGTACTGCTCAAGATCCACGCCGAGTTGGGGACGACGGTCATCCTGGTCACCCATGATCTCGGCGAATCGGTTGCCCTCTCGGACTGCGTCTACGCCCTCGGCGCCCGTCCCGGCCGGATCAAGAAGGAGTTCACCGTTCCGCCCCGCGAGGCACCCGGCACCGTCCGCGACATCTACTCCGCGCCCGAACTGATCGCGCTGCACAACGAGGTCCGCGCCGCGATCGAAACCAGCGCCTGACACCCGCACACATCAATGAGGAGAGACGCACAATGACAGACGACGAACGGCGCCACATCAAGCTCGGCTTCTCGATCTGGGCGTCAGGCGCCCACCCGGCTGGCTGGCGCCTGCCCGAGGCGTCCGCCTACGGCACCTTCGACCCTGACTTCCTGCGGGGGACGGCCCAGGCCGCCGAATGCGGCCTCCTGGACTTCTACTTCATCGGTGACCGGGTCGTTGGGTTGCCGTCCTCGCAGTACACGAGCCCGAATGAGGTACTGCGTCCGGAAGCGCTCACCCTGGCGTCGTTCATCGCCGCGGTGACGTCCCGCATCGGCATCGTGACGACCGTGAACACGACCTACGCCGACCCGTACACCGTGGCTCGGGCGACCGCGCAGCTCGACCACCTAAGCAAGGGCCGGATCGCGTGGAACATCGTCACCGGCAAGAACGAGGAGGCCGCCGGAAACTTCGGCCGGGAGTCGCACTGGGACGCGTCCAAGCGCTACGTGTGGGCTTCTGAGTTCGTCGAGATCACCCGGGGCCTGTGGGACAGCTGGGAGGATGACGCGCTGGTCGCCGAGAAGGAGACCGCGCAGTTCATCGACGAGGACAAGGTGCACCGCCTCAACTACCGCGGCACCTTCTTCTCGGTCAACGGCCCGCTTAACATCGCCAGGCCGCCGCAGGGTCACGTGCCGATCCTGCACGCCGGGTCTTCTGAGGAGTCCCACGAATTCGGTGCGAAATACGCAGATGTCCGGTTCATCATGCTCCAGGACACGGAGCAGGCGAAGAAGTACTACCGCGACACCAAGGCGCGGCTGGCGAAGTACGGACGCTCCGCCCACCAGCCGTTCGTGGCCGGCCTCCCGGTGTTCGTCGCCGAGACCGCCGCCGAAGCGAAGGCGAAATTCCGGGAGGTGCAGAACCTCACCTTCGGCGAGACCCGCCTGGGCAGGCTGTCGGAGTCGTTCGGCGTCGACCTCGCCGGCTACCGTGCGGACACGCCGGTCAGCGACGTCGCCGAGTTCGCCGCGCTCACCGGCCGCCCGGCCCTCGTCCTTGACCGGGCCCGCGAGGCGTACGGGACCGATTCCCCGACCTTGCGGGAAGTGGCCCTGTACCTGCAGCGCACCGGCGGCATGCAGTCAGCCGTCGGCGACGCCAAGCAGGTCGCCGACTACATCCAGGAGCAGTTCGAGGAGCGCACGGTCGACGGGTTCATCATCTTCCCCCCATACCTGCCGGGCTCGCTCGAAGCGTTCGTCGACCTGGTGGTGCCCGAGCTTCAGCGGCGGGGGCTGTTCCGCACCGAATACGGCGCGGAGCGCACGTTCCGGGAGTTCTTCGGGCTCAAGAAGCCGGACAACCAGTTCGCCGTCCAGCGCCTCGCGCGGGCAACGGCATGAGGCGGCGACGATGACTGACGCAACGCGAGCCCAGCACTTCGTCTCGGCCCCGGCCCTGGCCGCTCTCCTGGCCGGCCCGGCGCGCCCGGTGATCCTCGACGTGGGCGTTCCGGACAAGGGAGCGTCGGCGCGCGACCAGTACGCACAGGGGCACCTGCCCGGCGCGGTCTCCGTTGACCTGGCCACCCACCTGCAGGCGCCTAGCGCTGGCACGGCAGGCAAGCGCCCCCTCCCGCCGCTTAGCGTCCTGCAGGACCAGGCGCGGGGGTGGGGGATCAGCGCCGATACCCCGGTTGTCGTCTACGACCGGCTGGCCGGCACCAAGGCCGGACGGGCGTGGTGGGTCTTGCGCTGGGCGGGCCTGCGCGACGTCCGGATCCTGGACGGGGGACTGGCCGCCTGGGTCCGGGACGGAGGCGCCGTGACCGACGGGGTCCCCGCCCCGGTCCCCGGGAACGTGACCCTCAGCGCCGGGCACCTCCCTCAAATCACGACAGAACGGTCCGTTGACTTCGCGCAGCAGGGACGGCTATTCGACGCCCGCACCCGGGCGCAGTACGCGGACGGGCACATTCCCGGAGCCCGGTGGCTGTCGACCCGGGCGAACCTCACCGAGGACGGCCTGCTCCGCGACGAGCAGTGGCTGCGCGAGCGCTTCGCTGCCGCCGGCATCGACGGAAGCGCCGAGGTCGGCTTCTACTGCGGCGGCGCGGTCGCCGCGGCGCACGAGGTAGCGGTCCTGGCCAGCATCGGCATCCCGGCGTCCCTGTTCGTCACGTCGTTTGGCGGCTGGACCGCCGATCCGACTAGGGAAGTGGCCGTCGGTCAGGAACCCAGGGTCGCGCATGAGAGGGCGTTGCCGTGAGCGTTGGCTACCGCGCGGTCGGGCGCTCCGGGCTGACCGTTTCCGAACTGGCCATCGGCACGGCGATGTTCGGGCACGCGAACCGGGTCCCCGACGGAGACGCCGGCGTCGACGCCATCGTGCACGGCGCGCTGGACCTGGGCGCCACGTTCTTCGACACCGCGGACAGCTACGGCGACCAGCCCGGCGTGAGCGAGACCCTGCTAGGCAACGCGCTCAAGGGCCGCCGGGACGAGGCGGTCATTTCCACCAAGTTCGGCGGCGACCTGCGGGGAGCCAACGGCCCGGACTGGGGCCGCCGCGGGTCGCGCCGCTACATCCGGATCGCGGTCGAGGCGTCGCTGCGCCGTCTGCAGACCGACTGGATCGACCTGTACCAGATCCACCTGCCGGATCGCAGCACGCCGGTCGAGGAGACCCTGTCAGTCCTGGATGACCTGGTCCGGGAGGGCAAGATCCGCTACGCGGGGAGCTCGAACTTCGCCGCGTGGGAGTCCACGTACGCCCACCAGGTGGCCCGCGAGCGCAACCTCGCCGGGTTCATCTCGGTGCAGCACGAGTACAACCTGCTGTGGCGCAAGGTCGAGGAAGAGGTGCTCCCCGCCGCCCGCGCCCTCGGACTCGGCCTGCTCGCTTTCTTCCCGCTGCAAAACGGACTCCTCACCGGGAAATACAGCCGCAGCGTCGCCCCGCCCGAAGGCAAGGTCACCAGGTTCAAACCGCACCTGCTAGCGGCGGCGCCATGGGACGAGCTCGAGCGGTTCGACGAGTTCGCCCGCGGGCGCGGCGTCACGCCGGTCCATCTCGCCTACGGCTGGCTGCTGGCGCAGGCGGGCGTTTCCAGCGTGATCACTGGCGTTACCAGCGTGCGCCAGCTCGAGGCGAATACCGCCGCGGTGCAGTGGCGGCCCACGCCAGAGGACGTCCGGCTGCTTGGCGAGATCTTCTCCCATCCCCTCAGCGGCAAGCCGGGCAAGACCACCGCAGGTAAGCCGATAGCCGCACCGGCCTACGCCGGCTAACCGGCATCCGGCGCCTGCACAAGCGTGAAGGAATACCCATTATTCCGGTAAAGACAACTTCGAGGCTGACCGGGAGCTGGCAGCACAGCTCGTGGACAATGCCGCTGCCAGCGCCTGGATAGCGCGGCAGAACCGGGCCTTCCTCGCCCGCCCGGTCCGCCAGAGGCAGCCGGGCTGTACGCGGGTGTCGTATACAAGCCCCACGCCCCCGGCAAGAGCGAGCACCACGTGCTGCTGCCGGAAAGGCTGACCGACTAAACGCTCATGTGGGGTGGTGTCGCGGTGGGCAACTACGAGAACTTCTTCATCGCGAGCGCGGGCGCGTCCGCTGCCATCTTGGGGTTGCTGGTCGTCGCCGTAACGGTCGTCAACGCGGATGACGCGAACCCCACTACCCGGGAGAACCGAACCGTGCTGGCCGGGAGCGCGTTCGTCGGCCTGGTAGACATTTTCCTCGTCTCGATTGTGGCCTTGACCGGGGGCTCAGTCGATCTTGGGTCATCAAGCCTCGCGATGGCGGCTGTCGGCCTGCTGGCCACCAGACGGCTGGTACCGAGGGCGAAGCGGGGGTGCCCGACCCACGAGGGTCAGCTCGCCGCCCGCGGCGTGCGCTCGAACAGCGCGGCTCCGAATAGCACCCCCTGGGGCCGTCCCGTCGCGTCGTCTTCGCGGTATCGGCCTTCCGGGTCGAACGGCGGCTTCGCGACCGCTCCGCTTATGACACGCCGCGCCTGGCCAGCATCTGCTGCTCCTGGAAAACAGAGAGGTGGTTGTACAGAGCCTCATCGGCACAGACGACCTCGTCGTTCATGAGAACCGCCAGAGCCAGCCAGCGGGCCATGTACACGTGCTCCCGTACTCGTACCTGGCCAGCCAGCGCGCCAGCCGGCTGCGTGAGGCAGGGATGGCGGTTGACTGGCGGGCCGTTGAGCATGGAGAGCGATTCAGAACGGATGGTTCTGCCACGCGTCAGCCAGCCTCTGCGTGAAACGTGGTGGAACCGGCGGCGTGAAACAACAACCCGTTCGGTCTACTCCTCTTAGTCCGGCCCCGCAGCGGGCGTGGGACCGGAGAGGCCGAGAACCTGGTCGACGATCGCCGTGATCTCGGTAGCGTCGGAGCCGCTCAGTGCCCGCTGGAACAGGCCAGGGGTTAGCGTGCTGAGCGCCAGTGCGGCGAGGGTGCCCACGACGGGGGAGAGGCAGTCGATCCAGGCGGTATCCCAGCGCTCGGCGATCGCGCGCAGCGCAGGACGGCGCAGCGCGGCGGTGGCAAGCTCGGCGGTGATAACCGTTCCCGTCCGGTCCTGCGCGGTGTCAAGGACGTAACTGGTCATCGCCCTGGCCGCGTCGGCGGGGGAAGCGACCCCGACGAACCGTTCCCGTAGCGCGGCGATGTCGCGATCGGCGGCGTCCTCCATCGCGGCGCCCAGGAGCTCTTCCCGCGTGGCGAAGTAGTACGTGGTCGCCGCCAGCGGCACCCCGGCAGCCTCGGCGACCCTGCGGTGCGTGAGCCCTTCGACGCCGTAGTCGGCGAGTACGGTGAGCGCCCCGGCGATCACGCGTTCGCGCCGGTGCCTGTCGATCGTGCGGACGCGGGCGGGTTGTGTGTCCTCGGCCATCGATCACTAAGCCTACGACCCGAGCGTGTCCTTGACATGCGTCGTCGGGCCTGACATCGTTCGAGTTGGTACATATGTACCAACTCTAGGAAGGGTGCCAGCGTGTCCGTGATCCAGCATGAGCGGTACTTCACCAGCCTGCCGCGCGAGTACTACACGTCAGCCGACCTGTTCGCGCGCGAGGTCGAGCAGATTTTCACCCGGCAGTGGATGTACGTCGGGCAGGTCGGGATGATCCGCGAACCGGGCGACTTCTTCGAGGCGAACGTGGCGGGCGAGAGCCTGCTCATCGTCCGCGACCACGAAGGTACGGTGCGGGCCTATTTCAACGTGTGCCGGCACCGCGGGTCAGAGATCTGCGGGACGGGCAGCGCCGGTAAGTTCAAGCACATCGTCTGTCCCTACCACTCCTGGAGCTGGGACCTGGCAGGCAACCTGCGGGGCGTACCGGGCACTCGCGACGGCAACGCCTTCGGCTTCGCGGACTGGCCGCTCCATCAGGCGCGGGCCGCGGTCTTCCACGGTGCGATCTTCGTCTGGACCGGAGAGACCGAGCCGCCGCCGCTGCGCGAGTTCATCGGTGACTCCGCGGACCAGTCCGCGCTGGCCAAGGTCGACCCGGCACGGCAGAAGCTGGTACGCACCGAGCGCTACCGGGTCCAGGCAAACTGGAAGCTGCTGCTTGAGAACAACTGCGAGTGCTATCACTGCGCCGGGACGCACCCGTCTCTCGGCGTCTCCTGTAACTTCCAGGGGATGTTCCTTAACGAGGACGGCAGCTCCCGCAGCGGCGGCCAGCACTTCCCGCTGCGGGAAGGCATGAAGACGTTCTCGATGGACGGCGCCTGGGTGTGCCGCAAGCCCCTCGGTGCCTACGGCCCTTCGTACCTGGATACGCCGGAAGCGGCGCGGTTCAGCACCGGCTACATCCTCGTGCCGATGTTCTCCGCACTGCTGTACTTCGCTGACCACGGCGTGAACCTGCAGATCAACCCGTTGTCGGTCGACGAAACCGAACTGGTCTGTCACTGGTTCGTCCACGAGGACGCGGTCGAGGGCACCGACTACGACAACGACGCTGTGACTGCCGTCTTCGACATCACCAACCGGGAAGACATCGCACTGGCAGAGGGCAACCAGCGCGGCGTGCGGTCCCGCCGGTACGTGCCGGGGCCGAACAGCGCCAGCCGCGAGCCGTTCGTCGAGCACGCACTCACCAGCTACCTGCAACTAATGGGCGAGTAGGGGCGGTTTCATCAGACCTGGGTAGCCGCTGCCTGTCAAACTCGATGAGACATCAGGCGGCTTGATTTATCCCTGCGGTCTCCTGTGACTGGATGGTCGCCCGGGGTTGGTTGATCCAGACCCGGGCGGGCAGGTCCGGGGCGAGCGGCCGACGGCCACGGAAGCGGTCCTGGCGGGCCGCGTAGGCGGCGTCGAGGACCTGCTGGCGGTGTTCCCGGATATTCCGCCAGGTGCCATCGTGAACGGACTGCGGGGTGTGCAGGCCGATCCCGGAATGGCGGTGCTCGCCGTTGTAGTAGGCGAAGAACAGCACGCAGAAAGCGCGGGCCTCACTCGCCGATCGAGGCAAAGTTCCCCGGGAACACCGGGCAGTGAGGTGATCTCAGCGATTTCAGCTGATGTACTTGTGCTCGTATTGGGTGAGGACGAGGGCGGCGCGGGTTATCTCGGTGGTGCGGTCGGGGTCGGCGGTGATGTGCTGGAGTGCTGTCCACCGCTGGGTGAGCAGGGCGAATCCTCGTTCTCCGCGGCAGCGCAGGTCGCGCAGGAGTGCGTTCCGGGTGCGGGTGCCGATGTCGAGTTCCCGGTTCCCGGCGGGCTTTTTGACCGGGGTCAAGATGCCGATCCCGGCGCCCTCGTAGCCGCTGTCGGCGAGGCAGGGCATTCCGAGTGCGGCGGCGCGGTAGAGGGCGGGCAGTGCGTGCAGCCGGGCGGCGGTGATGTCGTGCACCGAGCCGGGCTCGGCAGGGTCGGCCCAAAGCGGGAGGCCGTCGGGGCGCATGACGGCCTGGACGTTCCCGCCGTGACGGTGAGCCTTCCCGGAGTACCAGGCGTCGACCTGCTCGCCCTTTACGCTGGTCATGGGCTCGGAGCGGTCGGAGGCGAAGATCTTCCCGTCAAGGATCACGTACGGGACGCCCTCGGCCATCGCCCGCTCCAGGGCCTGCGGCAGGCCCGGGGCCTGCTCCGACAGCACATCCACGGCCTCGGCGACGTACCGGTAGGCGGTGGCGCGGGACACGCCGTGGTCGCGGCCGAGGGCCTCGATCCGGGTTCGGTCCCGGAACCAGCGCAGCGCGAGAACCGCCTGGTCACGGCACGAAAGTTTCCTGCTCCGGGCGGGGGTGGCGCGGCGGCGGCGCTCGGCGGCCAGCAGGCGGGTCAGGTAGCGAAGCAGTTCCGCGGGGACGTCGAGCATGGCACGATAGAGGATCAAGTGGAGTCCTGGGGATGAAAAGGATCTGTGGTAAGACCTCTTCTACTAGGGCTCCACGTCCTTTTCCGGGCACGTCCGGACTGTCCGCGAGCCTCCCCGGAACGCCCCTCCCGCGCCGTTAAAGACCGGAAGTCCGATCCGATTTCGGTGAGATCACCTCAGTATTTCAGGGTCTTAAAATGGGCCTCGGAGTACGGGTTGTCGTTCGATACATGCGGACGGGAATGCGAGTCGGTGATATTCAGGTCCGAAAGAAGCTGGCTGACCGGCTTCGACGTCATCGAGGTTCCGTTGTCGGCGTGAATGTAATCCGGGCGGGCACCGCCGTTCGCGATGACGGCGTTCTCGATGAACTTTCTGGCCAGGTCCCCGGTTTCGGTCGCGTGGACTTCTCAGTGGATCACTTTGCGGGAGAATATGTCCAGTATCACGTAAAGGTCGAAGTAAAGGCCGCGCCACTGCGATTTCAGCTTGGTGATGTCCCAGGTCCAGACCTGGTCCGGCCCGTCCGCGACGAGCTCGGAGCGGACCCGGGGCGGGTGGGAGGCCTGGGCGCGGCGCTCGCGGACCTCGTCCCGGGACGCCAGGATCCGGTACATGGTGCGGATACTGCAGTAGTAGCGGCCCTCGTCGAGCAGCACCGCCCACGCCTGGGCCGGGGACTTGTCAGCGAACCGGTCGCTGTCGAGCATGTCCAGGACCTGCTCTCTTTCTTCCTCTGACAGCGCGGCCGGATGCGGCGCCCGCGGGCCGGACGGCATTTCCGCTGCCGACGGCCCGGGGTTTTCCCGGCGGTGGAGAGTGGCCCGGGATATCCCGAGAATGCGGCATGCCGTGGTTTTCGAGGAAAGCGGCGCAAGTTCGCCGAATGCCGTGTTCACGATTTCCGCGGCTTCTTCTCTGAGTCCGCGCTCTCGGAGAGCAGTTCCAAGAGCGCGTGCGCTTTTCCCACGACTTCCAGGGCCGCCTTCGTGCGGGCAAGCTCGGTCGCGAGCTTCTCGTTTTCCTTCCGGAGCCGCTCGTTTTCCGCGCCGACCGCGTCCCGGGCAGGCCGACCGGGAGCCTTTTCCGGAATTGCCGCGGGGGCCGCGGCGTCACGGGCCCGGCGCCACTCGGAAATGCTGGAGGTGTATATCCCTTCCCGGCGCAGCAGCGCGGCCCGCTCGCGGGGGCTTTCGGCGTTCTCGTACTCCTCGAGAATACGGAGCTTGTATTCCGCGGTGAACACCCGGCGCCTCGGCCGACCGGCCCGCGGCCCGTCGGAGGAGGCCACGGTCTTGTCCCTGCCCATGCCGGGGCACCCGGACCGCGACCGCGATCTCGTCCTTGCCGACGTCGACCCCGGCGCACCGCTCGCAGATAACCAGCATGACCGCCACCTCCCGGCAGACCCTCCAGCCAGGCGGGCACGCTCCCCGCAGAGCCGCCCCTGAGCAAAGAAGCTGATACACGCGCTCGCAGCGCAACCGGGGGCACCCGAAGGCGAAGCGGCTCCAGCGTCAATCTAGTGGACGGCCTCAACCACGGGCCAAGCCCAACCGACGTCAGCGGGAAACGCGCACCTTGACCCCATTCTCATCCCCGGGAGCGGTCAACCGCGACCATCAGATCTAGTGGCGGAATGTGCACCAGCCCAACGCCTGGCCTAAAGGCTGGACCGGCTCACATACTCGGGGCCGTTCGGGGTGACGGAAGATCACTTCCACGTGGCCGGGAGCATAAGCCGAACCCTGTACGGCTGGTATGCCGCAGGCGGGACGCACGTATGTCTCGATGTCGCCTGCCGGTTCCAAGTCGGCCGACGGCTAGTTCCCGGCCGTGAGAATCGTGCGGCGCGGTACGGAGACGGAGAGGGACTCCCGATGATGACGCAGCAGGCAGTCAAGTGGCCGTACTACACCCCGCCGGCCGTCGTCGCGGTGCGCGGGCTCCCGACCGGCTACAGGCGGAAGGGCACCGGCCCCGTGGTGGTGTACCTCGGCGGCCTGTACCTGTGCGGCAAGTGGCTCCCGTTCCACCAGGCGCTGGCCGGCCGGACGGACCTGATCGTGCCCGAGCTGCCGGGATTCGGTGAGACGGCGCTGCCCGACTGGCTGCGTTCCGTCGATGACGCGGTCCTGCATCTCGATGACCTGCTCGCGGAGCTTGGCGTCGGGGACTTTCACCTGACGGGCCAGGGGCTGGGCGGCTGGGTGGCGGCGCGGTTCGCGGTCACCTACCCGCGGCGCCTGCGCAGCCTGACGCTGATCTCGGCGATGGGGCTGCGCGTCCAAGGGAGCCCGCTTTACGACTACTTCCGTATGACGCCGGACGAGGCCGACGACATCCTGCTGAACGGCACAAGCGGCAAGTACCAGCAGGAACTGGACAACGGCGATTACGTCGAGGCGACGGTCCGCACCTACAAGGAGATCACCGCTGCCGCCCGGATGGCCTGGAACCCCCGCTACGACGTGCGCTTCGACCGGCTGCTGCAGCGGGTGACCGCGCCGGCGCTGGTGATAGCGCCGCAGCAGGACCGCGTGGTGCCGCGCAGTCACGCCGAGCGTTACGCGCAGCTGCTGCCCAACGCCACGCTGCGGGTCATCGAGGGCTCGGACGCGCCGACGGCGCACCTGGCCCTGCTCCAGGAGCCCGCCCGTCTCGCCGAGGCGATCGCCTCGTTCGCCGCTCGCCAGGAGGCCTAGCCCCATGCGGGAGCTTGAGTTCTACGTGATGCACCAGGCCGCCTACCGCTGGATGCCGCACAAGAGCGTCGTCGGGCAGTGGTCACGCACCAACTTCGTCTCGCTCCCCGGCGAGTTCTACGACGGCGCGCTCGCGCAGCGCGCCTTTGAGGACTTCATCGAGGTGGTAAAGAACACCGAGCGCCTCGGCTACGACGGCATCGTCCACTCCGAGCACCACAACACGCCAATCGGGATCAGCGCCCAGGCCATGGTCACCTCCGCCTACCTGGCGGCGGTCACCGAGCGGATTCTCATCGCGGCGATCGGCCCGGTGCTGAACGCCTACTACTCGCCGATCCGGCTGGCCGAGGAAGTCGCGCTGGTGGACATCCTCAGCCACGGCCGGCTGATCCTCGGCCTGCCGATGGGCGTCGGCGGGCAGTACCACTCCTACGGCGTCACCAACCCGGCGCTGGGCCGGCCCCGGTTCCGTGAGGCGCTGCAGCTGCTGATGCGGGCCCTGACCGAGAAAGGGCCGTTCGAGTTCGAGGGCGACTTCTTCCACGTGCCCTACGTGAACCTGTGGCCCCGCCCGGTCCAAGACCCGCACCCGCCGGTCTGGATCCCGGCGGCGGGCTCGCGGGAGACCCTGGAACTGTGCGCCAAGAACCACTTCACCTACCAGGTGGTCGGCGGCTCGCGCGCGATAAACACGCGCAACATCAACCTGTTCCGCGAGCTGTGCGAGCAGGAAGGCTACACCGCCCCGGCGAACCAGGTGGCGGCCGTCGCCCTGATCCACGTCGCCGAGACCGACAAGCAGGCCCGCACCGAGGCCGAGGCGCACATCGCGTGGCAGATGCAGAACTTCCTGCGCTCCACCTTCCAGGACTCATTCGCCCCCGGGCATGTCAGCGAGGCGTCGCTGCGCGCCACCGCGCTGGCCGCGGGCGGCTACCGGAGCCGCGACTTCGCCGACACGACCTGGGACGACATGATCGAGGGCAACCTGATCGCCGGCTCACCGGAGACGGTCACCGAGAAGCTCGAAGAGCTGACCAGCGAGATGCACGCCGGCCGGGTCATCCTCATGTTCGACCACGGCAGCACGCCGCGCTGGATGATCGACAAGAGCCTCACGCTATTCGCCGAGGAGGTCATGCCCAAGTTCCGGCCCGCCGGGGGCAAGCCGATCTGGGCCCGGGGCGTGGACCGCCGCAGGTTCACGACGGCAAGCGAGTGCGCCGCGGTCACCCAGGGCCCGAAGGCAGTCCCCGCCGCCACCCTCGCCGACGGCACCCTCGTCGACGTCCGCACCGCGCACGTGCAAGAACTGCGCCGCCCGGTGGACCTCTGAGATGACGGAGCCTCCGCAGGAGCCCGACAAGCTGTTCAGCATCGCGGGCAAACGAGTCCTGATCACCGGCGGCACCGCCGGGATCGGGCTGGGCGTAGCGCGCCACTTTGTCGCCGCCGGTGCGAGTGTCGTGATCAGCGGCCGCCGCATAGCGGGACCCTGGATCGCCGAGTCGATCCAAGCGCGGTTCGTCTCGATGGACGTCGGTGACGACGAATCGGTCGAACGCGCGACAGGTGAGGCCGCCAGGATGCTCGGCGGACTGGACGTGCTGATCCTGAACGCCGGCGCGGCCAAGCCCGTCGGGCCGATCGAGGCCCTTGACCTGGATGAGTTCCGCGATCTCTTCAACGTCAACGTTGGCGGGGTCGTGCGTGGCCTGCGGTACGGCGTCCCGCTGCTGAGCACCGGGGGCGTGGTCCTCGTTACCTCGTCAGTCGGCGGGCGGCAGGCGCTGGCCGCGCCCGGCATGATCGGGTACTCGGCCTCCAAGGCAGCGGTGGACATGATTATCGCCTCCGCTGGACTTGAGCTGGCGGCTAAGGGGATCCGGGTATCGGGGGTGCTGCCAGGGTTCATCCGGACGCAGATCGCGGCAGGCAGCGGCCACGACGACTCCTGGCTGGCGCACCTCACCGCTAGCGGCGAGGCCCGCGAGCCCGCTGACATGGGACCGGTCTTCCAGTTCCTGGCCAGTGAGGCAGGCGCAATGCTGCAGTCCTCGGTTGTCGCGGCGGACGACGGCTGCAGCGCCGGGCTTAGCGCCAGCGTCCTGCGGCACCTGACGGGCGCTTAGTCAGAGTAACCCGATACCAATAGGAGGACCGGATGGTCCGTGCCGTACCGCGTGCCGAGCCGGTTGGCAGCCCGATCAGGCCAGCCGACATTACCGGGCGCCTTGATGAGATCTACGCCGCCAACGCGAGCGCGAGTCCGCGCTTCACCGCTCCGGAAAAGGCCGTCGCATTCGGCGACCTGGCCCGGGCCTGCGATGGCTACGTGGCCGAGTTCGTCCGCCGGCAAGTTGAGGCAGGGCTGGATGTCGTGACCGACGGGGAGATCCGCCGGTCCCATTTCATGAGCTCCCTCTTCGACGCGGCCACCGGGTTCACCGAACCGGCGGAACGCCTGTCCGTCACCGGACCAGGCGGGGAAGTTATCTACTCGGGTTTCGCTGACCCCTCGGTCGGCGGCCCGCTCCGCAAGGCAAGCAACCCGGCCGTAGGCGAGGCAGCAGTGCTGCGCGGGTTGTCCGGCAGACCCGTTCCGTTCAAGATCACTTTCCCGGCGCCGTCCTATTTCCTCGCCGCCATCGTTGAAGTCGAGCCGGACGCCGGGTACCGCACCCGCCGGGCGCTGCTGGATGATGTCATCGCCGTCGAGCAGGAACTGGTCACCGAGTCCATCGCCGCAGGCGCGCCCTGGATCCAGTTCGATTTCCCGATCTACCCCGGCCTTGCCGACACTGGCCACGCCGCCCAGCTGGCAGGCCTTCACGGCATGTCGCCAGAGGACCTGCTGTCCCTAGCGATCGAGGCCGACTCCAAGGTCGCCGCCGGGATCCCAGCGGGTGTCACCGTCGCGATGCACCTATGCCGGGGCAACTTTCCCGGCGGCATGTGGAACGGATCCCTCGAACCAGTCGCCGAGCAGATGTTCGGCGGGCTTCCCTTCCGGCGCTACCTCATCAAGTGGGAAGACGTCGAGCGTGAAGGCGACTACTCGCCGCTACGGCACGTGCCCCGGGACGTTATCGTCGGGCTCGGCCTAGTCAGCACGAAGACCCCGGTCGTTGAGTCGGATGACGACGTGCTCCGCCGCTTGGACGAGGCCGCTCGCTTCCTGCCGCTTGAGCAACTCGCGCTCAGCCCGCAGTGCGGGTTCGCGTCGCTGATGGGGGACCGGCTCGTGAAGGGGGAAGACGCCCAGTGGCGCAAGCTCGACCTCGTGGGCCGGGTCGCCGACCGGGTATGGGGGACAGCATGACGTGAGCCCGGGGCCGTAGTTTCCGGTAGCAGACAGGAGGACTCGGTGGCGCGCTTGGCGGAAGCGGGCGTGTTCATGGAGACCCCGGCCCCCCGGCCAGTCTCGCCGCCGAGCTAGCGGCGGCGAGACTGGCCGGATCGCCCCCCGTCCTTACGCGACCTTCATCCAGAACGGGTTGTCGCTCCGCCTCAGGTCGTGTCAGTCTTCACGATTGAGGGATGGTGGGGGTTCACTCGTCTTTGATCAGGGCGCGGACCCGGGCGCGGGCGGGTTCCCGGTCGTAGCCGGCGACCAGCGCGCCGGCCATCCGGACTGGGTCGCCGAAGAAGAAGTACTCGTACAGCGACTCGCGCCCGGCGAAGCCGGACACGGCGGCGTCCATCGCGAGCTTGAACAGCCGGGCGCGCTGCTCGGCGGTCGCGGTGGCGGCCTGCAGGTAGGTGTCGAGGTCGGCGTTGCTGCTGGCGTGGGCGAGGGCGAAGTCGGCTTCGCCGGGCAGCGCCATCAGGCCGGAGGCGGAGAACTTGCGGATGATCTCCGGCAGCCGCTGGCTGACCTTGCGCGGGTACCAGTTGCGGGCGGCGTTGAGCGTCTCCCACCTGGGCAGGAACACGCCGTCGTCGCTGACGGCGCCGTCGGCCTCGGCGGCGCGCAGCAGCGCCTTCTCGATCTCGGTGTAGCTGACCACCTCGCCGAGGTCTTCCTGGATGTGCTGGAAGCCGCTGATGCCGATGGTGTCGGCGATCTCGCTGGCCAGGCCGAGGTAGAACTCGGTCTTGGCCAGGGTGCGGGTGACGACCTGGTGGGTCATCAGGGCGCCGGCCCCGGTCTCGGTATACCAGGCGTTGCACAGCTCGGGGTAGCCGAGCATGAAGACCCGGTCGTGCGGGACGAAGACGTCGTCGAAGACGACGACCGCGTCCATCTCCTCGAAGCGGGAGGCCAGGGGCTCGTCGAACGCGCTGCCGCCGTGGTAGAGCGGGGCGCGGCAGTAGTACTTCAGGCCGGGGGTGTCGTTGGGGATCGCGAACGCGAACGAGTACGGCGCATCCTCGGGGGTACCGCGCAGCACGCTGGACGGAAAGACCAGCAGTTCGTCCGCGATCGGGCCCAGGGTGGCCAGCAGCCGGGCGCCGCGGATGACGACGCCGTCGCTGCGCTCCTCGACGATGCGGGCGGTGAGCTGCCCCCCGGCCTGCTGGCTGGCGGAGACTGAGCGGTTGACCTGCGGCGGGACCAGGGTGTGCGTGGCCAGCAGGTCGTTCTCGCGGGCGTACTCGTAGTAGGCGCGGATCCGCTCGCCGTAAATGGGGTCGGCCTTGGCGAAGAACCGTTCCGCGGACGCGAGCGCGGTGAGGGCGGAGTTCATGTAGTCGCCGCTGCGGCCGAGGAAGCCGTTGGAGTAGCTCGTCCAGGCGGAGAACGCCGTGCGGCGCGCGATCAGATCGGCCTCGCTGCGCGGGGTCAGGAACGAGGCGTTGACCAGGTCACCGCTGCTGGGGGAGGCGTAGGTGAGGTCAGCGGAGTGCGCCGGGTCGTGCTGCATGTCGAACAGGTGTGCGTAGGTGCGCGCGTTGCTGGCGAACAGCGGATGATCGGCGACGCCCGAGGTGACCTTCTCGCCGTTGACGTAGATTTCCGGCGTCATGGCGTTCAGCTTGTCCAGGTACTGCTGGCCGGTGCGGATACCCATGCGGTGAAACTCCTCTGTCTGCTGGTGAATAAGAAAGCGGCCGTCAGAGCAGGGCCTCGTGGCCCGCGGTGCTCTGGAGGATCGTGGTGAACTGCGCGTTGACGAAGCCGAGCGCGTCGCCGTCACGGTAGTCGAAGTGCTGGATCTCGCCGAGGAAGAGCGTGTGGTCACCGCCGTCGTACTCGGCCCACGGCGCGCACTCGAAGAAGCAGAGTGACCCGGCGAGGCGCGGGGCCTGCTCGCCCTCGGTCCAGGCCGGCCGCAGCGACGGCTGGGGCTGGCCGGCGAAATGCAGCGCGAGCTCGCGCTGCTCGGCTCCCAGGACGTTGACGGTGAACTGGCGGCTCCGCAGCAGGTCATGCGAGCGGACCGTGCGCTGAAGGGCGACGAGGATCAGCGGCGGGTCCATGGACACAGAAGTGAACGAGTTCACCGTAACGCCGTGCGGGCCGCCGTTCGGATCGGTGAAGGTGACGACCGCCACGCCGGTCGCGAACCGGCCTAGGCAACCGCGCAGGAAATGCGCGGGCGGGCGGTAAAGAGGGGACCCCGGGCCGAACGCGGGGGACTGGGCGAACGTCGCGGTCACCGTGCACGCTCCTCGATGACAGTCGTGCTGCGCTTGAGGCGAACTTGCTGTTCTATAATCGAACAGCTAGTTCGTATATCGAATACGACTGTAACGACGAGATCGGGCGTCGCGCAAGAGGACGGTGGATACGTCGCTCTGCGGTTAGCCCTGACTACAGGTGCTTGCCGCCGTCGACCAGGATCGTCGTGCCGGTGGCGACCCGCAGGTGGGTGACGGCGGCGAGGATCGCTGCCGCGATGTCGTCTGGCTGGACGACGAGCCTCAGCGGTGTGGTGGCGGCTTGGGCGGCGACCGCGTCGTGCCCGCGGCCGGGCACGAACCCGGTGTCGACCGCCGCCGGGGCGACGCCGAGGGCGCGGATCTGCGGGCCGAGCGCCCGGCCGAGGGACATCGTGAGGTTGTCCAGGGCGGCCTTGGCGGCGCAGTAGCCGATGTTGCTGCCGCTCGCGGTCGTGCCCGACAGCGAGGAGACGTTGACGATGACCGCGTCCCCGGCGGCGCGCAGCAGCGGGACGAACGCCCGGGTGACCGCGTACGGGCCGACGGCGTTGACGGCGAACATCTCGGCGAGTAGGCCGGCGGTCATCGTGTCGAGGTCGCCATGGGCTATGCGGCGGGTGGACCCGGCCGAGTTAACCAGGACGTCACACCGCCCGTAGACCGCGCGCACGGTCGCGGCCCCCGCGTCGAGCGCCGCCGTGTCTTCCAGTGGAACGCGCAGCGCGCGGTGCGCCACTCCACTGCCGGCGGACCGGGCGAGGCTGCCGACGACAGCCTCCGCGCGTGCAGCGCTCTTGCCGTAGCCGACGACGACGCTCGCGCCCTGCGCCGCGAGCAGCCGGGCCGTGGCTGCGCCGATACCGCTGCTCGCGCCGGTGACGACAGCGACCTTGCCGGTCAGGTCGAGGATGCCGAGGCCGCCCGGGCGAACGGTGATTTCTGTACTCATGATCGATGTCCCCTGCGTTTCGTCGTTGTTCCCTGGCCTGGCTGCTAGCCAAGATGGCCGGAGAAGCCGGCGGCCTTGTTCCCGTACTCGATCAGCCGGGACGGCTTTCCGGAGCGGGCCTCGGCCTTGTCGCCGAGGTGGCGGGCGGCCCAGATCAGCCCGGAGCCGATGTACCGCAGCGGCTCGGGCTCCCACCGGCGGGCGGTCATGTTGACCCAGGGCAGCGCGGTCAGCGCGGTCTTCTCGCCGAGGATGAGGTCGCGCATCGTGCGCCCGGCGAGGTTGGAGATCGCGACGCCCTCGCCGACGTACCCGCCGGCGCTGCCGAGCCCGGTCGCCGGGTCGAGGTTCACGCTCGGCGCCCACAGCCGCGTGGTGCCGAACACGCCCTGCCAGGTGTCGACGATCTTCACCCCGGCGAGGAACGGGAAAAGCTTGATCAGCTCCTTGTAGTAGTGCGCGGTGACCTTCTCGGGCGCCGGCCCGTCGGCGCAGGGCGCTGACCCCCACCGGTAGGGGATGCGCGGGTCGTCGCCGCCGATCGTGATCCGGTTGTCGCTGGTGAACTGCAGGTGCAGGAACGGGTGCTCGGCGAGCAGCGCCTCGTGCCCCGCCCAGCGCAAGTCCGCCATCTGCGCTTCGGACAGCACCTCGGTCGCCAGCATCGACGTGTGGATCGGGACGACCTTGGCGCGCTGGCCTGGGATGGACTCGGTATAGGCCTCGGTGGCACGGATGACGTACTTGGCCCGGACCGTCGCGCAGGCCGTGACCGCCGCCCGCGGCTCGATCCTGACGACCCGTGAGTTCTCGTAGATCACGCCGCCGTGCCGTTCCACCGCCGCCGCGAGACCGCGTGCGAGCCGCCCGCCGTCGACCGACGCGCAGTGGGAGGAGAACCGGGCGCCGACCGCGCCGGCGATGCTGATCCGGGTTAGCGTCTCGTCCCGGTCCAGGTAGCGGGAGTCTTCGGGGCCGAAGCCGTACTCCCGGTCGGCCTCGATCCCGGCCTTGTACCGGTCGGCTTCCAGCGCGGTCCGCGCCGCGAGCACGACGCCGTTGTGCGCGAAGCCGCACTCGATGCCCTCCCGGTCAACGGCCTTGCCGACCTGGACAACGGCGTCCTGCGCGGCGCGCTCCATGTCGGTGGCCGCCTGCCTGCCGCCGCGCCTGGCCCAGAACTCGCGCGAGCCGTTAAGCTGCGCTATCACCGCGCCGCCGTTGCGCCCCGAGGCACCGTAGCCCGCGACGTTGGCGTCAAGTAGCACGACCTTGGTGTCCGGCTCCGCCAGCAGCAGCTCAAGGGCGGTCCACAGCCCGGTGTAGCCGGCCCCGACGATCGCGACGTCGGCCTCCTCGTCGGCGGCGAGCGGCGGCCGTTCGGGAAGTGGCCCCCCGTTGGCGGTCTCCATCTTGTGCCACCAGTGCGACAGCAGCGATTTGTCCATCGGGCTCCTCACGACTCCTGAGACGTTCACTTTTGATAATACGCTCATAGTCTCAAAGAAAACAAAGCCGACATGCGTCGGCCGGGTCCGTGGCGAGCGGTTGCCTGGAGGCAACGCGGGCGAGGCACCAGGAACGAGGGGCCGAGCCCGAGGGTGCCTCCGATGTGCAGGGGTGCCAGCTTCCGCCCGATCCGTTGAGCGCGCGCACATGTACCGGGCACGGGTCGCTGGCTTTTGATGGGCTGCATCGCTCGCCGCGGAAAGGAAGGCCCCCTATGTCAGCTCCCATTCGCCTCGCCGTTGTCGGCCTGGGGACACACGGTCGATCAACCTGCACCGTTGCGTCCGCCGCCGGCGCGTGCGTGACCGGTGCCGCGGATCCGGCCCATGCCGGCCGTGACCTAGGCGAGCTCGTGGGCGTGCCCAGCCTGGGCGGCGTCACCGTTGGGGCCGACCTGGACGCGATCGCCTGGGCTGCGGTAGACGTCGCCGTGATCGCGGTCAAGCTGCCGGTAGGCGAGGTCGCCGGGGTGATTGAGAGGGTACTCGCGCACGGCGCGGATGTGATCACGATTGTCGAGGACTTGTTCGACCTGGACTCGTTCGCGCCCGAACTGAGGGAGCGGCTAGACAGGACAGCCAAAGCCGCAGGCCACACCGTTGTCGCCACCGGCAGTCAGGACGCAGGCTGGGGAGGCATCGCCCTGCACGCGACCGCCCTTGTCCGGGACCTGCGGGGAATCCACCTGCGCCAGCATGTGGGGGTCGATGGCTACCCGGAGGAATTCCTGCGCTGGTGCGGCATAGGCGTTGACCGCGACGAATGGCAGGACGCCGCGGACGTGGCGGCTGAGACGCCGTCGGTGTTCGGGGCCATACTGCCAGTCCTCACCCGCAAGCTCGGCTTCACCGTCACGGAACAGAGCCGCGAGATGCAGGTGATCACCCAGGACGAGCCGTTCAGTTCCGTTACCTACGGCCGTGACATCCCGGCCGGGCAGGCGATCGGCCGCCGTGACCTCGTCACCCTGCAGACTGCTGAAGGCATCGCCATGACGGCCGAACTGTCTACCTCGGCCGTTCTCGGCGACGACGTGTACACCTTGACGCTAGACGCTTATCCCAGCCTTGAACTGCGGCACCGGATCGAGCCGGGTCATGCCTCAGTCGATGCCACCGTCATCAACCGGCTACCGGACGTCCTCGCGGCACCGCCGGGACTCGTAGCGACCGTGGACCTTCCCACTCCCTACTACCGCAGTTCGCTCGGTTAGCGGGAGCAGCCCTCTGGTGTTTCGAGTCCCGAGCGTGCCTTCGATGTGCACGGGTGCCAACTTCCGCGCGATCCGTTGAGCGCGCGCACATGTACCGGGAGGGCGCAGGCCGGTTTTGATGGCTGCATCGCTCAGCAGTGCACCTTTGGCAGAACCAGGGTTATCGGCGGAAGGAGAGACAATGCCGGCACCTATCGCACATCGCCACTTCAGGCAGGTGCTGTCCCACGTCCCGACCGGCGTCGTCGCCATCACCGCGAGCACGCAGGACGGGCAGGCCGTCGGTCTCCTCGCTGGGTCGTTCACGTCTGTCTCGCTCGACCCGCCGCTTGTCTCCTTCTGCGCGATGCGCACGTCCCGTGCCTGGCAGGCGATCAAAGCCGAGTGCACGCGGTTCGGCGTCAACGTGCTCGCGGCCGATCAGGAGCACCTCGGCCCGCTGTTCAGCCGCCCGCCAGAGCAGCGGTTCGACGGCATCGACTGGACGGAGCGAGACGGGCTGCCGCTGCTGACCGGCGCGGTCGCCTGGCTGTCCTGCGGCCTGCACCTGGTCCAGGAGGCGGGTGACCACGACCTGGTGCTCGGCGCGGTGCACGACCTCGCGGAGTTGCGCGGCGACGCGGACCCGATGATCTTCGTCCGCGGCGGATACCCGAAGCTGCGCCGGGCGTCGGCCTAGAACCAGCCCGGTCTGACCGGGCACGCGGCCGCAGGTCTCCGCGGCCGCGACTTAAGAGGAGGAAGAACGGATGGTGACTCACCTGGACGCTGACTTGCCCGCCAGGCGCCTGGACGTCAATGGCGTGCCTACCGCCTACCGGCGGGCCGGCGGCGGGGAACCGCTGCTCTACCTGCACGGCTCTGGCCTGACCGACCGCTGGCTGCCGCTCTACGGTGAGCTGGCGCGCGACTTCGACGTCATCGTCGCCGACCACCCCGGCTACGGGCGGACCCCGCGCCCGCGCTGGTACCGGTCGGTCGACGACCTGGCCGTGCATTACGCCGACTTCCTGTCCGCGCTCGGCGTCGAGTCCGCGCACGTGGCCGGGCACTCGTTCGGCGGGCTGGTCGCGGGTTCGTTCGCTTCCCTGTTCCCCGGCCGGGTCAGGTCGCTGACCCTGATCAGCCCCGGGCCGCTGCCCGAGGTCGCGCCGCCGGACGCCTACGCGGTGTTCGCCGTAGAGCGCGAGCCGGACTTCGACTTCGACTCGCTGCTGTTCAACGGCAACGAGCACCGGTACCCGGAGTACCGGCACGCCGACGACGAGGGCGGTTTGCTCGCGCCCCCGGACGCTGACGGCCTGGCTGACGACGACGGCCCCAGTCGCCTGGCACCGGCGCCAACCTTGTCCCGGCGCCTGGCCCGGGTCGCCGCCCCCGCGCAGGTGCTGATTCCCGACCGCGACCTGCTCTTCGGCGAGGAGACCTTCGCGCAGTGGGCGCGGTACCTCGGCAACGCCCCGGTAGCCCGCGTCCCGGGGAAGGCGGCCGAGACCGGCCACCTGCTGATCGTCCAGGAACCGGAGGCGATCGCGGTCCAGATCGCGGCGCTTGCCAGCCACGGCCAGCTTGATAACAGCAAAATGTAGGGAAGGCGAGATGACCTCAGAAAGCTCTACCCAAGGCACCGCCGTGCCCGCCGAGCGGCTTGACGTGCGCGGCACCATGGTCGCCTACCGGCGTAAGGGCAGCGGCCCGGCCCTGGTGTTCTTCCACGAGTTCGGGTTCAGCCAGCGCTGGCTGCCGGTCCACGAGCGGCTGTCCGAGCATGCGGACGTGATCGCGGTCGACCTGCAGGGCTTCGGCGACTCCCCGGCGGTGACCTGGATGACCGGCTTCGAGGACCTGGCGCTGCACTACGCGGAGTTCGCCGACGCGCTTGGCCTCGGCCCCTTTCACCTGGTCGGACATGGCTTCGGCGGCTGGGTCGCGGCGGAGTTCGCCGCTTTCTACCCGGAGCGGCTGCGTACCCTCACGCTGATCACCCCGATGGGGCTGCGGGTGCCGGGGCATACTCCGGCCGACCTGTTCCGGATGAGCGCCGAGGGCCGCCTCGACATCATGGACGCCGCCGTCGGCCCCAGCCGCGCGGACGCCGGCCTTGAACTGCTGCTGCAGGATTACGCCGACCTGACCGGATTCGGCCGGTTCGCCTGGAACCCCCGCTACGACATCCGCCTTGACCGCCGGCTCGGCCGCGTCACCTGCCCCGCCCTGGTCATCGGCGCCGAGGCGGACCGCGTCGTCCCCGCCGCGCACGTCGAGCGCTACGCGCAACTGCTGCCTAACGCGAAGACGACCGTCATCCGCGGCACTGGCATCCACGGCACTGGCAGCGGCCAGACCGGGCACGGCGTGGTCATCCGGGAACCGGACGCTGTCGCCGCCGAGATCCGCACCTTCACCGAGGGACACTGACCACGATGACCGCCAGCGACACCACCGGCACTGACGCGGCGCGCAACGAGCTTGAGTTCTACGCCCTGATCGACCGCACGTACCCGTGGTTCCCCCCGGCCCACGAGCGGGACTCGATCGGCATCGACCTGCCCAACGCCTACTACGACCGCGACCTCGGCCAGCAGATCCTGGAAGAGGTCACCCAGATGACCCAGCGCGCCGAGCGCCTCGGCTACGACGGCGTCGTCTACTTCGAGCAGCACAACACGCCGCTGGCGCTGATCCCGAACGCGCTCACCGCCGCCGCCTGGCTGGCGGCCAAGACCACCGGCATCCAGATCGGCGCCGTCGGCCCCATCCTCAACACCTACTCAAGCCCGGTCCGGCTCGCCGAGGAGATCGCTCTTGTCGACGCGCTGTCCGGCGGCCGGCTCACCGTCGGCCTGCCGCTGGGCATCGGCGCGCAGTACCACAGCTACGGGGTGATGAACCCGGTGCACGCCCGCGCCCGCTTCCACGAGGCGGTGGCGCTGCTGCACAAGATCTGGACGCAGGACGGCCCGTTCGCGTGGGAGGGCGACTACTTCCACATCCCGTACGTCAACGTCTGGCCCAAGCCGCGCACCCAGCCGCACCCGCCGGTCTTCATCCCGAGCGCGGGCTCCCGCGAGACGATCGAACTGGCTGCCAAGTACCGCTTCACCTACCAGGCCGTCCTCGTCCCGATGCCGGTGCTGCTCAAGGGCGTCCAGCTGTTCCGCGACCTGTGCAACGAGAACGGCTACGAGGCCGACCCGAGGCAGGTCACCGCCGTGCTGAGCGTCCACGTCGCAGAGTCCGATAAAGAGGCCCGGCGTGAGCTGGAGAAGTACGCCCTCTGGGACGTCCAGAACGTCATCAGGTTCCAGTTCCACGAGTCGTTCCCGCCCGGGCACGTCAGCCAGTCCAGCCTGCGCGCCATGATGTCCGGCGGCTACCGCTCCTCCGACCCGTCCACGGTGACCTGGGACGAGATGGCGGACGGCCTGATCGCCGGCTCCCCGGAGACGGTCCGCGAGAAGATCGCCGAGATCACCGGCGCGATGGGCGCCGGCCGGGCGATCGTCACTCAGGAGTTCGTCGCCCCGATGTGGCTGCAGGAAAAGTCGATGACCCTGTTCGCCGAGGAAGTCATCCCGCACTTCCGCGCCCCGGACGGCCTCGCCGAGTGGCAGCGCCGCCCCCGCGCGGCCCGCAACTACCAGACCGCCACGGAGATGATCGCGCGTAAGCCGCACCGCGCCGGCCACCCGGTAGTCGCGATGAACGGTGAGTACGTGCCCCTGTTCAACCGAGAGTCCGGCGCCTAGCCATCCCGGAGAACGGGGTCGCCTTTCTGGCGCGGTTTCGCGATCCCCCCACTGGAGCAAACCTTGGCTTGGGAAGAAGCAGGTGGTTAGGCAGTTTTAACTGGTATAGTCGAGCGGATTGTCCTGATGCAGACCAGTTTCAGTACCGACGGGCTACCCGTGGCTACGAGGATTCCGCTGTGGCGCGAGTACCTGTCTCGCTGGCTGGCGGAGTTCAGCTACCGTACGCTGGACGAGGAACCCATGGATCTCCGGGGCAGCGTACGGAGCACCGACCTCGAGCAGGTCAGGCTCGCGGAGCTGTCAGGAAGCGGATGTCTTGTCGAGCGCAGTAACCGGCTGATCCGGTCTACGCCGAGCGACATGCTGTCCCTGTGCATCATCCTGCGTGGCGAAGCGGTCATCTACCAGCCGAGCGGGAGCGCCGTGCTGAAGAAGGGCGACGCCGTTCTGTGGGACATGGACACCCCCACCGTGTGCGGTCTGCAGAACGGCTTCGCCGAGCTGGATATCACGGTGCCCCGCGACACCTACGCGGACCGGTACCGGCACGACCACTTGCGCGTAGCGAGGGTCATCCGGTCGGTGACCGGCGACCCCGTATCCTCACACGTCGCCGCCGCGCTGCGGGTCTCCCGCACCCCCTTGGCTGCGGACCCCGGGTTGGCGGCAGGAGCGGCGGACGCCGCGCTCGACCTCTTCGACCTGATCGTGGCGGGAGACGCGCGCTCAACTGCCGGGTACTGGCTCTCAGCTCGCGAGTACATCCGCAGGAACCTGCACGATCCGCTACTGTCGGTGCCGCAGATCGCCCGGGCCATCGGCATCAGCGAACGGCATCTCGCCCGCGTGTTCGCGGAGCGGTCGACGACGGTGGCCCGGGTTCTCCTGGAGGAGCGCATGGAGGCAGCCAGGGAACTGCTCGCCGACCCCGGTCGGCGCGCGCTGCGGATCTCGGAGATTGCCCCGATGGTCGGCTACGCCTCCTCAGCGCAGTTCGGACGTGCGTTCCGCAGAAGTTTCGGTTGCACTCCCAAAGACCTGCGGATGGAAACGGCAACCCGAATGATCACCGCAGCCCGGCCCGGGATACCTGCGTTTAGGCCGCGGGGGACAGAAAAGTAGTCGATTCCGGCCATCCAGAAGCCAGGAGCGGACGCCCGCACATCATTGTCCCTTAAGACGACGCTGCCGCCGAACGGCGAGTCACTTTGAGGAGACCAGCGTGAGCGAAAACAACGGCATGACGCTGCCCGCTGTGGGCGCAGTTCCCGGGTATCCCGACATACGGACCTACGTGTCCGACCTCGGATACCTGCAGGTGTGGGAGGGCGACGGCTGGAAGGACGAGTCGATGTCCTGGAAGACCAGCTCCTACCTCGCCATCAACCTCAGCGGGCCGATGGAATTCACCTACAGCGGGCCGGGAGCTCAGGAATGGCTGTCCCGGCTGAGCATCAACAACGTCTACCGGTGGCCGGTCGGCACCTCCAAGCACCTCGTGATGCCGGACGAGAACGGCCTAATCGTCAACCACGGCCTCACCGTCCGTGACAGCGAAGACTCCTTCCGGCAGCTGGCGAGCCTGCCGTGGGCCGCGTACCGGGCCGAGCAGTGCGGCACCGACGGCCTCGACGTGCAGATCTCCTGGCGTGACATCTTCATCCTGCAAATTGCCGGACCGAACTCGGTCCAGGTCATCGAGCGGGTCCTGAAGCGAGACATCCGGGACCTGCGGTTCCTCGGCGTTCAGAAGGTCCAGATTCCGCGCGTGGGCGCGGACGTCGATCTCGAACTGTCGCGTATCGGCATGGTGGGCACGCTCGCGTACGAAATCAGAGGCGCCTACGAGGCCGGCCCGGCCGTCTACGACGCCGTCTACCAGGCGGGCAAGGAACTGGGGATCAAGCGACTCGGGTGGCGCACCTACGCGGTCAACCACACCGAGGGCGGATTCCCGCAGATGATGTACCACTTCCTGCCGTCCGTCTTCACCGATGAGACCTTCATGAACAGCGTCTACGCGTTTGGCTTGGCCGACAAGTTCACGGGAAGCATTGACCCCGCGGACGCGCGCGCCCGGTACCGCACCCCGCAAGAGGTCAACTGGGCGTGGATGGCGAAGTTCGACCACGACTTCCTCGGCCGTGCGGCCATGGAACGGGAAGCCGCCGACCCGAAGCGCAAGACCGTTATCCTCCGCTGGCATCCCGAAGACGTCCTCGACACCTTCGCCTCGCACTTCCAGCCGGGCGAGGAGTACAAGTACATCGACTTCCCCTGCGCGCCCCAGTCGCCGGCCGGCGGTCACGCCGATCTGGTCACCAACGGCGACAAGGCAGCCGGGGTGTCCTCGGCGGCGGTCTACAGCTACTACTACCGCGAGATGATCTCCCAGGCCACGATCGACCTTGACCAGGCCGAGATCGACACTCAGCTGATGCTGCACTGGGGCGACCACGGCAAGCGCATCAAGCCGATCCGCGTCACGGTCGAACGGTTCCCCTATCTCACCGACCTGCCGAGGAACCAGGACTTCGACCTGAGCTCCGTCCCCTCGGGCGCGGCTCCAGCGTGATTTTCCGCGCTCTCATCCAGATCCGCCCTTCGCGCGTGCGCCGTCGGCGTTGCGCCGGGGTGCAACGACCAGCCGACGCCAGGACAAAAGGAGCCATGTACCGCATATGTCCGAGAAGATCGCGGCCGAAAGCCCTGCCACACCCCGCAAGACACTGACGACCTGGAAAATCTCCGTCCTGATCATCGCCTCGCTGACCCCGCTTTCGGTGGTCGTGGTCACCCTGCCGCTCGGCTTCGCGTTCGGCGGCCCGACAACCGCGCTGATGTTCCTGGCCTGCGGGGTCATCATCGGCCTGTTCTGCGTCGGCTACGTGCAGATGGTGCGCCGCATCACGCGCCCCGGCGCCTTCTACAACTACATCGCCCGCGGCATCGGGCGCCCCAGCGGCGTCGGCGCGGCGATGCTCGCCGCGGTCGGCTACCCGGTCGGCCTGATCGGCACGTACGCTTCGTGCGCCTACACGATCTCGACGACGCTCGGCTCGCTCGGCATCCACGTCAGCTACACGTGGTCGTTCGTCGCCCTGGCCGCTGTCGTCGGGGTGCTGACATGGCGCCGCATCGACATCAGCGCGCTCGCCAGCGGCATCATCGTCAGCATCGAGCTGCTGCTGATCCTCGCCCTGCTCGTGTCGATCGTCATCCACAAAGGCGCCGGCGCCTTCCAACCGGCGGTGATCTCCCCGAGCGTGTTCCATTACGGCGACTGGACAGTTGCCCTGATCTTCGCGATCCTCTCCTACCAGGGCTTCGAGGCCGGGGCACTGTACGCTCCCGAGGCCAAGCGGCCGGAGAAAAGCGTGCCCCGCGCGCTCTACCTCTCCTTGCTGGTCCCGACCGCCACCTTCTTCTTCACCTCGTGGATCCTTGCCTCGCTCTCCGGGGCGGCGGGCTTCTCCGACTTCGTGACCAAGCACGGCTTCGTCGCCTTCATCTTCTACGAGGTTACTGAGTACCTCGGACGGGCCGGCCTGTGGCTGTTCTCGATCGGCGTCATCCTCGGCCTCACGGTCTGCTCGCTGGCCGTCAACAACTTCATGGCGCGCTACCTCTTCGGCCTCTCCCATGACGGCCTGCTGCCCCGCGTCCTATCCCGGACCAACAAGCACGGTGCCCCGTCAGTCGCCGCATTCACGCTGCTGGGAATCTCCGCGCTGTTCGGTCTGGGCAGCCTTCTCGTCCACGTCGACCCGTACATGCAGCTCACTCCCGTGAGCTTCGGGATCGGTACCCTCACGTCGACCGGGCTGCAGCTGCTCGCTTCCGCCTCGGTCATCGGGTTCTTCCTGCGCCGCCCGGCAGCAGACCGGCACTGGTGGAAGACCCTGGTCGCCCCGATCCTCGCAACCTTGCTGCTCCTGGGCGCGCTTGTGGCCGAGTTGACCGGCTTCAGCTACGTCACTGGGGTCTCCGCCGCGTGGACGAACGTCCTGCCCCTCATCTCCCTCGCCGCTCTCATCTTCGGCGTGATCTTCGGGTTCTGGCTGAAGCGCAACCGCCCGACCGTGTACACGGGCATCGCCGAGGGCGACACCGCAGAAGAGGCCGCGGAACTACGCCAGCAACGCCTAGCACGGAACGCCATTACCCCCGCAACCCCAACTGAGGCGGTCTGAGGGCCGTACCGGGCACCTAGCCGCTGCAGCAAACGCTGCGGGCCGTCGCCCTCTGCTTGGAGGGATCGGCGGCCCGCGTTTGCTTACTGCGAATCAGCCGACCGGGTACTTGGAGGCGTGCTCGGTCATCAGCGCGGCCACGGCCTCGGGCTGCTGAATGATCGCCACGTGGGACGCGGGTTCTCCGCTCGCGCCGGGCAACGTGACCAACTGCGCGCCGGGGATCAGCTCGGCGTACCGGGCGGACAAGGCGGGCGGAATGAAGTTGTCGTCGGCGAAGTGCACCACGCGGGTGGGTGCGAGCACCCGGGCGAGCCGGTGCTCAAGGCGCACGTCGTAGCGCGGGTTCCAGGTCAGCCGGGTGAACGCGATGCCCTCGGCGTATTCGTGCAGGTAGTCCTCGAGTTCGCCTTCCTGCTGCAGGTACTCCAGGTAATGCCCGGCCGTGCCGCTGAACACGGCGTGATCGGCCTGCGTCTCCGACCACCGGAACGGGTCCGCCATCGGCGTCTCCGGCGTCCGCAGCCCCATCGGCGCGAGCAGCGTCAGCGACGCGAACCGCTCTGGGTAGGTCACTGCAAGGTCAGCGGCCAGCCACCCGCCCATCGAGTGCCCGACTAGGTGCACCCGCCCGGTGCCGAGCGTGCGCAGCACCGCGTCGTAGTGCAGCACCAGGTCATCGAAGCTCACAATGTGGTCGGGCAGCTCGGTGTCGCCGAAGCCGGGCTGCTCGGGCACGATCACATCGAACGATCGCGCCAGCGCCGCGTAAAGCGGCAGCCACTGCCGGGTCAGCCCGGCTCCGTGCAGGTACAGCAGGGTGTCGCCGCTGCCTTCGCGGCGGTACCCGACGCGTACGCCGTCAGCGGTGAGCCACGCGGGCTCGGTCCAGTAGCGCCAGGTCCGCGCTGGCGCGGTCGCGGCGGAGCTTTCAGCCGTCATGTCAAAGTCCTTTCATCCCGAACGAAGCGTGTTCCACCTGGCCCGCCCAGGCTCAGCACAACGGGCTTACGGGCGCAGCGGCTTGCGGAGCTCGTCGACGTGGGCGCCGCGCACGTCCACGACGCCAATGCCGGGGACGCGGGCCTGCGGCACCTTCTCCGGCTCGGTCTTGACCGCGCCGTACTCGGCGTGGGTGGGAGCGACGCGCGGGTCGCGTTCGGCCCAGACGGGCCTGCCGCCAGGGCCGCGGAACTGCGGGATGACCTCCTCGGCCATCAGCGTCAGGCTCTTGCGGATCATCCAGTTGGGCATGGCGCCGAAGTCGGCGATGTGGATGATCTTGCCAGCCCCGAGTTCCCCGGCGACCTGGTGCAACTGGTCAACGACCGTGCTCGGGGAGCCGATGACCGCCCAGCCTTCCTCCAGGGTGGACTCGAACGTCATCTCGCTGATGTCCTTGTCCCGGTAGCCGCCCTGGGTCATGAAGCCGCGCAGCGACGAGACGCTGAAGTGCCCGGGCGGGAAGGCGTCCACCTGCCGGGAGCGGTTCAGGTTCTGCATCAGGAACATCAGGTGCGGCTCCGCCTCGAGCCGCGCCTGCGCGTCGGTCTCCGCGACGTGGATGAAGATGACCGCCGCCACCTGGTCAGGTCCCGGCACATACCCGAACTTCTCGGCTGCCTGCCGGAAGGTGGCCACGTTGCGCTTGAGCGCCTTCCGCGGCGAGAATAGCGCCTGGTACGTGTAGTGGTGCTCGGCGCACTTCTCCAGGGTGATCTTCGATCCGGCCGCCGGGATCCAGACCGGCGGGTACGGCTGCTGGACCGGCTTTGGCCAGAGGTTCACGTAGGGGACGTGGAAGTACTTCCCCTGCCACTCGAACGGTCCGGGTTCGGTGAATGCCTTGACCATCAGGTCGTGGCCTTCCCAGTAGCGTTCCCTGGCCTGGGCCGGGTTCATCGTGGCCGCCGAGTGGTAGTTCTGGCCGTGTCCCATCGGCAGCCCGATGATCAGCCGCCCGCGTGACATCTGGTCGAGCATGGCCAGTTCCTCGGCGGCTCGGACCGGGTTCTGGTAGGCGTTCAGGATCGGCCCGATGGTGCCGATCAGGATCCGCTCGGTCTTGGCGGCGAGGTACGCGGCGCTGAGGTTCGCGGTCGGCGTCATCCCGACGGGGCCGCCCATCTGGGTGGTGGTCAGGATGCCGTCGAACCCGAGTTTCTCGCCGAACGCCAGCGTGTCGAGGTACGTGTCGAGGTACCAGGTGCCGCGCACCGGGTCGAAGTGCCGGTTGGGCAGGTCGATGTAGACGGTGTTCTCGACCTCGTCGATGAACGGGATGTCGGGATACGCGCCGTAGTTGAACAGGTGAAATTCCACGGCTGGGACCCTCCGAGAGTCAGGATGTCACGTACATCGAACTGATGATGGTCGGTTCTGCTCGGATATCGGAACGAATTGCCGGTTTGGGCAGGTGGCCTCCGCGGTCTTGACATCGTTTCCCGCCCGGCCGTTCAATATTAGCTAACGCGCGTGAACTTATAAAGAACGAAATCGTCTAGGGTCGCCGTCGATCTCAGCCTCGTGGCCGGTTCCGCCGCCGCGCATCACCGCCCGCCCCCCGACACTTGGAGCGTGTCATGGACATCACCGCGACCGAGCAGCAGCGCGCGCAGGGACTCACTGGGAACATCGGCACCGGGAGCCTGTTTTTCACCGTCTTGGCGTACACCGCCCCGCTGGCAGCGTCGGTTGGCTTCCTACCGGTCATCGTGGCCTTCGGCAACCAGCTGGGCGCGCCGGACTCAATCATCATCGCCGGAGTGATCCTCGCCCTGTTCTCCGTCGGCTTCCTTGTCATGTCAAAGCGGCTCGCCAAGCCCGGCGGCTTCTACGCGTTCATCACCGCAGGCCTGGGCCGCGTGCCGGGCCTGGGTGCCTCGTTCATCGCGACCGTGTCCTACTTCTTCCTGCTGATCGGCAACTACGCCTACGGCGGTATTACGCTTGAGGCCCTGGTCCATGACACCTTCCACGGGCCGGACGTGAAGTGGTGGGTCTGGATCCTGGTGTTCCAGGTGGCCGTGGGGGTGCTCGGCTACCTGCGCCTTGAGCTGTCGGCCAGGGTCCTGTCGGTGCTGCTGGCGGCCGAGATCCTCATCGTGCTCGTCTACGACGCGTTCGTTGTCGGCAAGGGCGGCGCGAGCGGCCTGTCGGCGACCTCGTTTACCCCGCACGCGGCGGTGCAGGGCTCGCTGGGCCTCGGGCTGATGTTCGCGGTGACCGGGTTCGGCGGCTTCGAGGCGACCGTCATCTTCCGCGAGGAGGTACGCACCCCCGACCGGACGATCCCGCGCGCGACTTACCTGGTCGTCGGCGTCATCACCGTGCTCTACACGCTCGGCACCTGGGCGTTCGTCCAGGCCTACGGCAACGCACACGTGGTTTCCGCCGCGCAGGATCCCACCGGGTCGTTCCTGGCCAGCGTGACTCAGTACGTGGGCAAGGCCGGCTATGACGTCGTGACGGTGCTCGTGAACACCTCGATCTTCGCCTGCGGACTGTCGGCGCACAGCATCACCAGCCGGTACGTCTACAACCTCAGCTCGGACAAGATCCTGCCCGCGCCGCTTTCCGCGGTGCACCGCAAGCACGGCTCCCCCTACCGGGCCTCGATCCTGGTCAGCGTCCTGGCCTTCGCGGCGCTCGGCCTGCTCGCCATCCTCGGCGCGAATCCGACCACGCTGTACGCGCAGCTCATCGGCGTCTACGGCTACTCGCTGGTGATCTTGCTGCTCGTCGCCACGGTCGCGGTCGCGGCCTACCTGTGGCGGCGGCGGACCGCGGCGGGCGTGACGCCGTGGAACTCCCTCGTCACCCCAGTCCTGGCCTTCATCGGCCTCGCGATCGTCGCTTACCTCAGCACCAAGAACTTCGCCACCCTGCTGTCCGGTTCGCAGGATCTGGCCAACGGGTTCCTGATCGCCTTCTACGCGATCGCGGCGCTGGGCTGCGCGCTCGCCCTCGTCTTCCGCCGCTTGCGGCCGGATACCTACGCCCGCATCGGCCGCCAGTGACCGGCCCCGGATGCCGTCGCCATGAGTTCGAATAACGGTATCGTCGAAGACATGGCTGAAATCGCCCAGACCGCCGACCACGCGCTCCGCATTCTGAACGAACTCGCCGAGGGAGTGCCGCTCAGCCCCGCCGAGCTCGCCACCCGGCTGGACCTTAACAGGACCGTCGTGCACCGCCTGCTGTCGACGCTCAACGCCCGGGGCTTCGTGCTGCGCCAAGGGTCGCTGTACCGGCCGGGCGTTGCGATCCTGCAGCTCGCGCAGGTTATCGAGCCCGACCTCCGGGGGATCGCCGCGCCCGTGATGCGCAAGCTCGCGGTGACCGCCGAGGAGACCGTCGTGCTGCACATCCCCGACGGCCGGGACGCCGTCGTCCTGCACCAGGTGGTCGCGGACCGGCACGTCCTGCAGGTCAGCCACAAGATCGGCGCCCGGCACTCGCTGGCGGTGAGCGCCAGCGGGCGTGCCATCCTGGCGTTCTCGCCCGAGCCGCTGATCAGGCAGGTCACCGCAGCCGCCGCTGACCCGGCGATGCTGGGCCGCAGCCTGGACGCGGTCCGGGCGCTCGGCTACTCGCTCTCCCACGACGAACTGCAACTCGGCGTGCACGGCGTGGCCGTGCCGATCCGTGCCGGGGCCGGCGGTACTGCCACCGCCAGCCTGGCGGCGCTCATGCCCACGATGCGCGCGGCCGGCAGCGAGCGCCACCTCGACGCACTGCTCGACGGTGCCGCTCAGATCGTCGCCGAGCTCCGCATGGTCCGCGTGGACGATGACGGCACCAGGCTGCTCGCCGAAACGGTCGAAGACGAGGAAGAACCAGACTGAGAAAGGGTGATCGCCCGATGGCTGATTCCGTGTCCCGTGCAGAGCCGGTAGGGAGCCTCATCCGCCCCGCCGAGATCACGACGAGGATCAACGCGATCTTCGCCGGGCTGGCCTGCGCCAGCCCGAGGTTCGCGCCGCCGAGTAAGGCGGTGGAGTTCGGGGAACTGGCCCGGCTGAGCGACCGCTACGTGGCGGAGTTCGCCCGCCGCCAGGCGGAGGCGGGCCTGAGCGTGGTCACGGACGGCGAGATCCGTCGCTCTACCTTCCTCAGTTCGTTCTACGACGGGGTAGACGGCTTCGCGGTGCCGGACGCGCCGTTCGCGGTCACCGACGCCAACGGTGAGGTGTACCAGGGCTACAACGACCCGAGGGTCAGCGGCCGGATCCGGAAGGCGGGCAGCCCGGCCGCTGCCGAAGTGGCGGTGCTGCGCACGCTGGACCTGCCCGTCCCCTTCAAGATTACCTTCCCGGCGCCTTCTTATTTCTACGACACCACCATCGTGGAGGAGGCGGCGGACTCGCAGTACCCGGACCGGCAGTCATTCGTCGACGACGTCATCGAGGTGGAACGGCAACTGGTGTCGGAGGCGATTGCCGCCGGAGCGCGCTGGGTGCAGTTCGACTTCCCGCTCTACCCCGGCATCGCCGACCCGGCCTACGCGCCGCCGGTCGCCGCCGGACACGCCTGGACGGTCGAGGAACTGCTGACCAGGGCGATCGACGCCGACACCCGGGTCACCGCCGACATCCCGGACGGGGTCACGATCGGGATGCACATCTGCCGCGGCAACTTCGCTGGCGGCTTCTGGCAGGGGTCGCTCGAGCCGGTCGCTGAACGCGTGTTCGGCGAGCTGCCGCACGACCGGTTCCTGATCGAGTGGGAAGACACGAGCAGGGAGGGCGACTACTCGCCGCTGCGGCACGTGCCGCCCGGCAAGACCGTCGCCCTCGGCCTGGTCAGCACCAAGACACCGGAACTAGAAGCTGACGACGACATAGCCCGCCGGCTGGACGAGGCCTCCAGGTACCTGCCACTCGACCAGCTCGCGCTCTGCCCGCAGTGCGGCTTCGCCAGCCTGATGTCGGACCGTCTTGTCCAAGCCGAGGACGCCCAGTGGCGCAAGCTCGACCTGGTGGGCCGGGTCGCGGAGCGCGTCTGGAGGTAGCCTCCATAAGACTTACAGACGTGGAAGGGCCAGGGGCCGGTGGGGCTTCCGCGCAGGCCTTACCCCGCCTACGCTCCGGTACCCGGCGGCAGCGCCAGCAGCTCACGAGCCTACGCAACGGCAGGCGCACCAGCCGCGCTAACCGGAGCCGCGTCCAGCGCCTGCGCGGCCCGCCGCGTGGTGGCACTTTGCCGGTAGTCAGCCGGAAGCACACGAACCGCGCGAATCACATGCCGGGCACCCCCGGACGGGTCCCCGCCCCGGATCAGGGAGACAGCCCGGTTCACCGCAAACGAGGTAGCCGCTATCAGCTGACCGTCAGGCACGATGGACACGCTCGCGTCATGATCGCCCAGCAGTGCCAGCGCCATGGCCCGCGTCCTGCGGGCATGCACAGCGCCCGTGCACGCCGCCTCACCGGCGACGCCTATCGCGCCATCGGCAAGCGCCAGGGCAGCCGAGGGCGACGATTCCCTCTCGAAGAGGATGAACGACGCCCGCTCCGACATGAGCACGGCTTGCGCCGGGCGGTCGTCGGCATGGCCGATGAGCCGCAGCGCCGCAGCCGTGAACCGTAATCAGGACATGGCCGCTGCCCGTCCCTACGCGCGGATGGAGTCCGCCCTGCGCCGAGACATCAGCTACGGGCACGCTGGCGAAGCCAGAGCCGTCGCCGATATCGGCCAGGATCCTCGGCCCGGTGCCGGGCATGGACAAGAGGATCTCATAGAAAGGTGGGCGGGGAACGCCTCCTTAATCTCCTTCTCCAGGGCATTGCGCCTGGTGAAGACGCGGTCGAGCTCCTCGCGCCCGCGGCGCGGGCGGCGGCGGTCACCGCCTTCATGTTCTCGACCGTGTTCGTCGCCACGGCGACCTTTTCCACCGCCGGCCAGAGCTTGCCTCCCTCGGCCAGGAAGTCGTTGTAGGGGTCGATGAGCAGTAAGCCGGTGCTGGCGGGGTGGTAGACGGCGGTCATTCTGCTTCCTTCCGGGCGGCCCTGGGGCGGTGTCGGTGTTCCAGGCGCGTCAGCCCGGGTCGAGCTTCGCCGCGGTTGCGCGGAGTTCGGCGAGGACGGCGCGCTCGTGCGCCAGGGGGCGGCCGCCGTTGGTCGCGCGGCCGAGGGCGAGGCCGAGCATGGTCTCGCGGGCGAGGACGTAGAAGTCGCGGTGCCGGCGGCTGCTGAGGGTCGCGCTCATAGTGTCGGGGCTGACGAGTGCGGAGAACTCGGCGACAACGGGGCCGATCTCGGCACGCAGGCCGGGGTCGTTGGCCATGGCGAGCCACGCTTCAAGGACTGCCTTGAAGCGCGGGTTTCCGATGGCGGTCCAGGTGGCATTGATCAGGTCGGTCAGCCCGGCTGGCTGGGGCCGGCCGGGAGCGGCCATGCTGGCGTAGAGCCGGCGCAGGGCGTCGGCGAGGAGAGCCGACAGACCGTCGTAGTGGTGGTGAAAGGCCCCGCGGGTAACGCCGGCCCGGTTGCACACCTCGATAGCGGTGACAGCGGCCCACCCGCGTTCGATCAGCACGTCGATCGCGGCATCGGCGAGCGCGGCACGCGTGGTTGCGCTGCGCTCGGCCTGGCTGCGCCGGGTGGGGGCCGCTGGGCCGGCAGTAGCGGCGGCCGGCTTGTACTGCATGGGTTTCAGTATGGCTTGACTGTCAGGTCGTGCCGGCCGGCCGTGGTGGTGACGAGCAGGTCCGGGCCGCGGACCTCGGTCTCGACGGTGGCGCCGGCGGGTGAGGTGGCTGTCCAGCGAGCGGGGTCGCCGAGCCCGGTGATGCGCATGGAGGTTGGCTGCCCGGCGATCGTGTCGTTCATGGGATGCAGGGACAGCTGCAGGCCGCGGGAAGCCGCGTCCCATTCGGCTCGGGTGAGCGCAACGGCCGGGAAGTCGACATCGCGCACGGAAGGCTCGCCGAACCGGCCGGCGGAGGAGGTGTTGGCCAGCCGCCACCAGGCACCCTCCGTCATCGCGTCGGCAGCGGCCATCGTGGCGTTGTACTGCCCGCGCGGGCATTCCTCACCCAGCCCGAAGTCCCAGGTCAGCTCCGCGCGGTCGCGGTCCCAGGTGGGCGGGTAGCTCTCGTCGCAGGCTGCCTCCAGCGCATCGGCGAGGTCGGTGACCGCCCATTCGCGGGCCAGCCACAGCGCGTGCGCTGTGAACCGGGGGCCCAGCAGCGGCACCGGCCCTGACAGCTCCAGCATTCCGGTCTGCGCGCGGGCGGCGTCCCACAGCCGGCGTGCCTCGGCGGGAACCTGCGGGGCGAGGTAGAGGGCCGGGACCGCGCCGACCGCCACGGGCAGCTCAAGGTGCTCGCCGATGACCGGGTCGTAATAGAAGGTCACCGCGGCGGGCACCTCGTCCAGGTCGAGGTGCAGGTAATCACGGCGGGCGTTCTGCCACCACGTATCGAAGACCTCGTGGTGGCTGGTGCCGAACGCGAGGTCGGCGAGCTGGAGGCCCAGCCCGGCTCCGGCCAGGCAGTACGGCCAGATCTTGGTGTTCTCGCAATGGCATCCCTCAGGCCGGGCACGCCACTGCGCGGCCAGGTGCTCGGCGATCTTGGTGTGCCACCAGGTGTAGGTGTGCTCGCCATCGCGGACGACCTGGAACGGGGCGTCCCACCGGGCGTTGCCGGTGACCCGGCGGTGCAGGCCGAGCATGACCAGGAAGAAGCCCTTGAAGAACAGGTTCCCGTCGGCGCCGATCGGGTCCCACTGCAGACCCCACGGCTCGATGCCGTTAGCGGTCCACCCCGGCACGTTGTAGTTCCCCCACTGCGAGGCGGGAATCAGGCCCCTGTAGGCCTCGGGATAGGAGGCCCTGGCCGGGTCGTCGCCGATCTGGGTGAGCCAGTCCTCGGCGGCCCACCAGCCGGTGTGCCGGAAGATCAGCTCGTCCAGGATCCGCTCATAGACCTCCCGCCAGGCCGGCGCCCGGTCCGCCATGAGCGCGACGGCGTAGGCCGAGTCGATCAGGTCGAACCGCCGCCAGCACAGCATCGGTGCGTCGCTGCGATTGTCCCAGTGCTCGTGCGGGCGGCCTTCCCGTTCCCAGCTGTCAGCCGTCGTGGCCTTCCGGTACAAATACCGGAGCCAGCCCACGTTCCGCTCGGTCAGCGGCGGCTGCCCGGTCATGACACCTCCGCGAACCGGCGCGCGTCCGCGCCCGCGTAAGCAGCCACCGTCGTGTCCACGGCCGCCGCTGTCTCGATCGCAGCCACGATCTCCTCCAGCCGCTCGCCAGGCAGGGCGCAGGTCATCTCCTGGGCGCTCATCCCGGTCCGGGCCCGCGACAGGGCGCACCCGACGCTTGCGGCCGGGCGGTTGGGCTCCTTGGCGATGGCGATGATGTGACACTGCGGCTTGCCCTCGATAACCAGATCGGGCACGGCGTCGCCGATCGTCATCACGCCACGCGGGCTGGTGCGCAAGAGGACGACATCCGGCCGCCCGGCTGCCTCGGCCAGCGGCCCGTAGGTGATCGCCACCGGACGGGTTGTCACGACCGGGATCGCCGGGAAGATCTCCGGGGTCACCCAGCCCGCTTCCACCAGCGCGGCGACGTCCGCGCGCTGCGCTGCGGTCTCCAGGTCGATCAGCCCGCGGGTGAGGCTGCCGACGCTGCAGTTGCCGTGATCTTCCGGCCGGGTCCCGAACGTGCGCTCCAGGGCGTGCACCCAGAACACGCGGCCCGCGGGCACCCGGCCGGTGCGGCCGTCCGGGGCCGGCTGGGGCATCGGCGCGGCCGGGTCGGCAAACGCCGGCACCCCACCGGCCGGCGTGCCCGTGAACGTGATAGCGACCGGGGCGACGCTAAGGCGCAGCGCCGTCATGAGCCCGGCGGCCGCGTCCTGCCAGTCAGCCGAAGCGGGCACAGCTGTTCGCGAAGTCACCGATCGCTCCTCACGTCACCGCCGGAATCGGGGCCTCTTGCCCAGGCGCCCGCCCGGTCTTCCGGTCCGCCTCTAGTTACCTACGTACACATATGTATGTTACTGATTAGGTTGATTCCGCGCAAGCCCTGCGCGTTCAGACTCCGGCGCAGCGCGTCCCGCGTCCGGACCGTCAATGACGAACCAGGCCGTCCCGTGGCAAGGTGATGCAGTGAATCCCGAACTACTGCGCATCGAAGCGGGCGGCCTGAGCTTCGCCTGCCTGGCGGCCGGCCCGGACGACGGGCCGCTGGCTCTGTGCCTGCACGGTTTCCCCGAAACCGTGCATACTTACCGGCACCTGCTGCCCCGGCTCGCCGGGGCCGGGTTCCGGGCGGTCGCGCCGTTCTCCCGCGGTTATGCGCCTACCGCCATACCGGCCGACGGCCGCTGCCAGGCCGGTGCCCTGGCCCAGGATGCCGACGCCCTGCACCAGGCTCTCGGCGGTGATGCCCGTGCCGTTGTCATCGGCCACGACTGGGGCGTCCAGGCCGCGTACGGCGCCGCGGTACTCGCCCCCGGCCGCTGGCGGCGGGTCGTTGCCATGGCTCTTCCGCCCACCGCGGCCATGGCCAGCGGGTTCTTCAGCTACGACCAGATCAGGAAGTCGTTCTACCTGTACTTCTTCCAGAATCCGCTCGCCGACACCGTGGTCGCGGCCGGCGAGCTGACATTCACCGCACGGCTCTGGCAGGACTGGTCCCCTGGCTACGACCCCAGCGACGACCTCGCGTTCCTCCGCCAGTCCCTCGGCACCCCGGAAAACCTCGCGGCGGCTCTCGGCTATTACCGGGCCCTGTTCGACCCGGCCCGGCAGGCCCCGGAACTGGCCAGCCAGCAAGAAGCTGCCGGAAGCGTCCCGGCACAGCCGACGCTGTACCTCCACGGCGACCACGACGGCTGCATCGACGTGACCCTGGCCGCCGCAACACGGCAGGTCCTCAGCCCCGGTTCACAGGTCGTGATCACCGAGTCAGCCGGCCACTTCCTCCACCTCGAGAAACCTGACGAGGTCGGCCAGCAGATCATCCAGTTCCTGGCTTCCTAGCCAGCGCCAGCGGCCATATGCACACAACTTCACCACCGACAAGCCTGAGCCCACAGATCACCCAACTCGCGAGCGCCAAAGCGACATCGGAGGCGGCGACCTGCCAGCCCCCGTTAGGCGGAACAGTGTGCTCGATTGACCGGGATGTGCATCGGTAACTTGTTACCGAGTGTGACAGTCGGAGCTACGTTATGGGCACCGAGCGCCGCTGGCGTCAGCGCCTGCAGAGAACCCGGCCCCACGGGCGGCGCCGGTTTCTGCTGCGCGGACTGGTAACGACCGGCAGATTATGAGGAAACCGCCCCGGTCGGCGTTGGTGCTGGCAGAGCGCCTTCACTGTCTATCAGTGCTGGTCAGCCGGGATCTGGCAGGACCGGCCGGGACGGGCCGAGATCTGCCGTTGACGGCACGGGTGTTCCCATTCTGTTCCCATCTGCCGGGGATTGACCAAGGTCTTGGTAGACGCCCAATGCCCCGCTGGTCGCCGGGACCAGCGAGGCGTTGGGATCTCTGAGACGGGCGGATCGAGTCCGAGCCCCGCCGCCAAGCTGCGCTGCGAATGTGCCACGACGCGGTTCGGCGAGTCTATTCCGTTGAGGTGTTCTTCCAGCCTCGGCGGCCGTGTAAGTCGGAGAGGAGTACGAGGCAGCGGAGCAGGTCTAGCGCAACTCTGATGCTGCCTGAGCACCCGTGTCGGTGACAACCCGAACTCGATTCGCGGCGATGTCTGACTGCAGCGGAGTGCCGTGCAGGCCAGTTGGTGGGGCTCAAGCGTCCTTGCGCAGTCGTACGCTTACCCGACAGCGCTACCGTGTCAAGGTGTCGGTCTAGCAGTTCTGATAGCGCGACAAGGCCGCTGACCTGCCACTCGATCCGACTCGAACCTGTTGATCCCCCTCGGTTTACCCCCTTTGCCCCGAGCGCCCTATGGTCACTGTAGGGCCATCCCTAGGGCGCGAGCCCTGAGGCTACGCGCGCCGACCGCGTGGCTCGCCCGGCTGGTCACTCCCGACGTCGTCGGGGTCGTGCAGGATCGCGGTGAGCCGGTCCTCAGCGGTTGTCGAGCTGGGCCGCGATCATGTCCTTGACATCGGAGGCAAGCGGAGTGTCCGGGCGGAGGATGAGCTCGCGCAGAACTGGCACCAGGGGCTGGTACTTGCCAGCCAGCTTGGAGAGCCTCGGCCCCGTCGTGTGGAAGAGGCCTACGGCGTTGAGGTGCTATGCCGATATCGGCATAGCACCTCAACGCAGGCCCTGGCCCGTCCCCGGGGTGCGGACCACGCGCTGGTGGCGGGCGCCTTCGCGGGTGCCGGCCTTGCCGGCGGCGACGGCGGTCTCGCCGGTGATGGCGCCTATATAGCGGTTGCCGTGCTTGCGGCGGGCGTTGCCCTGCCGGGCGCCGGACTGGCGGTCCAGCGGGGTGCGGCCCGCCTAGGAGGCCAGACGGGCCCCGGTGGCGAACCTGGTCCGCGGAGCGGGGCCATTCGTTGATGGTAGGCTGCCCAGCTGCCCCAGAAGTACCCGATGGCACGGTGCGGGTTCCGGGCGCCGTTCCCGTTATGGACCGGCCGCTGCCAGCCGTCGTGCTGCTGGTCCCGGCCGCGCTGCTGACCCAGGCGGAGCGGAACGCCGACACCCGCGAGGTGGTGCTCGCCGTGGCCTGCGCGGCTGCGGGCTTGTTCGTGGTCGCC
>Ga0335075_10000981_pt1 | contig 48043 bp, 43 predicted proteins | sample Lox_Sample_24_FD_206723 | JGI IMG/M metagenome (GOLD analysis project Ga0335075, IMG submission 206723) | Soil microbial communities from Loxahatchee National Wildlife Refuge, Florida, United States - Lox_Sample_2.4 | ecosystem: Environmental > Terrestrial > Soil > Wetlands | place: USA... | reverse complement strand
CTCGGCGCCGGTTATTCGGCTGGAAGGTCCGCTTGCCCTTTGCCACGACTCTCTCCTTGTTACATCTGGCATCGTGGTCCGGCCCGGTTTTTATACCGGTGGAACACGCGTGCCCTCACGAAGCCTCAACAGACTCAGTGTCTCGCTGGTAACCGGCGCGGGCCCCGGGCGTTTTGCGCGGATCGCAGCCGTATCGCCGACTTTCGGGCGACTAGACGAGGGTACGCAGCAGCGTTCGCCCGGTCAAACCTGGCCGCCTCGGCCACCGGCTTAACGCCGATATTTAACTGGCGCCACACCTGCCACCGCGGACCGCGAGCAATTCCATGATTGCGTGGCCCAATGTTGCAGAACGGTTGGCACTCTGGCGGAAAACTGTTAGCTTCGGGCTGGTGCATTTCAGGCCGTACCGACCCGGAACGGCGCCCGACAACGAAGCGAGGATGGCGGATCGGCTTCCTGGCCAGATGACCTACTCTGGCTGTTTCGAGCGCCGATCTCGCGTGCCGTCGGCGGCATATTGCGGCACGACGGCGGCTGTCCTGTCCACACTTGTGGATAACCATGTGGACAGTTCGTGGTCGCAACTAATGCTCGTACGTCGACGTCAAGCCAGGGGGACCGTCGTTGACCGATGACCCCGGATCAAGTTTCGCGACGGTCTGGAATGCGGTCGTCTCCGAACTCAACGGCGAGATCTCTGCGGAGGGTTCCCCGACCAACGGCGAACCATACGTCCCTCCCCTGACACCGCAGCAACGAGCGTGGCTGAATTTGGTACAGCCGCTGACGATCGTCGAGGGGTTTGCTCTGCTGTCGGTGCCCAGCAGCTTCGTGCAAAACGAGATCGAACGTCACCTACGCACGCAGATCACCGAGGCGCTCAGCCGCCGGCTCGGCCAACAAGTCGAACTCGGAGTCCGCATCGCCGCGCTGGCGGCCGACGAAGCCGATGAAGCCGCCGGCGGTGCACCCGAGGACTGGACCGCCGAACCCGACGAGATCGACGAAGACCGGGAGGCCCTCGCGAGCGCACACCAAAACTGGCCCACCTACTTCACCGAACGGCCGCCCAACGCCGATGCCGACGCTCCCGGCGGCACCAGCCTGAATCGGCGCTATACGTTCGACACCTTCGTCATCGGCGCCTCGAATCGGTTCGCTCACGCAGCGGCCCTCGCGATTGCCGAGGCACCCGCCCGGGCCTACAACCCGTTGTTCATCTGGGGCGAGTCTGGACTCGGTAAGACCCACCTGCTACATGCGGCCGGCAACTACGCGCAACGACTGTTCCCCGGGATGCGCGTCAAATACGTCTCCACCGAGGAATTCACCAACGACTTCATCAACTCCCTGCGCGACGATCGCAAAGTCGCCTTCAAACGCAGCTACCGCGATGTCGATGTGCTGCTCGTCGACGACATCCAATTCATCGAAGGCAAAGAAGGCATCCAGGAAGAGTTTTTCCACACTTTCAATACGCTGCACAACGCCAACAAGCAGATCGTCATCTCCTCCGACCGACCCCCCAAGCAACTCGCAACCCTGGAAGACCGGCTCCGGACCCGGTTTGAATGGGGGCTGATCACCGATGTGCAGCCGCCCGAACTGGAAACCCGCATCGCCATTCTGCGCAAAAAAGCACAAATGGAACGGCTGGCCGTCCCCGACGATGTGCTCGAGCTCATCGCCAGCAGCATCGAACGCAACATCCGCGAACTCGAGGGCGCGCTCATCCGAGTTACCGCGTTCGCGTCGCTGAACAAAACCCCGATCGACCGGGCGCTGGCCGAAATCGTGTTACGCGACCTCATCGCCGACGCCAGCACCATGCAGATCAGTGCGGCAACAATCATGGCGGCCACCGCGGAGTACTTCGACACCACGGTTGAGGAACTTCGCGGCCCCGGTAAAACCCGGGCCCTGGCACAGTCCCGTCAGATCGCGATGTACCTGTGCCGTGAACTCACCGACCTCTCGTTGCCGAAGATCGGCCAAGCATTCGGCCGCGACCACACCACGGTCATGTACGCCCAACGTAAAATCCTCTCCGAGATGGCCGAGCGACGTGAAGTCTTCGATCACGTCAAGGAACTCACCACCCGGATTCGGCAGCGCTCAAAGCGCTAAACACCGGCCCACGAACCAAGAATCTGCAAAAAACTTTGAGCACGGCCACCCCATCAGTCACAGCATCGGCTGTGCATAGGCCTGTGGGCAACCTGCTTGCGCTGGCAGCCCACTATCCCGGCCGCGTGCACAGCTGCGGGTGATCCCCAACTCCTGCACATAAACCACACAACCGCGCACTCGTCATCCACAGCCGGGCCGGCGCGGTTCAGCAGCGCAGACGTCGCACTGTCCCCAACGTGCACAGGCCTTAATACTGTTACTGGTATCTCTTCGTAGTTTCTTCTTTCTAAAAGACACTTGGGGACGCCCGTTCCACATCCGTCCGTCAACGCCAGAACGCACTGAGTGTCATTGATTCCGATTAGCTTTCAAGATGGCGCTGGAAGCTCTACGGTTGTGGTTCGACTGCCGTTTCGGTCGTCGAGGCGGGTTACGGGCACAGGCGTCCGTCAGCGGGGAGATCGCACTCCATGGGGGTGGAACCGCTGGAGTTGGCCGTATTGTTTTGGGTGCTCGGGGTGAGTGAAGGGACGCAATGGACGTGGCGACGACCACAGTCGGTTTGACCGACTTGAAGTTTCGCTTGGTGCGCGAAGACTTCGCTGATGCGGTGGCGTGGGTGGCGCGGACGCTGCCCACCAGACCTACAGTGCCGGTGCTGGCCGGTGTGCTGCTGGCCGGTTCGGATGACGGCTTGACTATCTCCGGGTTCGACTATGAAGTTTCCGCTGAAGTACGGCTGGCAGCAGAAATCGCTTCTCCGGGAACAGTTTTGGTATCGGGACGGCTGTTGTCGGATATCACCCGGGCGTTGCCGGATAAGCCCGTCGACGTCCAGGTGGAAGGCACCAGGGTTTCGTTGAGGTGCGGAAGTGCGAGGTTTTCGTTGCCGACGATGGCCGTCGAGGATTACCCCACGCTGCCCGCGTTGCCCGAGGAGACTGGTGCGTTGTCGGCCGATGTGTTCGCCGAAGCGATCAGTCAGGTAGCCGTCGCGGCTGGCCGCGACGACACCCTGCCGATGCTGACCGGGATCCGGGTTGAGATTTCCGGTGAGGTGGTGGTCTTGGCCGCTACCGACCGGTTCCGGCTCGCGGTCCGCGAGCTGACCTGGTCGGCCGCTGGACCCGATGTCGAGGCGGCCGTGCTGGTGCCGGCCAAGACGCTGGCCGAGGCGGCCAAGACCGGGACCGACGGTGCCGAGGTCCATTTGTCATTGGGGTCCGGAGCCACGGTGGGCAAAGATGGATTGCTGGGCATCAGTGGCAACGGGAAACGCAGCACCACCCGGTTGCTGGATGCGGAGTTCCCTAAGTTCCGGCAGCTGCTGCCGACCGAACACACCGCGGTGGCCACCATCGGTGTGGCCGAATTGACCGATGCGATCAAGCGAGTCGCGCTGGTCGCTGATCGCGGTGCGCAGGTCCGGATGGAATTCTCCGGCGATGTGCTGCGACTGTCGGCCGGTGCCGACGACGTCGGCCGGGCCGAAGAGGACGTGGCGGTCGAGTTCGCGGGTGAACCGCTCACCATCGCCTTCAACCCGACATACCTGACCGACGGGCTGGGGTCGCTGCATTCCGAGCGGGTGTCATTCGGCTTCACCACCCCGAGTCGGCCGGCGGTGCTCCGGCCGGCCGGCGACGACGATCCACAGCCCACCGACAGCGGACCGTTCCCAGCGGTTTCGACCGACTACGTCTATCTGTTGATGCCGGTCCGTCTTCCTGGTTAGCGATCAGGTGTACGTCCGTCATCTGGGCTTGCGGGATTTCCGGTCGTGGGCACACGCCGAGCTTGAGCTGACACCCGGGCGCACGGTGTTCGTCGGGCCCAATGGTTACGGAAAGACGAATCTTATTGAGGCACTTTGGTATTCGTCCACTTTGGGCTCGCATCGGGTAGCGACGGACGCACCGCTGGTTCGGGTCGGTGCGCCGCGGGCGGTGGTGTCGACGATCGTGGTGAACGACGGGCGCGAGTGCGCGGTCGACCTGGAGATCGCGGCCGGACGGGCCAACAAAGCCCGATTGAATCGGTCGCCGGTGCGCAGCCCGCGTGAGGTGGTCGGAGTGCTGCGCGCGGTGTTGTTTGCGCCGGAAGACCTGGCGTTGGTCCGCGGAGATCCGGCGGACCGGCGCCGTTATCTCGACGATCTGGCGGCGGTGCGCCGGCCGCGGGTGGCTGCTGTGCGGGCTGATTACGAGAAGGTTCTGCGGCAGCGCACCGCGTTACTGAAGTCCGCGTCCGGCGCGCGGTTGCGGCGTGATTCCGGTGCCCTGGACACGCTTGAGGTGTGGGACGGACATTTGGCCGCCCACGGCGCCGAGTTGATGGCCGCCCGAATGGACCTGGTCAACGAGTTGGCGCCCGAAGTGCAGAAGAGTTACCAGCGGCTGGCGCCGGCATCGCGGCCGGCGGCGATTGGTTATCGCGCCAGTGTCGATGTCGAACCCGATCACGCGGACCCAGAGATTCTGCGCGAGGCGTTGCTGGCGCAAATGGCACTGCGGCGCGACGCCGAGCTGGAGCGTGGTGTGTGCCTGGTTGGTCCGCACCGCGACGACCTCGAGCTGCGGCTCGGTGAGCAGCCGGCGAAAAGCTTTGCCAGCCATGGTGAATCGTGGTCGATGGCGTTGGCGTTGCGGTTGGCCGCCTATGAACTATTGCGCGCAGAAGGAGGCGATCCGGTGTTGCTGCTGGATGACGTGTTCGCCGAGCTCGACACCGCCCGCCGCGAAGCGCTGGCCGCGGCCGCAGCGACGGCGGAACAGGTGTTGGTCACGGCGGCGGTGCTCGACGACATTCCCCGCGATTGGGATGCCAGGCGAGTCACCATCGCGCTGCATGATGGCGACAGCGGTCCGGTGTCGGCGGTGCAAGCATGACCGACCGCGACCACTCCCCCGAACCCGCCGCCGGACCGCCGGAGCGGCTGAGCGGGGTACCCGGGATGGACCTGGTGAGGCGAGCTTTGGAGGAGGCTCGCGGCGTCGCCCGCACGCAAGGCAAAGATGTGGGCCGCGGTCGTCGGCTGCCGCCCACCCGCCGCGTCGCCGGCGCCGGAAGCCGCAGAAGTCGGAGCCGCTGGTCGGGTCCGGGACCAGACCAGCGGGATCCGCAGCCGTTGGGCAGCGTTACTCGCGACGTTGCGAAGAAGCACGGTTGGTCGTCGCGGGTGGCGGAGGGGGCAGTGTTTGGGCAGTGGCCCGCCGTGGTAGGTCACCACATCGCCGACCACGCGACCCCGACCGCATTGCGCGACGGGGTGCTGAGCGTGACCGCGGAATCGACGGCCTGGGCGACCCAGCTGCGGATCATCCAGGCGCAAGTGTTGGCCAAAATCGCCGCCGAGGTCGGTGACGGTGTGGTGACCGCGCTGAAAATCACCGGTCCGGTCGCGCCGTCGTGGCGTAAGGGACGGCTACACATCGCCGGAAGAGGGCCACGCGACACCTATGGTTGAGGTATCGAACGATACGCTGAGGGCCGTCATAAAGGCGCGACTTGGCCCGTCAGGCGTCAGGACGCAGCCGAGAGCGAAAAATTCCGCACACGGCGCAGATAGCTGTGTAGAAACACCCTCGCAGAATCGGTGCTGCGGCTCGTTATAGGTAGACTGGCGGAGAACCAGCGCACAGTCTCTCAAGGCTAACCGCGCGCAACCCCAAGGAGAGCTTTCCGATCGTGGCTGCCCAGAAGAAGGCCCGCAAGTCATACGACGCCGGAGACATCCAGGTTCTTGAAGGCTTAGAGGCGGTTCGCAAACGACCGGGCATGTATATCGGGTCGACCGGCGAGCGTGGCCTGCACCATCTGATCTGGGAGGTCGTCGACAACGCGGTGGACGAGGCGATGGCCGGTTTCGCCACCAAGGTCGACGTGATAATCCTCGAGGACGGCGGTGTCCAGGTAACCGACGATGGTCGTGGCATCCCGGTGGCGATGCACGCCACCGGAATTCCCACCGTCGACGTCGTGATGACCCAGTTGCACGCCGGCGGCAAGTTCGGCGGCGACGACGGTGCCTATGCGGTGTCGGGCGGCCTGCACGGGGTCGGAGTTTCGGTGGTCAACGCGCTGTCCACCCGTCTCGAGGTGGAAATCGCGCGCGACGGCTACGAATGGTCCCAGTTCTACGACCATTCGGTGCCCGGCACCCTCAAACAGGGTGAGAAGACCAAGAAGACCGGGACCACGGTGCGATTCTGGGCCGATCCGGACATTTTCGAGACCACCGAATACGACTTCGAGACGGTGGCCCGGCGGCTACAGGAGATGGCCTTCCTGAACAAAGGGCTGACCATCGATCTGGTCGACCAGCGCGTCGCCGCGGAGGAAGTGGTCGACGAGGTCGTCAGCGATACCGCCGAGGCGCCGAAGTCAGCCGAAGAGAAGGCCGCCGAGTCGAAGGGCCAGCCGAAAGTCAAACACCGCACGTTCCACTACCCCGGCGGGCTGGTCGACTTCGTCAAGCACATCAACCGCACTAAGAACGCGATCCACGGCAGCATCGTCGACTTCTCCGGCAAGGGTCCCGGTCACGAGGTCGAGATCGCGATGCAGTGGAACGCCGGCTATTCGGAGTCGGTGCACACCTTCGCCAACACCATCAATACCCACGAAGGCGGTACCCACGAGGAGGGCTTCCGCGCCGCGTTGACGTCGGTGGTGAACAAGTACGCCAAAGACAAGAAGCTGCTGAAAGACAAGGACCCCAACCTCACTGGCGACGACATTCGTGAGGGCCTGGCAGCGGTGATCTCGGTCAAGGTCAGCGAACCGCAGTTCGAGGGCCAGACCAAGACCAAGCTGGGCAACACCGAGGTCAAGTCGTTCGTGCAGAAGGTCTGCAACGAGCAGCTGACCCACTGGTTCGAGGCTAACCCCAGTGACGCCAAGACTGTGGTGAACAAGGCGGTGTCGTCGGCGCAGGCCCGGATCGCGGCCCGAAAAGCCCGGGAGTTGGTGCGGCGCAAGAGCGCCACCGACCTGGGCGGGCTGCCGGGCAAGCTGGCCGATTGCCGTTCCACCGATCCGCGTAAATCGGAATTGTATGTGGTGGAAGGTGATTCGGCCGGCGGCTCGGCTAAAAGCGGGCGCGACTCGATGTTCCAGGCGATTCTTCCGTTGCGGGGTAAGATCATCAACGTCGAGAAGGCCCGAATCGACCGGGTGCTGAAAAACACCGAAGTGCAGGCGATCATCACCGCGCTGGGCACCGGAATCCACGACGAGTTCGACATCACCAAGCTGCGCTACCACAAGATCGTGCTGATGGCCGACGCCGACGTGGACGGCCAGCACATCTCGACATTGCTGCTGACTCTGTTGTTCAGGTTCATGCGCCCGCTGATCGAGAACGGCCACGTGTTCTTGGCGCAGCCGCCGCTGTACAAGTTGAAGTGGCAGCGCAGCGACCCCGAGTTCGCCTACTCCGACCGGGAACGCGACGGTCTGCTGGCGGCCGGCAAGAAGGCCGGCAAGAAGATCAACGTCGACGATGGCATCCAGCGCTACAAGGGTCTCGGCGAGATGGACGCCAAGGAGCTGTGGGAAACCACGATGGACCCCTCGGTTCGGGTGCTGCGCCAGGTCACCCTGGACGACGCCGCCGCGGCCGACGAACTGTTCTCGATCCTGATGGGCGAGGACGTCGACGCACGCCGGAGCTTCATCACCCGCAACGCCAAAGACGTTCGCTTCCTGGATGTCTGACGCCTGCCACGTCTCCCCCAGTCGAACTTCAAACGAGGACTAGATGACAGACACCACGCTGCCACCCGGCGGTGACGCCGCCGACCGAGTCGAACCAGTCGACATCCAGCAGGAGATGCAGCGCAGCTACATCGACTACGCGATGAGCGTCATCGTGGGCCGCGCGCTGCCCGAGGTGCGCGACGGCCTCAAGCCGGTGCACCGCCGGGTGCTCTACGCGATGTTCGACTCCGGGTTCCGCCCGGACCGCAGCCACGCCAAGTCCGCCCGCTCGGTGGCCGAGACGATGGGCAACTACCACCCGCACGGCGACGCCTCGATCTACGACACCCTGGTGCGGATGGCTCAACCGTGGTCGCTGCGCTATCCGTTGGTCGACGGTCAGGGCAACTTCGGCTCGCCGGGCAACGACCCGCCAGCCGCGATGCGCTACACCGAGGCGCGACTCACTCCGTTGGCAATGGAGATGCTGCGCGAAATCGACGAGGAAACAGTCGATTTCGCACCCAACTATGACGGCCGTGTGCAGGAACCGACGGTGCTGCCGAGTCGGTTCCCCAACCTGCTGGCCAATGGCTCGGGCGGCATCGCGGTGGGGATGGCCACCAACATCCCGCCGCACAACCTGCGCGAGCTGTCCGAGGCGGTGTTCTGGTGCCTGGAGAACTTCGACGCCGACGAAGAGGCGACGCTGGCCGCGGTCACCGAGCGGGTCAAAGGACCGGACTTCCCCACCTCGGGGTTGATCGTGGGCTCGCAGGGTATCGCCGACGCGTATGCGACCGGCCGCGGATCCATCCGGATGCGCGGAGTGGTTGAGGTGGAGGAAGATTCGCGAGGCCGGACGGGGCTGGTGATCACCGAGTTGCCGTATCAGGTCAACCACGACAACTTCATCACCTCGATCGCCGAGCAGGTCCGTGACGGCAAGCTGGCCGGGATCGCCAACATCGAAGACCAGAGCAGCGACCGGGTCGGGCTGCGGATCGTCATCGAACTCAAACGCGACGCCGTGGCCAAGGTGGTGCTGAACAATCTCTACAAGCACACCCAACTTCAGACCAGTTTCGGCGCCAACATGCTGGCCATCGTCGACGGGGTGCCGCGCACCCTGCGACTCGACCAGCTGATCCGCCACTACGTCGACCATCAGCTCGACGTCATCGTGCGGCGCACTACCTACCGGCTGCGCAAGGCCAACGAGCGGGCCCACATCCTGCGCGGGCTGGTCAAGGCGCTTGACGCACTCGACGAAGTGATCGCGTTGATCCGCGCATCGCAAACGGTGGATATCGCGCGAGCCGGCCTGATCGAGCTGCTTGACGTCGACGAGATCCAGGCGCAGGCGATCCTCGACATGCAGCTGCGCCGGCTGGCTGCGTTGGAGCGCCAGCGCATCATCGACGACCTCGCCAAAATCGAGGCCGAAATCGCTGACCTGGAAGACATTTTGGCCAAGCCGGAGCGTCAGCGCAGCATCGTGCGCGACGAGCTCCGCGAGATCGTCGAGAAGTACGGCGACGACCGTCGCACCCGGATCATCGCGGCCGACGGCGACGTCAACGACGAGGACCTGATCGCCCGCGAAGACGTCGTCGTCACCATCACCGAAACCGGTTACGCCAAGCGCACCAAAACCGACCTGTACCGCAGCCAGAAGCGGGGCGGCAAGGGTGTGCAGGGTGCCGGCCTGAAACAGGACGACATCGTGCGGCACTTCTTTGTGTGCTCGACGCATGACTGGATTCTGTTCTTCACCACCCAGGGCCGGGTGTACCGGGCCAAGGCCTACGACTTGCCGGAGGCCTCGCGGACGGCGCGTGGACAACACGTCGCCAACCTGCTGGCCTTCCAACCCGAGGAGCGCATCGCTCAGGTCATCCAGATCCGCGGCTACGAGGACGCCCCGTACCTGGTGCTGGCCACCCGCAACGGGCTGGTCAAAAAGAGCGCGCTGACCGACTTCGACTCCAATCGTTCTGGCGGGATCGTCGCGATCAACCTGCGCGACGGCGACGAACTGGTCGGGGCGGTGCTGTGCTCGGCCGAGGATGACTTGTTGCTGGTCTCGGCCAACGGCCAGTCGATCCGGTTCTCCGCGACCGACGAGGCGTTGCGGCCAATGGGCCGCGCGACCTCGGGCGTGCAGGGCATGCGGTTCAACACCGACGACTATCTGCTGTCCTTGAATGTGGTCCGGGAAGGCACATTCCTGCTGGTGGCGACGTCCGGAGGCTATGCCAAGCGCACGGCGATCGAGGAATACACGACGCAGGGCCGAGGCGGGAAAGGGATCTTGACGATTCAGTACGACACCCGTCGTGGCAGGCTGGTAGGCGCGCTGATCGTCGATGATGACAGCGAGGTGTACGCGATCACCTCCGGCGGTGGGGTGATCCGGACGGCGGCCAGACAAGTCCGGAAGGCCGGACGACAGACTAAAGGTGTTCGGTTGATGAACTTGGGCGAGGGCGACACACTATTAGCCATCGCGCGTAACGCTGAAGAAGCCGCCGTTACCGACGACGACTCGGGTATCGCACCCGACGAGTGAGCGATTGCCGACCGCCCCGGCGGCCGGATGCACAGTTAGGAGCGCCTGCGTGACTTCACCGAATGAGCCGGGGTATCCCGGACCGGGCGACAGCCCGAACGGGAATAGCTCGCTTGACCGGGGAGGCGCACAACGCCCGTCGCATGCGTCCGGCGCCGAGCGAGTCTCCGATTCCGCGGACGCCCCGCGACAGCGGGGTGGCGCGCGATCCTCGCAGGCACAACGCCGTGCGCCGGCGGATGTGCCCGAACCGCGCGCACCGCGACCGACCGGCCGGACCGCCGGTGGCCCAAATGCTGACGCGCGGTTGAGTCGCTTCATCTCGGGCACCGCCGCGCCGGGGCCCGCCAAGACGCCGACACCGTCGCGCGATGTCGAAGCCGCGGCTGAGCCCGCGCACACCGAAAGCCGGCACAACGAGGCCTACGCCAGCGAACTACCCGACCTGTCCGGTCCGATCCCCCGGGCCGGGCAGCGCAAACCCCCGGCCGACCAAACACCGGACACGCTGACGACGCCGGTGCGAGCGGAACGCCGCATTCAGGTGTCTGAGCGAGCCCGAGGCCCGGTCCGCGCCAGCATGCAGATCCGGCGAATCGATCCCTGGAGCACGCTAAAGGTGTCGTTGGTGCTCTCGGTGGCGTTGTTCTTTGTCTGGATGATCGCCGTGGCCTTCCTCTATCTGGTGCTCGGCGGGATGGGCGTGTGGAGCAAGCTCAACAGCAACGTCGGGGACCTGCTGAACAACACCGGAGGCAGCGCCGACCTGGTATCCAGCGGCACGATCTTCGGTGGCGCGGTCCTGATCGGCTTGGTGAACATCGTTTTGCTCAGCGCCATGGCCACCATCGGCGCTTTCATCTACAACCTGACCACCGACCTGATCGGGGGCGTCGAGGTGACGCTCGCGGACCGGGACTAGTGGTTTGGGCGCGGACGCGGTGGTGGGGTAATCTCGTCGCTCGGCCGTACGCGCGTGCGGGCCTATAGCTCAGGCGGTTAGAGCGCTTCGCTGATAACGAAGAGGTCGGAGGTTCGAGTCCTCCTAGGCCCACAACCATGTGTTTGCCAAGACGTTTCGTGAGACTGGTGCTGCCGCTGGCAGCGATCGCCACGCTGGTGGTAGTGATCCGGTCCCGACGCGGTGTCGAGGTCTGGCACGTGGCCGCCGACCAGAGCGATGGTCGGAGTGCGGGGCCTTAGCTCAGTTGGTAGAGCGCTGCCTTTGCAAGGCAGAAGTCAGGGGTTCGAATCCCCTAGGCTCCACGGTCTAACGCTCCAGGGCTAGAAGGCGCATGTTGATGGTCATGGCTAGGGATTCGGCAGAGCATCTCGGATGCCTTGCAGATCACTCTCGATGCCTTGCAAATCAGACTGAGCCTTCTGGAATGCCTGCTGCAGCTGGTCGGGGATCGCGGGTTGGTAGCTCGCGGGTTGGTACTGAGGGCAGTACGACACGACGGCACCAGCAGCAACGTCGGTGCTTTGATCCCCATCCCATATCGACGATCGTTGGACGAAGCGCACGGCCTCCGCGAAGTCGGATTGCCGCGCTAAGAAGTCGCAGACTGCGTGCCCCTGCGCCAGCACGTATTCCTGGCTGGGAACTGGCACGCCTTCCTGCTTCAACGTGTCGACGAACGCCCTGTCGACGATGTCGTTCGGCGAAGCGTGATTGAGCGGCGGAGCGGGTGGTTTCGGCGCAGCCGGGACGGGTGACCCACTCGACGGCGGGGCTTCGGCCGGCTGCGCCGCAGGGGGTGGATCGGGTACCGCGAACATCACCAGTAATACGCTGGCACCGGCGACCAGAGACAGCGGCAACGCCGCAAGGAGGCCGAAGCGGCGCAGCACAGACTTACGTCGATGAGGCGCACCGTTGTTGGTTTGGTCGCGCCGCGACCAGGTGTCGACGCCAACCCGGGTTCTGCGCGTGTCAATCGCCGCGGTTGCGGACGCCTCCGCGCGATGGCCCAGGCGTTCGTCAAGAAGCTCGTCAATCAGGCGACTGGACGGGTCGACACCGGGCTCGCGGATGGAACGCCGCATCGCTGCCAGCCGCCGTAGCTCGGAGTCGATCGTCTCGCGATCGCGCATGTGCCGCAGCTTAATGCCAGTCAGCACTCGGTTTCGGGGTTTGGCGACGCGATAGTCGCGGCTGCGCAGCCTCGGCGGCCTGCGATCGGGCGCCGCTAGGGACGTTGCTGCACGTCGACGCTCGGCGGCCGCGGCGACGGCTCTTGGCGCACCGATCGGCGAACGATCGAGAACGCGGCGGCGCCACCGGCGAGCACCGCTACGACCAATCCCGCGATCACCAACGGGCGCTTGCCGCGCCGCTGGGATTGGCGGGCCTGCTGAATCGCTTGCGGCAGGCCGGTGACGACTTCCTGGGCGGCCGCCAGCTCTTGTACAAGGGTTTCTTGAGCGGTTTGCAAATCCCGGGCCAGGCGGCCCTCGCGGTAACGGCGACGCAGATTCGACGCGCCGGCCTGCGCAGAGTGAGCACCCAGCCCGACCACCCCGATAAGGCCGCGGGTTACGTCCAGCGGCCCGACCGCCGTGTACGTCAGGCCGCGGGACAGCCGCTGCCGCGGGGTCAGCCGGGTGTGGTTCCTCGCGCTCATTTCTCGCCTTTCCCGGCCCCTTTCGCAAGGCCGTGATCTGTTACTTCCAGACTGTAACTATCGGCACCCCGTTGAGTGCCCGCGGGTAACGGCACCGGATGGCCGGCGGGCTAAGCGGTGATGGCAGACTGTGATGCCGTGACTACCAGCCCAATTCAGACTGCCACTGCCACATTGCACACCAACCGCGGCGACATCAAAATCGCGCTGTTCGGTAACCATGCCCCCAAGACCGTCGCCAACTTCGTCGGCCTGGCCCAGGGCACCAAGGATTATTCAACCGAGAACGCCTCCGGGGGTAGCTCGGGCCCGTTCTACGACGGCGCAATTTTTCATCGAGTGATCAGCGGTTTCATGATCCAGGGCGGCGACCCGACCGGTACCGGCCGTGGTGGCCCGGGCTACAAATTCGCCGACGAGTTTCACCCCGAGTTGCAGTTCGACAAGCCGTACCTGCTGGCGATGGCCAATGCCGGCCCGGGAACCAACGGGTCACAATTTTTCATCACGGTTGGTAAGACGCCGCACCTGAATCGGCGGCACACCATCTTCGGCGAGGTCGCCGACACCGATTCGCAAAAAGTCGTCGACACCATCGCCACCACCGCCACCGATCACGGTGACCGGCCGACCGAACCGGTGGTCATCGAGTCGATCACGATTTCCTGAATCCGCTCCCCCCGGGTCGGATCAGGATCCGGCGTAGCCCTGCGCGGTCAGCACGTCGAGCACCTCAAGTGGGTCGGTGCCGAGGTCCCAACGCGAGAAAATCAGCAGCCGACCATCCACCGCATCGACCTCCAGCAACCGGAGTTTTCGTCCAATTCGCCGGAATTCGGTGATCCGGATGATCTTGATATCGGCGGGTACCAATAGCTGCGTTCGCCACCATCCGCGCACTCGCAGGCCGTCGGGCGTGATTGCCAGTTTTGGACGCGCGCGCCACGTGCCGAGTGCAAACAAGATCAGACCGGCTGCGGAAATTCCGATTAACAGCCGCCCCGGGGGGTCTGTGACGATCGTCACACACGCGATAGCCATCACGATGCCAGCGATACCGCAAGCTGCGATTCCGGTTGAAGACGGCGACCACTGTGTTTGCTGCACGGCTTTCCTAGGCGGGCCTACCACCGTCGATGGAGTTATCCACAAGCGCTATCAACAATGGGGATGAATCACATGCGTGTGATATGCCCGGCCCGAAGTTGCCGGCCCAGTAATCCCGCAGACCAAAAATGAATTCATTACGGCCGCGTCAATGCCTACCGCCACCGCATCGTGAGCAACAAGCCGCTGATCATGAAGGCAAACGCGACGGCGTAGTTCCACGGGCCGAGGTTCGCCATCCAGCTGAGTAGCGGCGGCGCATCGGGGCCAGTGGCCGCCAGCTGGAAGACCATCAGCCAGACCAGACCGATCAGCATCAGCCCGACGAAAAACACGACGAACCACACACTGGACGGTCCGGCCTTGACCTTGACCGGCGTACGGCTAACCGCGCTGACAGTGAAGTCGCTCTTCTTGCGGACCTTGGACTTGGGCATTTCTACCTCTGGGATACCTCGGAGATACGGTATTGCTGGCAAGTGCACGACGAGCCTAACGCACCCATCAGCAGGGAACGGAGAGCCGATGGCCAAATGGAGCGCCCCGCTGTTCCGTACGCGCGGGGCCGCCGTGCGCCGCGGCGGATCGCGGCCCTCGCGGTGGCGGGTCGGCGTTCCGCTGGTCTGTGTGCTGGCCGGCTTGCTGCTCGGCGCCACACACGGGGTGTCCCGTGGCGGCGAGATCCGACGCAGTGACGCGCCGCGGCTGGTGGACCTGGTCCGTCGGGAACAGGCCGACGTCGACAGATTGAACGCCGAACGGGATCGGCTGGCTCACACGATCGACTCGACGCATGGCCGGTCGTCGGACACGGCGCTGGCGGCCATGCTGCGGCGGTCCGCCGAACTGGCCGGTGACGCCGGTCTGGACCCTGTGCACGGGCCGGGCCTGACCGTGACCCTCACCGACGCGCAGCGGGACGCCAACGGTCGTTTCCCCCGCGATGCATCCCCGGACGACCTCGTCGTGCACCAACAGGACATCCAGGCCGTCCTCAACGCGTTGTGGAGCGCAGGCGCGGAGGCAATCCAAATGCAGGACCAACGCATCATTGCGACGTCGGCGCCGCGCTGCGTCGGCAACACGCTATTGCTCAACGGGCGGACCTATAGTCCGCCGTACACGATCACCGCGATCGGCGACGCGGGAGCCATGCAGGCCGCGCTGGCCGCCGCTCCCCTAGTGACCCTCTACAAGCAGTATGTGGTGCGATTCGGCCTCGGCTACACCGAGCAAGTCACGCCGGATGTCCGGGTCGCCGGCTACAGCGAACCGGTTCGGATGCACTCTGCCCAGCCGGCCGGCCCGGTCAGTTACTGAGCCGCGGGGCAACCACCCAGGTGGCAGGCCAAACCTGCGGTGCCCGACGGTAGCCTGACACGATGCGGATCTTGGTCGTCGATAACTACGACAGTTTCGTCTTCAACCTGGTGCAGTATCTCGGGCAGCTGGGCGTCGAGGCACAGGTATGGCGCAACGACGACACCCGGCTGTTCGACCGCGCCGCGATCGCCGCCCAGGTCGACGGGATCCTGCTCAGCCCGGGTCCGGGTACGCCGGAACGCGCGGGGGCATCGATCGACTTGGTCCGCGCCTGCGCAGCGGCGCGCACCCCACTGCTGGGAGTGTGCCTGGGGCACCAAGCCATCGGCGTCGCGTTCGGCGCCACCGTGGATCGGGCCCCCGAGTTGCTGCACGGCAAAACCAGCAGCGTCTTTCACACGAATACCGGTGTACTGCAGGGACTTCCAGATCCATTCACCGCGACCAGGTATCACTCGCTGACCATCTTGCCGGAAACCTTGCCCGCCGAGCTGGAAGTGACCGCCCGCACCCGCAGCGGCGTGATCATGGGCGTGCAGCACACCGAGTTGCCGATCCACGGGGTCCAGTTCCATCCGGAATCGATACTCACCGAAGGTGGCCATCGGATGCTGGCCAACTGGCTGGCCGACTGCGGTCAGGTCCGAGACGACGGGTTGGTGCGGCGGCTGGAAAGCGAGGTCGTGAGCAGTCTGGCCACCGTGCGGCACTCCGCCGAGCTGGATCACGGCCCGACGTCATCCGGGCTGTCGGCTATTGACCGAACTTCAGCGTGATGTTGCCGTCTTTGTTGACGCCCTGACCCGCGGCCGGGCTCTGGGACACTACCCTGTTGTGCTGCGAACCGCCGGCGTCGACGTCGGCGCCCTTGACCAGCACGCCGCTCCATCCCAGCGCGCGCAGCTGCGGTTCGGCGTCGGTCCAGAACAGACCCGACAGATCCGGCATGATGAACTGGTTGCCCTTGGACACCTGGATCTCGATCACCGAATCGACCGGAACAGTCGCTCCCGCAGGCGGGTTCGTCCCGATCACGTCGCCGGCCGGGCGAGGGCTGTCGATGGGGGCCTGACTGAATTTGGTGAAGCCGTAGACGGTGAGGTTCTTCTGTGCGGCATCAAGGGTCTGCCCCGCGACGTCGGGAACCTGCTTCGTCGACGGACCTGAGCCGACGATCACGGCGATCTCGTTGGTGATCGCCGACGTCTGGTTGGCCGACGGGTTGGTCCCGATGACTTTGTCCTTCATATCCGGCGTGGACGGCGAGTGGACCTCTTTGAAGCGGCCGAAGCCGGCCGATTTCAGTTTCTTCACCGCGGAGGCATAGCTCAGCGAGTACACGTCCGGGACCTCGCGCTGCTCCGGTCCGGTGGAAACGTCGACCGTGATCAGGTCGCCGGCACCCACTTTGGCGTTGGCGGACGGGTCGGTGCCGATCACGTGGTCGGGCGGAACGGTCGAATCCGGTTTCTGCTGTGTGCGTGTCTTGAAGCCATGATTTTGCAGCGCGGCAATCGCGTCGGCGGAAGCCTGGCCCCGGACGTCGGGAACCTGCACGTTGCGCAGACCGCCGCCGAAGGTGTTGATCAGGATGGTGACGATGACGGTCAGCACCGCCAGCGCCGCCACCGCGACAACCCATCGACTGACCGACCCGGGGCCGCGCTCACGGGTGAAGTCCAGTTCTTGCCGGGGCAGCGGATCGGTCTGCGGCCCGCCCGAGCCGCCGGGATGCGCCGAAGCCAGCAGCAACGAACGCTCGGCGTCGGTGAGCACCTTCGGCGCTTCGGGCGGTTCACCGTTGTGTACCCGGACCAGGTCGGCGCGCATCTCCGCGGCGGTCTGATAGCGGTTCTCCGGATTCTTGGCCAGCGCTTTGAGCACCACGGCGTCGAGGTCGGGCGAAATGCCCTGATGCCGCTGCGACGGTGGGACGGGATCCTCGCGGACATGCTGATAGGCCACCGCGACCGGTGAGTCGCCGACGAAAGGGGGCTCACCGGTAAGCATTTCGTAGAGAACACAGCCCAGCGAGTAGACGTCGGAACGGGCATCGACCGGGTCGCCACGGGCCTGCTCGGGCGAAAGGTATTGCGCGGTACCGATCACCGCGGCGGTCTGGGTGACGCTGTTGCCGCTGTCGGCGAGCGCTCGCGCGATGCCGAAGTCCATCACCTTCACCGCGTTGGTCGTGCTGACCATGATGTTGGCCGGCTTGACGTCGCGGTGGATGATGCCGTGCTGGTGGGAAAAGTTCAGCGCCTGGCAGGCGTCGGCGATGATCTCGATGGCCCGCTTGGGCGGCAGCGGTCCGTCGGTGTGGACGATGTCGCGCAGCGTGACGCCGTTGACGTACTCCATCACGATGTAGGGCAGCGGCCCGGCGGCGGTTTCGGCCTCGCCGGTGTCGTAGACCGCGACGATCGCGGGGTGGTTCAACGCGGCGGCGTTTTGCGCTTCTCGTCGGAAGCGCAGGTAGAAGCTGGGGTCGCGGGCCAGGTCGGCGCGCAGCACCTTGACCGCCACGTCGCGATGTAAGCGCACATCCCGGGCCAGGTGCACCTCGGACATGCCCCCGAAGCCGAGGATTTCGCCCAGTTCGTAGCGGTCGGACAGGTGTTGCGGGGTCGTCATTGCGGTGTCTCGTGTCGGTGCGGCAACGCGCGGTAATCGATCAGCGCGGCCGTCCGTATGTGTGGAGGCGGCTTGCATTGCCGTCCAGCATTACCTGTCACCCCCCTATCCGTCCAATTCGTCGGATGCGCCGGAGTCGACCCTGGCTTGCTGGGCGGCTGTCCGGTGTCGGTCACGGTCGGTGCGGACGGTTGCTGCTGCGAGTTATTGTCGTGCGAGTTGACGACGATGAGCACCGCGATGATGATCGCCAGTGCACCCAGCACCCCGGCGGCCCACAGCAGCGCACGCTGACCGGATGAGAAGGTGCGCCGTGGCGGCGCCGTGCGGTGGCCGCCGGTGGTCGGCCGGGAGCGGCGGGCGGCCGGAGCCCGGCCGGTGACGGCGGCCGCTGCCCTTGTCTGCGCGCCCGACGGAATGGCGGCCGGGGTGGCGCGGCCGGCGGGTGCCCCCTGGTTGGGTCGGGGCGGTCTGCGGCCGGCGCGGACGGCGGCGACGGCGTCGGCGAACGGTCCGCCACTGCGGTAGCGCATGCCGGGGTTTTTGACCAGGGTTATCTCGATGAGCTCGCGCACATTGGGCGGTAGGTCGGACGGCAACGGCGGCGGCGGCTCTTTGATGTGCTTCATCGCCACCGTCAAGGCGCCGTCACCGGTGAACGGGCGCTTACCCGAAACCGCTTCGTAGCCAACCACTCCCAGCGAATAGACATCGCTGGCCGGAGAGGCGTCATGCCCAAGCGCCTGCTCGGGGGCGATGTACTGGGCGGTGCCCATCACCATGCCGGTCTGGGTTACCGGAGCGGCGTCGACGGCTTTGGCGATGCCGAAGTCGGTGATCTTCACCTGACCGGTGGGAGTGATCAGAATGTTGCCGGGTTTGACGTCGCGGTGCACCAGACCGGCGGCGTGGGCGACCTGCAGCGCACGCCCGGTCTGCTCGAGCATGTCGAGCGTGTGCCGCAGCGAGAGGCGGCCGGTGCGCTTGAGAACCGAGTTGAGCGGCTCGCCGTTGACCAACTCCATCACCAGGTAGGCGGTGCGGCCCTCGCCGTTCATTTGGGTCTCGCCGTAGTCGTGAACGCTGGCGATCCCCGGATGATTGAGCATCGCCGTGGTCCGCGCCTCAACCCGGAACCGCTCGATGAACTCAGGGTCAGAAGAGAATTCGCTCTTCAGCACCTTGACCGCGACACGCCGTCCCAGCCGGCTGTCCACCGCCTCCCACACCTGGCCCATGCCGCCGGTGGCGATGAGGCGCTGCAACCGATACCGGCCAGACAGCGTCACGCCTACTCGCGGGCTCATGGTCCTCCCTGCAGCGCGGCCTCGATCACGGCCCGCCCGATCGGTGCGGCCAGCGCACCGCCGGTCGCGGACAACCGGTCGGCGCCGTCCTCCACGAGCACCGCAACGGCCACCTTCGGGGTCTGCGCGGGCGCGAAGGCGATGTACCACGCGTGGGGTGGCGTGTTGCGCGGGTCGGTGCCGTGCTCTGCCGTACCCGTCTTCGATGCGATCTGCACGCCGGGGATCGCCCCTTTCTGCTGTGTGACTTTCTCGGCGCCGACCATTAACTCTGTTAGCTTAGCTGCGACCTCTGGAGAGACCGCACGACGCTGTTGATGCGGCGCAGCGGTGCTGATGTTAGCCAGGTCGGGCCCTTGCAGGCTGTTGACCAGGTATGGCTGCATGGCTATGCCGGCATTGGCGATGGTAGCCGCAACCAATGCATTCTCCAGCGGGGTCACCGCGACGTCCTTTTGGCCGATGCTCGACATTCCCAGAGCGGCGGCGTCCGGGATCGGGCCGGCGGTGGATTCGGCGACCTGCAGCGGAATGGGGTCGGGGACGACGTCGAGACCGAACGACTGGGCGGTGCTACGCAGGGCGTCGGTCCCGGTGAGCAGGCCCAATTGGACGAACGCCGTGTTGCACGACCTGGCGAACGCCTCGCTCAGCGATACGGTTTCGGCGTTCGCGCAGGGCGCGTCGCCATAGTTCTCCAAGGTGGCGGTGCTGTTCGGCAGTGGAATCTTGGCAGCCGCGGTGAGTTGCTCGTCTTCGGTGGCGCCGTTCTGCAGCGCGGCCGCGGTGGTGATCACCTTGAACGTCGAACCGGGCGGATAAGTCTCGGAGATGGCGCGGTTGGTCATCGGCGAATGCGGGTCGTCGCGAAGTTGCTGCCAGGTTTGGGACTGCTGTTCGGGGTCATGCGACGCGAGCAGGTTCGGGTCGTAGGACGGGCTGGACACCAGCGCCAGGATTTTGCCGGTCGACGGCTCCACCGCGACAACCGCGCCCCGGCACGGTCCGTTGCAGCCCTGCTGCATGGCATCCCAACCGGCTTGCTGGATGCGCGGGTTGATGGTGGTGTCCACGTTGCCACCGCGCGGGTCGCGCCCGGTGAAGAAGTCGGCCAGCCGGCGACCGAACAACCGCGGATCCGATCCGTTGAGCAGAGGGTCCTCGGCCCGTTCCAGCCCGGTGCTGGAATAGCGCAATGAGTAGAACCCGGTAATCGGCGCGTAGACCGCGGCATTCGGATACACCCGCAGGAAGCGGAAGCGGCTGTCGGTGGCAACGGAGTATGCCAGCAGTTGGCCGTTCGCGGTGATCTGACCCCGTTGACGCGAGTACTCGTCGAGCAGGACCCGCTGATTGCGCGGATCGGCGCGCAACCCGTCGGCAGTGAATACCTGAGTGAGCGTGGCGTTGAACAGCAACAGCACGATCAACGCCATCACGGTCACCGAGATCCGGCGCAGGGAGGCGTTCATACCCGCTCGATCACCTCGGTGCCGGCGGCTGCGGTCGATGACGGGTTGCGCGTCCGGGTGCGAAACGGGCGCCGGGCCGAATGCGAGATGCGCACCAGGATGGCCAGCAGCACATAGTTGGCCAACAGTGACGAGCCCCCGTACGACATCCAGGGTGTGGTCAGCCCGGTCAGCGGAATGAGGTTGGTGACCCCGCCGACGACGACGAAGAGCTGGATGGCCAGCGCCGAGGCAAGGCCCGCGGCCAGCAGCTTGCCGAAACTGTCACGCACTGCGATCGCAGTCCGCATGCCGCGGATGATCACGATGGTATAGAGCATCAACAGCCCGGCCAGTCCGACCAGCCCGAGTTCTTCGCCGAACGCGGCGACGATGAAGTCGGTCGACGCGGCCGGAACGGTGCCCGGCTGGCCGTTGCCGAGTCCGGTGCCGAAGACGCCGCCGGTAGCAAAGCTGAACAATGACTGCACGATCTGATAGCCGGCGCCGTCCGGGTCGGCAAACGGGTCTAGCCAGGTCTGTACGCGAACCCGGACATGATTGAAAATAAAGTATGCCGCAACACTTCCCAGCGCGAACAACGCCAATCCGATGACCACCCAACTGAACCGTTGGGTGGCAAGGTAAACGACCACCAGGAATGATGCATAGAGCAGCAGCGAAGTCCCGAGGTCTTTTTCGAAGACCATTACACCGACCGAAGTCACCCAGGCCGCCAGCAGCGGAGCCAGGTCCCGCGGACGCGGTAGGTTCATGCCCAGGACATGCTTACCGGCACTGGTGAACAGACCGCGCTTGGCTACCAGCACCGCCGAAAAGAAAATCAGTAGAAGAATTTTGGAAAATTCAGCCGGCTGAATCGAAAAGCCCGGAAACCGAATCCAGATCTTCGCGCCGTTCTGCTCGGAGAGCGACCGGGGCAGCAGCGCCGGAATGGCGAGTATGACCAGTCCGGTCAGCCCACAGATGTAGCCGTAGCGGGCGAGTTGGCGATGGTCCTTCAGCCAGATCACCACAAAAGCGAAAGCCCCGACCCCCACCAGCGTCCAGAGAATTTGCGGGTTCGCCCGCGCACTGCTCCCGGTCAACCGGTCGTCTAGGTCCAGCCGGTGAATCATCACCACTCCCAGACCATTGAGCAGAGCCACGATCGGCAGCAGCAGTGGATCCGCGTACGGCGCGAACCGTCTGATGGCCAGGTGGGCGCATGAGAACACCGCCAAAAACCCTGCGGCGTAACTGATCAACTGCCAACTGACGCCGCGTTCCTGATCGGCCTGCACGAGCGTGAAGGCCGCCGTGGTGATCACCGCGGCGAAGCACAGCAGCAGCAGCTCGGAGTTGCGCCGAGTAGGCAGCGGAGGTGTCACCGCGACCGGCGGCTGCGGCTGTGTAGTGGTCATGCCGGTGCCCGGCAGTCGGTACCCGGCTGGGGTGGTGGTGGGGAGAGCGATGTGACGGTGGGTGCGACCGTTGTCGGCCAGGGACTTGCCGGAGGTGCTGGGGGGATCGTGGTACCAACGCCAGGTTCTGGTGGCTGGCTGGTAGTTGGAGCGGTCTGAGGTGCGAGTGTCGATGTGGGCGCCGGTGGTGACTGGGCGCGCGCGGGCGGGCACGGTGGCAGCAGCGACTCGGTCGCCAATCTGCGCAGCTGCGCATTGGCCTGATCGAGCGTGCCTGCCGGCAGTCCGGCGGCCACCTGCGCGCGGGCGGACTCGGCCAGATCGGATAGCTTCATCGGCTGGCAATCGCGGCTACCGCCGGTTTGGCCGTAACGGACCACCGACAGCTGGCTACGGCTGTTCAGGCAGCCTTGCGAGTAGGGCTGGTGCAGCGGCACGCCCAGGATTGACACCGGGATGCCTTGCATGATGGCCACGGCGCCGCTGTATTCGGCGACGTAGTAGTAGTGGCGGATGATTGTTCGGCCGATGGCCAGCGCGGCGAGCACGAGCAAGACGACGAGCGCGGCCCCGATCGCTATTCGCCGTCGTGACCGCCGTGGTCGGGTGAAGGTATCGACTTGCGGCAGAACACGTTTCACCACACTTTTGCGCGGGCTGATCGCCGAGGCCCGGCCTGCGGCGGTGTTGGGCCGGGTCAGTTGGTCGTCCTCGCCGGATACCGCGCCCGCGATGATCGGCTGGGTCGGGCCGTAGTCGTAGTCGACGACGTCGGCGACCACCACGGTGACGTTGTCCGGGCCGCCGCCGCGCAGCGCCAATTCGATGAGGCGGTCAGCGCTGTCGGTGACATCGGGAATCTTCAGGGCGTCCAGGATGGTTTCGTCGCTAACCGGGTCGGAGAGCCCGTCCGAGCACAGCAGGTACCGGTCACCGGTGCGTACTTCTCGCATGGTCAGCGTCGGCTCGACCTCATGGCCGGTGAGCGCCCGCATGATCAACGATCGCTGCGGGTGACTGTGTGCCTCTTCGCGGGTGATCCGCCCTTCGTCAACCAAGGTCTGGACGAAGGTGTCGTCCTTGGTGATCTGGGTCAGCTCGCCGTCGCGCAGCAGATAGCCGCGTGAGTCACCAATGTGCACCAACCCAAGACGGTTGCCCGCGAACAGGATTGCGGTCAGTGTGGTGCCCATCCCCTCGAGATCGGGCTCCATTTCGACCTGCGCGGCGATGGCCGAATTGCCCGCGCGCACAGCGGAATCAAGGTTGGCTAGCAGGTCGCCGCCGGGTTCGTCGTCGTCGAGGTGGGCCAACGCGGCAATTACCAACTGGGAAGCGACTTCACCGGCCGCGTGCCCACCCATTCCGTCGGCGAGCGCCAGCAACCGCGCGCCCGCGTACACCGAGTCTTCGTTGTTGGAACGCACCAAGCCGACATCGCTGCGGGCCGCATAACGTAAGACCAAAGTCACGGGCGCAGCTCGATTACCGTTTTGCCGATACGCACCGGCGTGCCAATGGGAACCCGTACCGCCGTCGTCACCTTCGCCCTGTCAAGGTATGTGCCGTTGGTCGATCCTAGATCTTCGACATACCATTCCGAGCCGCGCTGGGAAAGCCGCGCGTGCCGTGTCGACGCGTAGTCGTCGGTCAGTACCAGGGTGGAGTCGTCGGCGCGTCCGATCAGCACCGGCTGGCTGCTGAGCGTAATACGGGCACCGACCAACGCCCCTTCGGTCACCACCAGGTAGCGCGCGGCATTTCGTCGCTGCCGTGCCGGCAATAACGTGCCCCGCAACGTCAGGCCGCGTCGCACCATGACCGCGCCGGTCGGAGCGTAGATGTCAGTCCGCAGGATTCTCAGCACCGACCAGATGAACAGCCACAACAGCATCAAGAACCCGGCGCGCGTCAGTTGCAGTACTAGTCCCTGCATCTGGCGTCCCCTCCGTCCTGGCGCCGCACGCTTCGCGTGACCGGGTATGGCAACGTCACGATACTTGGACGGTGGTCGACGCGGGGTGAAGCTGGATGCTTCGCGAACTACGCGCTCAATGGATGTGGACGACGATCTCGGAGTGTCCCAGCCGGATCACATCGCCGTCGGCCAACTGCCACTCCTGCACCGGCGCGTTGTTGACGGTGGTGCCATTGGTGGAGTTGAGGTCCGACAGTAGTGCGACGTGGCCGTCCCAACGGATCTCCAGATGGCGGCGCGATACACCGGTGTCCGGCAACCGAAACTGGGCGTCCTGGCCGCGGCCAATGACGTTGGCACCTTCGCGTAACTGGTAGGTGCGTCCGCTGCCATCATCGAGCTGCAAGGTGACCCCAGTCCCAGAGGACGGGTAGCCACCCTGTCCGTAGCCGCCATAGCTGCCCGCTTCCGCGGGCTGGCCGTACTCGTAGTCGCCTGCCGCCGGCTCAGCGTATCCGCCGCCGGGGCCGCCGTAGGTCGGAGCGGGGGCGTCACCGTACCGGCCGTAATCGGGCTGTTGGCCGTAGTCTTGCCGACCGTATCCCGGCCCACCGGCGTAACCCTGGTCGGGGTAGCCGCCCTGTTCGGGGTAGCCGCGCTGGTCGGGCGCGCCGTAGCCGCCCTCGTCGTGGCGTGCCGGTCCGCGGCCGTAGTCGGCGTACTCGCCGTAACCCTGGCCGCCGGGTTGGCCGTAGCCGCCTGGGCGGTAGCCCGCGTCATAACCCTGGCCGCCGCCGTAACCACCGGTTGGTCGCTGTTCGTATTGCGGGTAGCCACCTTGGTCGGGGTAGCCGCGCTGGTCGGGGTAGCCGCCGGGCTCCGGGTAGCCGCCCTGGTCGGGGTAGCCGCCCTGGTCGGGGTAGCCGCGCTGGTCGGGGTAGCCGCGCTGGTCGGGGTAGCCGCCCTGGTCGGGTGGCGGCGCGGGGTAGCCGCGCTGGTCGGGGTAGCCGCCCTGGTCGGGTGGCGGCGCGGGGTAGCCGCGCTGGTCGGGGTAGCCGCCCTGGTCGGGTGGCGGCGCGGGGTAGCCGCCTTGGTCGGGTGGCGGCGCGGGGTAGCCGCGCTGGTCGGGGTAGCCGCCCGGTTCCGGCGGATAAGGGGCCCGCGGATCCTGGCCGCCACGCGGGTCCTCTTGCGGATGACCGTATTGGTCGTCGTAGTAGTCATCGCCGGGCCGCCCCTGACCCTGGCCGCCGCGGTAGCTCGAATTGTCGGTCATCGGTGGTACTCCTGGTTCTGCGCTGAACGCGTGGTCTGATTGTGGCGGGGCGAGTTCGCTAGCCATCGGGCGGGGTTCGACATCGGGGTTGACAGCACCGCGGGCGCGGAACTGGCCGGTATGTAGGTTCGCCGACTGCTCGAACCGGACGACCACGTCACCATATGTTTGCCACCCCTGTTCGCCGATGTATCCCGCCAAATGCTTAGCGAAAGCGTCCGAAGTGAGGTCCGGGTCGGCGCCCACTTTCCGGAAGTCGTGCATACCGAGGGTAATGATGTATTCGTTGGGAGCCAAAAGCCGATCGCCGTGAAGCGGATGTATTCCGTCGGCCGCCTCCCTGCACAGCATGGCTTCTACTTCCTGGGGGACGATCGATCCGCCGAACACCCGGGCAAAAGCATCGCCGACGGTGACCTCAAGTTTGCGCTCGATGCGCTGAGCTAGCCCCTTCTGGCTACCCATGTCCCAAGCGCCGCCTCAGTCCCGGTCTATCGCTGCTGCACGGCGGACGATGCTCCGGCGTGTCGCATCACGCGTGTCATACTCCAGCATGCTATCGGGCCAGCGCAGCGCAGCGGCACCTGCAGAATCCTGAGAATCGCATCGATCCAGGTCAAAGTGGGTTCTGTGCCGGTGCGGGGCGGCGGTGGGTGACCGCTTTCCGTACGTCGGCGCAGTTGGGGATGACGGCCGCTACAGTGGTAGGCTCCACCGGTTGTTTGGGCGAGTGGCGGAATGGCAGACGCGCTGGCTTCAGGTGCCAGTGTCCTTCGGGACGTGGGGGTTCAAGTCCCCCTTCGCCCACAAAGAGCAGTTCTACAAACTCAGCGGCATAAGGTCACGAACTCGAAGAGCGCGTGACTTTGCGGCGATCTGGGCGGCGAACTCGTGCGCGGCTGAGCGCAACGCTTCGTCCGCGGCCAGCTGCTGGCCGACGACCGCCGGCAGCGTGACGCTGATGCCAAACCCGTGATGCAGGCCAAGCCTGCTGAAGTCCGGCGATGAGGGCGGCGTCGAAGCGGTTTCGTGGGCCGCGCTCGAACTCGACTGTGGCCACGTGGTCGGCGGACACCTCGACGCGGATCTGATGGTTCACCGACCCTTCATATCGCTTGACCGCCAGCGCACTCTCGTGCGTTGATCGCCGGAATCGCCGGTCTCGCGTGCTTAGCTGACGCCATGCGGATTCCCTCGATCCTGCGTCAGGGCCAATCGAGAACCGTGCATATCGGAATCGCAGCGATCGTCGGCGTCGCCGCTGCGGCCGCCGTCGCCGCGACAGCGGGATGGCGGTATGCCCCCGCTGCAGGATGGATCGCGACCGCGACCGTCTATCTGGTCTGGACCTGGGCCAGTATCGCCAAAATGAGCGCCATCGCGATCGAAATCGTTGTGCAGCAGCGACGTCCGGGCCGCAGGCCGGCCGATACCATCGTGATGATAGCCAGCATTGCCAGCCTCGGCGGCGTCGCCTACCTGCTCATCGCCAGCACTGCCAAAGGGCCTGACGCCGCCATCGCCGCTGCCGTCGGATTCTTGAGCGTGATCGCCTCCTGGTTGGCGGTGCACGCTGTCTACACCCTGCGCTACGCAGTGCTCTACTACACACAACCGATAGGCGGGGTCAACTTCAATGACGGTGACAAGCCCACCTTCGCCGACTTCGCCTACCTGGCGTTCACCATTGCAGTGACGTATGGGGTGACTGACACCGCCGTGCAGAAGCGTTCGATCAGAGTGGCGGTGCTGCAGCACGCGATGGTGTCTTATCTATTCGGCACAGTGATTTTGGCGGTTACCGTCCAAGTGATCGGCAGCCTGGGCGGTCTCTAGAGAGGCCTGCGGCTACAGCGTCTGCACCCACTGCAGGACCGCCGGAGTGACGGGGTCGGTTATGTCGCTGAATTCCCCGTGCCTCTTGAGGAATGCGGCCACCATCGGACAGGTGGCGACAACCCTTTTTCCGTCGGCGCGAGTCGCCTCGAGGGCCTCCTTCACCAGGATGTTCGCCAAGCCGCGTCCGCCGAACTGTTCATCAACCTCGGTGTGATAGAAAACCCGCTGGTTGCCCCGGTCAGCGACGGCGGCCAGCCCGACAGTTTCGCCGTCGACGGCGATGGTGTACTTCCCTTCTGCGGTGCTGACCGTCGTCTGGGCGCCAGTCTTATCGGTGGTCACCTGTCGAACAGTACGCGGGAAAGGCTCACTTGCGCGGTGGCCGCAAGACTTGCATCGCGAGCCGCATCACCGGTTCGGGCACCCGGTCCTTCGCAGAAAGCGCGGCACTCGAGACCCGGGACCGAAGCAAGGTGCCGCGGCCGAACATCCGGTTCAGCGCTCCCCCGGTCGGCTCGATCACCACATGCAGCGGCGGGGTGTCCACGGCAGCTCCGAGCGCGTTGGAGATGACCATTCGCTGAATCTCGCTGGTGCCCTCAAAGATCGTGTACAGCTTGGCATCTCGATACCACTTCTCGACCGGATGGTCGGTGATGTAGCCCCAGCCACCCATCGTCTGGATGGCGCGCTCGGTGGCCCTGACGGCAACCTCGCTGGCGGCCATCTTCGACATCGAGCCCTCGCCGCGCTCGAACGGGATCCCTTTGGCGGCCATCCAGGACGCCCGCCACGTCAACAGCCGCGCCGCATCGATCTGGGTGGCCAGCTCCGCCAGCGGAAAAGCTATTCCCTGGTTGTCGATGATCGGTCCGCCGAACGCCTCCCGCTGGGTGGCATAGCTGGTGGCGTATTCCAACGCGGCCCGCGCGATGCCGATCGCCTGTGCGGCGACCATCGGGCGAGTCTGCTCGAAGGTGCCCAATGTCGCCGAGCCGGAACGTTGTCCGCCGGCGACGGCCTCTCGTGCCTTAGCGAGTTTGTGCTCCAGCTTTTCTTGCCCGCCTAACAGATTGGCTTCCGGAACCCGCACACCCTCGAATCGCAACTCGGCGGTATGTGATGCCCGGCAGCCCAGTTTGTCGAGTTTGCGTACCAGCTCCAGACCGGGCGTGCCGCCCGGGACGATGAACAACGCCTGGCCGCGGTGACCGAGCTCTTCGTCAACGACCGCGTTGACCACATGCACGTCGGCGATACCGCCGTTACCGATCCACATCTTGTGGCCATCGAGCACCCAGTCGCCGCCGTCCCGTCGGGCGTGGGTCCGCAGGTTGCGTACGTCGCTGCCGCCCTCCGGCTCCGAGATCGCCAACGCGGCAAGCTTGAGGTCGCCCGGCGACCCGAAACATTGCGGCGCCCACTCCAACATCTGCTCGGGAGAGGCAGCCTGCCCGATGGCCGAGAGCGCCAGTGCCGGCATGACGATTGCCAAACCGATTCCGGCGCAACCCCAAAACAGCTCCTCCATGAACAACGGCAGCGAAATACCGGTCGGGTCGCCGATGAGATCGCGGTAGAACAGCGGGCTGTAGAAGCCGCGTTGCGCGGCTTCCTCCAGCACCGGCCAGGGGAACTCCTGTCGCTGGTCGTAGTCGAGGGCGACGGGACGTATGACAGACTCGGCGAACTCGTGGGTACGCCGGGCCAGGTCGTGTTGAGCCGCCGTCGGCGTCAGGTCAAAAGCCATCTGCGCCACTCTCCCCCGCTGGCCGGCGGTGCCTCATGATCCCGGCCGCGCCGGCATCGTCGTCGGCGCCGGTCATGGTTCCCCCTGTGTTGGTTGACCCTGGTATTACCCCCTGTCAGCCGATTCAACCCAGCTGATGCGTCGAGTCAGGCCGCGGACCGCGGCCCGACCTGGCGGATTGGCAAATGAAACACCGTGGCGGTGACCGGAACGGTGTCGCCCTCGCGCCGCGCCAGCAGCGCGGCGTTGTCGGGCAGCTGCCGGGAGTTGATCTCGCCGGCCGCGATCTTGCGCAGAATGTCATGAGCCGCAGCGAGTTGCTCGCGCTTGCGGTACTGTCCGCCGGGCAGTTTGACGCCCGCCCAGACACCGTATTCTTCCCGGTTCTCGACGGCGTATCGCGCGCACAACCGCTGTTGCGCCAACGGGCATCGCCGCAGACACAGCAGCCGCGCCTCGGTGGCCGATTGTTCATAAGCGCGCGCCTTCGCGGCACCGTCGCCGCCGTCGTCATCGGCGTAGCCGAACCACAGTTCCGGGTTGACCGAACATGGATGCCCCATCTGTCCCCTCCTCCGAGTCAAAACGTATGCGGAAGCGTATATGGCCCGGACAGCGTTTGGCAAGCGAAACGTGACAAAAACGTATATCCACAAGTCGCCTCCTGCGTCTGTGTAGTATCCGAATATGCCCGGAGCGCTGCCGTGAGCCGCGAATCGGCCGGGGCGACGATCCGGGAGTTGCGCGAGTCGCGCGACTGGTCGTTGGCCGACTTTGCCTCGGCGACCGGCGTTAGCATCATGGGCCTGAGCTACCTCGAACGAGGAGCCCGCAAGCCGCACAAAAGCACAGTTCAGAAGGTGGAGAACGGGCTCGGCTTGCCGCCCGGCACCTACTCGCGTCTCGTGGTCGCCGCCGATCCGGCGGCCGAGCTCGAACGCTTGATCGCGGTCAGGCCCACAGAACCGACGCCGACGCGGCCCGCGGGGCCCATCGTCGTGGACCGGCACACCGACACCGAGGTGCTCGAGGGATACGCCGAAGCTCAGCTCGACGCACTGAACTCGGTGATCGAGCGACTGCCTGAGGCGACATCAAACGAATATGAATCGTGTATTCTCTCTGTGATCGGACAGTGCGTGAAGGCCGAGATGCTGGCCGCCAACTCCTGGCGGGTGGCCGTCAACGCCGACGCAGCTTCGGCAGGACGGCTTATGCGGCATTTGCAGGCGTTGGAGACGACGCGCGGCGCGCTCCTGGAGCGCGTGCCGATGAGTCTTAGCGCGCGATTTGACCGGGCATGCGCGCAGTCGGCGCTGCCCGAGCCGGTCATCGCGGCGCTGCTCGGCGTCACCGCCGCGGAAATGTGGGACATTCGCAATCGGGGAGTCATCCCGCCGGGAGCGCTGCCGCGCGTTCGGGCTTTCGGCGATCTGGCCGACGTCACCGAGAGTGACGAGGACACCAGTTTGGGGCAGGAGCGGTGAGCGGGAGCGAAGTGGCGGCATTGAGCCGTGCACATAACCTGTTCGCCGGAGCTCCCCGGGAAGCAACGCTGGGATCAGGTCTAGCGCGATACGACGAGTTGTTGAAGCGCGCCGCGGGTCTGAATACCGTTGGAGGACAGGAGCTTTACCAGTCGGCAGTCGACCGTAGCCGGGGAGCCTTGAGATCGGCCGCCACGACCGACACCGCGGTCGCCGCCACCGCGACGCAAGCTCAGCGGGATCATGCTAACGCTCGCATCCTGACCAAGGGTGTTCTCGATGAGGCCCGCGCGGACACCTCGATACCGGACACGCCGATGGGGCAGCGCGAGGCCATGCGCCGTCGGGTGGCGCGGCTGCGGGCGCAACAAAGCCACGTGTTCTCGGCCCGCCAGCAGGCCCGTCGTCACCGGGCGGGGTTGCGCGCTTTGCGTTACCGAGCCCCGCGCCGCGGCAATTACAGGGCCAGGCTGCGATTGCCACCGGCCAATAGCCGCGCCGGCACCGCGGTGCGGGCGGCGCTGTCACGGCTGGGCAGACCTTATGTCTGGGGCGCGACCGGGCCGGACCGGTTTGATTGTTCCGGGTTGACCCAGTGGTCCTACGCGCGGGCGGGAATCCACTTGAACCGCACTACCTATCAGCAGATAAATGACGGAATTCCCGTCCCGCGTTCACAAGTGCGTCCAGGTGACCTCGTGTTCCCCAGCGCCGGACACGTGCAGATGGCGATCGGCAGCAATCTGGTCATCGAAGCGCCCCATGCGGGCGCTACGGTCCGGATCAGCTCGCTTGGCAGCGGCGTGCAAATTCGGCGCCCGCCGGGGTGATGGCGATGATTGTCGAGCGCCGAGCCTCTGAGTACGGTCAAGCCATGGCAGAGCAGGCCGGGCAGTCGATCGGCACCATCGGCGAAAGGCAAGCCGCGCTGTCGAGGCAGCACGAGGTAGCCGCAGACACCGACCGCGCGCTCGCGGAAGCGCTAGCCAGTGCCCATGCGGCAGCGGTCGAGAGCCTCAGGAGCCTCGACGCGATCGCGGCCGAAATCGACCGCGCCGTCGCGAATCAGGCCGCCATTGGGCTCGATACCGCGATCGGTGCGCGCGAGTTCCAGAAGTTTTTGATCGCCAAGCAACGACAAATCCTGGATGTGGTGGCCGATGCTCATGAGTTCGCCAGTACGAAAAAGGCGTTGTTGCAGAAGTTGACGGCGCACTACACTGCTTCCGCCGGCTAGCGTCTACCAGCCGTCGCGTCGTCGGCTCAGCGCTGTGCAGGAGTGAATTGTCGACAACAACACGGCTGGCTACTGTCGCAAGCATGTTGGGGCCGAAGGACGATCTGCAGTCGCACGCACTGTCACTCGGCTGAGCAATGGCCACAGCCAATGATGTGCTCGCCGCCGTTGAGCACGTCAAGCAATGTACGAGCGACCCGACAGCGTGGCTGATCGGTCTGACGCCGCAAGACGTAACGGATGTGGTGACGATATTCGCAGCAACCCCGCAGCGGCTCGACGGAGTCATGGCCAGGATCCGTCAACAGCATCCCGATCTGTTCGACCCGAACACCGGGCAAGCGATCGTCCCGTCGCAGAAGCCACCCGCCAGCCGCCGGCCAGCGGATCCGCAACCCGGCGAAGCTGCCTCCGATCGCCAGGAAGGCGATGCAGCTGACGCCATCAGAGATGCTGAAGCTGCTCTGGCACACCAGAATTCGGCAACTGCGCACCTCGACTTGCAGGTGATCACGGCGGTTCTCAATGCGCATCAAAGCACCGCCGAGGGCAGGGAAGCACTAAATAGGCTGCAGCACGACATCGAGGCGGCGGTCCAAACGCGATCCGATCTGGACACCCCGGCGGGAGCGCGCGACTTCCAGCGATTTCTGATCGGCAAGCTCAGGGACATCCGCGCCGTGGTGGCGAGTGCGTCCCTTGACGACACGTCGAACTCAGCACTGATGGCCGCGTGGACGTCTTTGTACAACTCGGCCAGGCCCGAGACGGGCGACGCGGACGAACATAGCCGGTCGATCGGTGTTCCTGCTGGTTCGCCAGCGGAAAGCGCCGGCCAAAGCCGGCCGGCAGCACCCGCCGGCATGGATCCCTACCTCGATTCACTGCCTGCTGACGATTTCGGCCTGCCACCCGAAGACGTGCCGGCACAACTGCCGTCACCATCGATGTCGACGATCCCAGCGATGCCGAGCATTCCGTCGTTTGGGGGAGGGATCCCCAGCGGGGGAGCGATGCCGAGTTTGGCTATCCCGGGCGGATTTCCGCTTCCCGGGTCACTGCCGGGCACCGGCGACGAACGTTCGCCGAAGGACCTCGGGGACGCGCTGTCGGACTCCGACGACGCAAAGGACCAGCCATCCTCCGAGAAGGATGGCGATAAGGCAACGGACCGTCACGACGCCGAATCCGCGGCGGCGCAGCCGCCGGTCTCCGGTCCAACGACCGTCATGCTGCCCACCGGGGAAACAGTCACCGCTGCCAACCCTCAGCTCGCCGGGGCGATCAAGGCGGCTGCGGGTGGTACGCCGATCGCAGATGCGTTCCGCCAGGAGGGAATCACCATTCCGCCGCCGGGGACGGCGGTCACCGACCCACTCGACCCAGCGCGGCTGGCACCTGGCGATATCGGCATGTTCACCGATCGACACGCTCTTGCCCTCGGCCAGAGCAGGGCCTTACTCAACGGTCAGATCCAGCACATTTCCACCGTGAACGGGCCCAGCTTCCTAGGCTGGGAGCATCCTCCTGGACCGGTCACCGCAGCCGCACCGGACAGGACCGACCCGCCGGCACCCACCAGACCGGCTACCGCCGAGCGACCCGAGACAGCGTAGTAGAAATCCGGCGCCCGCCGGCACATCAGAGGAGACAGCGGATGGCAGACCGAATTCACGTGGTGCCCGCCAACTTGCGTGAAGCCGCCGGCCACCACCAAGAGACGTCCGAGTATCTGCGGACGCTCCCGTCGTCGCACCAGGCAATCCAAGACAGTCTGGACTCACTGGGGCCCGTCTTCGGCGAGCTACGGGAGGCCGGACGCGAACTTCTCGAACAACGACGCCTGTGCTACGAGCAACAAGCCGACAACCACGCGGAAATGGCCGACAACCTGACAAAGTCCGCCAGCATGTGGGAAGAGCACGAGTCAGCGGCCGTCCAGAAATTCGAACGTATCTCTGACGACAGTCAATGACTGAGGCCGATCCCGCGTTCGACACCGTACACCCGAGCGGGCACATCCTGGTCCGCTCCTGCCGGGGCGGGTACATGCACAGCGTCACGCTGAGCGACGCGGCCATGAGCACCGACGCCGAGAGCTTGGCGGAGGCCATCTTGCTGACCGCTGATGTCTCGTATCTCAAGGCGGTCCTGGAAGTCCGCGGCGAGATTGTGGCGGCCGGCTACACACCGTCCGCCGAGGTTCCGACCGCCCACGATCTCGACATGGCGATCGAGAGACTGGTGGCGCATGAACTACCCCGCCGAGACAGCGCGGAACAATAGACGCGCGTGCGGCCTAACGAATCCAGGTCTGGACGGCGTCTCGATCCGGGGCAATATCGGTGGGCGGCTCGGCAGGATTGGCGCCGAACAACTCTCGCGCCCGACCAAGCAGTGCGCGTACTTCGTCCAACTGCTGTTGCAGCCCGGAATCAGCCACGGGCTTACGCTACCCAGGCTGGGTTATTCTGACAATTCACTGCAGAGCCCTAAACATGTTGGCTGGTCATTTGGCGGCGCCGCGCCCGCCCCGGTATGGCAAGCCAAACAGGGAAGTTGTCGAGCCGTTGATGACGGTAGGCTTGGCCGGTGGCGATCTTCGGTCGGAATACGGCGCGGCAACGCCTCCGGCGAGCTACCCGAGAATCTCTCAAGATTCCAGCATTCAACGCTCCTGTCGACTGCACCCCGTGGGTGACGGGCGGGTTGTGGCCTGCAGAGCTGTCGACAGTTACCGTTGAGACCGCCCCACTTGTCAGATATCTGAAGGCCGACTTGCAGAAGATTGTCAATTCGGCCAACGAAGAACTTTCGGGCATCAGGCGATCGGGATTGGCTGATCCGATACGGCAGGCAGAAGAGGCTCGAGTAATCAACAGCGCTCGCGAATTCGCCGTTCGACGAGTCGAATCGACAGTTCGCCATCTCCGTACTATGAAGTCGAAATTATCGGCCGAACTCCGGCCGGTAAATGGGGCAACCGATGACACCGAAAAGACACGGCGATTTAAAGCAGCCACTATTGCGCCAACCGATACGAACCCATTCCCCGACAGGTCGGCACCGCCCGGGCCTGGATTTCCAGACCAAGGTCACCGCCAGCCTGCGTCAGTCGACTGGGACGAAAGTTGGCTCGAACCGCGAGCCGCGGCAGAGCAACCGCCGCCGGCTGCCGAATTCGAACCCGCCGAAAGGTCGGCAGCACGGCATTCCGTCGACTCAGCCGACACCGAGGTACTCGAAGATATTGTGCCGGTGCTGCAGGAAATCGCACCCGTCGCAAAACCTCCAGCAGATCACCCGCCCAGGCAACCGTCGACCGAGCATCCCGCCGAGATTCCGGTCGATGAATCGCCGCGACAGCCCTCCGCCGATCCGCGTCCGGAGTTTCCGGTTCCTCCGGTCGACGACGCTGTCACCACCGGCCAGCCTATGCAGCTGGTCGAGTCTGAGTCCGACCGCCAACGGCTAGAACGGCTGCTCAAATTCGTGGCTCGTCAAGAACCTGGGCTGCGCTGGGCCATTGGCAACCGCGAGGACGGGACCACGTTATTGGTGACGGACCTTGCCCACGGCTGGATACCGCCGGGAATCACGCTACCCGCCGACGTCGCGCTGCTGGGGCCGGGTCGGCGCACGGGCAACGCGACGGCGTTACTGGGAGCCACCAGATTGTCGGCGAGCTACGCCCCCAGCGATCCACTGGGTTGGGCAACCGACTACGAGGTCGCAGACACCTCGGCGCAACCGCGTCAGCTACCGGAGGTCGACGACTTGGGCTGGCTGCTGAGCGAGGCCACGCACTGGCGCGATGGTCTGCCGCGGATGGTTCACACGTTGGCCAAGGCGGGCGCTGCGGGAACCGGCGTCATCGATGCCGAAATCGACATACTGCGGGTATACCTCGATACCTCGCGCTACCAGCTTTTAGCTCAGTACCCGGACATCGATGCCGGGTTGCTCCTCAATTGCCTGCTGCTGGCCGCCGCCGAGGGTATTGCCACCAGGAACGTGGTCAATGCGAATTATCACTTCGCCTGGTTCCAAACGCTCAGTGCGCCACCGGCCAGCGGATGGAAGGCCGGCTCGTAGGGCACGACGCCCAGGCGTGCAGAGAATGAATTGACGCTGGTCGGAGGGGTCGAGATACTGTCATGATGCCGAGGTCGGGCAGTCGCACGCAGCTAAGCGACAAGGATCTCGTCGAATCGGTTCTGCGTGAACTGAGCGAGGCCGCCGACAAGTGGGAAGCGCTCGTCGGGCAGGCTGCGACGATCACGTACAGTGTTGATCTTGAGGATATCCATGCGGTCGCAAATTCGGACGGCCGGTTGGTCGAATTGACTTTGCATCCCAGCGTCATGTCCGGCTACACCCATGGCGAGCTGGCCGACAGGCTAAATCTCGCGATCGCAGCGCTGCGAGAAGAGGCCGAAGCCGAGAACCGGGCACGGTACGGCGGAGCCCTCCAGTGACGTGGGATCCGTTGTCGCGGAACGTACTTGAGTTGCTGGCTCGCGGGCACAACCTTTATGGCGCCGAGCACTTCGATGCCGGTCCGGCGGATGCACCCGAGCAACTTCGGCACCGTGCCGAGCGTCTCGCCACGGTCGACCGTGCGGGGATGGGGCCGGCGGCGCAGGTCAACTTGCGGATGGCCGCCGAACTGCGCCGCGCTGCTGCGACCGACCGCGAGCTGGCCGCTGCTCTGGCCGCTGCGCGTACCGAGCACGCGTCGGGCCGCCAGGGAACACGACAGATCCTGGACGACGCCCGCAGTGACTGGATGCCAGCGGCCGACACCCCGCTCGGACAACAGGAAGCGCTGCGGCGCATGGTGACCCGGCTCCGGCGCCAACGCCATTACCTCCACCGGTCGCATCGAAAATCGCACCTGCTCGCCCGGCGGTTGAGGCGCTTAGGTGCGCTCCCGGTCAGCACCGTTCGGTACGAAAAAGCTTTCGCACCGGGCCATCTCAGGCAACGCATCGGTGTGGCGCTGGATCACTTGGGTATCACCGATCCTGCGGCCCGGCGCAACTGGATTCGCGGGTACGAGACATTGCTCGCCAGGGAATCAGGCGGGCGACCGTCGGCGGTCGCGTCCGGGCCGGCGACGCTACCCGGCGCCATGCAACCCGACGGACGCGGACTGGGTTACGCCCGCGGTATCGCCCAGACGATTCCCGCTACCTTCGCGCGCTACCACCAGCCGGGCACATCGACCAACATCTACGATCCGGTCGCCAACATCTGCGCATCGATGAACTATGTGATCCATCGTTACGGCGTCAATCCAAACGGCGAGAATCTCGCCACCGTGGTGCAACAGGCGGATGCGCATCGACCGCCGAAAGGATACTGACTGTGCCACTCAACCTGTCGAACCGCGACCAGAACTCGGGACACCTGTTCTATAACCGTCGGCTAAAGGCCGCGATCACCCGGTTCTCGGTGCGGATGAAGCACGACGACCGCAAACAACAGGCAGCGGTGGCACTGTCAATAGTTTTCGTCCTCATCGGCATCGGCTGGATGGCACTGCTGCACGTCATGAAACCCGCCGGGCTGGTGGGCCAGTCGGCGATCATCGGAAACCGCGACACCGGTGCGATCTACGCCAAGATCAACGGGCGCCTGTACCCCGCACTCAATCTGACATCAGCGCGGCTGGCGGTCGGCAACGCCGCCCCGGTGGCGTGGGTCAAGGCATCCGAGATCCTGAAGTATCCGACCGGCCCGATGATCGGAATCCCCGGGGTGCCTGACGATCTCACCGTCACACCGAGTTCCGTGTCGGCGTGGTCGGTCTGCGACACCGCGCCCACCCGGGGTAGCGGAGCGCCGCCCTTGGTGACATCGATCGCCGGAGAGCTTTCGACGGTGGGCCGGGCGGCTCCGATGCCGTCTTCGCGGGCCGTCCTCGCCACCCATCTCGGTGCGACCTACGTGATCTGGGGCGGGCAACGCTCGCAAATCGACCCCACCGACCGCTCGGTGACGTTCAACCTCGGTCTGGACCCAGGGGTGACGTATCCGATCGAGATTTCCAACGCCCTCTTCGACGCCCTGCCATCGACGGAACCCCTTGTGATACCGGCTATCCCACAGTCGGGTGCACCGTCGGCGTTGCTGCCGGGCTCGACTGTCGGCAGTGTGCTGGAGACCCGCGACGCCAATGGCGCCGTTACCGGCTTCTATGTGCTGCTACCCGACGGTGTGCAAAAGATCACCAGCTTCGTCGCCGATCTGCTCCGCACCGCGAACTCCCAGGGCTCTGCTACGCCGACATTGGTCTCACCCGACAAGCTGGTCCACATTCCCGTCGTCGAAGTGCTCGACGTCGGCTATTACCCGTCGGGCAAGCTGAATTTCGTTGACACGGCTGCGAATCCGGTGACATGCGTGGCGTGGCAGAAGCAGTCCACTGACCCGCAGGCCGCGATTAGTGTCTTCAGCGGTCGGGGTCTGCCGGTCCCGATCGGCATGGATGCCCGCCTGGTCCGCCTCGTCCGTAATGACCGCGATCCCGAGTCGGTGGAGGCCGACCAGACGTTGGTGCTGCCGGGCGCGGCGAATTTTGTTGCGACGACGAGCGGCGTCGCCACTGCGCAAAGCCGCGAGAGTCTGTATTGGATTTCACCGCAGGGTGTTCGGTACGGGATCCAATGGGATGAGCGAACGCTGCAGGCTCTCGCGCTGGATCCGCGGACGGCCGCCCAGGCGCCCTGGCCGATCGTGCGCACCTTTGCGGCCGGGCCGGCCATCAGCCGTGACAGCGCGCTGTTGGCGCACGACACCATCGCCGGCGGCGGCATGGTCGCGCCGATCCCGGAAGCCAACCAACAGGTGGGGGGTTAGGCATGTCGAAACGCGGATTTGTACGGGGAGCGCGCAAGCCGGCCCCGACGGTTCCTCCCGTGCGGGTGGCGGTCGCGCCGCCGCTGGCGCTGCCGGAACGCGAGCCACGCAACATCCTGCTGATGATCGCGCTTCCGGCGCTGCTGGTCGGGATTATCGGCACCCTGGTGGTGATGTACACCTCCGGAGTCCGGTCACTGCAGTCGGGCTTTTTCCCGATGATGGGCCTGGCCGGGTTCGGCGCACTGATGTTCAGCGGACGGTTCGGGCGAGGACGGCGGATCTCGTGGGGCGAACAGGAGAAGCAGCGGCGGATTTATCTGCGCCAGCTCGACGAGGACCGCGACGAAGTACAGCGCGCCGCTCAAGATCAGCGCCGCAGCCAGCTGTTCGTGCACGGCGATCCGCAGAGACTGGATACCGTTATCGGTGGCCCGCGGATGTGGGAGCGTCGCGCAGGCGACCCGGACTTTCTCGATGTCCGCCTTGGGATCGGCGTGCAGCAAGCCAGCGACTCGGCGGTGTCGCTGCAGTGGCCGGAGGTTCCGGTCGGCGAGGAACTCGAGCCGGTCACCGGCGGCGCGCTGCGGGATTTCATTCTCGAGCAAAGCAAGATCCGCGGGATCGGCAAGGTGCTGAGTCTACGGTCGAGACCCGGATTCAGTTTCATCGCAACCGATCCCGCCGAATTGCACAGCCTGGCGCGGTCGATCCTGTGTTCGCTGGCCGTCTATCACAGCCCGAATGACGTCAAGCTCATGGTGGTCACCCGTCATCCCGAGCTGTGGTCATGGCTGGTGTGGCTCCCGCACAATCAGCATGACGAGATGTTCGATGCCGGTGGCTTGCGCCGTTTGGTGTTCATCTCGCCTACCGAGTTGGAGGAGGCCCTCGACGCGGAGTTGCACCGCAAGGGCCGCGGGCCATGGGCGCCGCCGGTCGGGACCAGCCCGACGTCGATGCCCTCAGCGATGGAGTCGCCGGGTTTGATGCTCGGCCCGCACTGGGTGATCGTCGACGACAATGTCGGAACGCCCGAGCAGTGGGAAAGTGTCACCGGACAAAAAGGTATGGCCGGCATCACCGTGCTGCGGTTGGCGACCCGGCCCGGTGTCGGTGTCGGCTTCCTCGACGAACACCAGCGTTTCGATTTGCGAGAAGGCCGGCTTTATCACCGTGGCGCGTTCTACGCGCTGGCCGACACGCTCGCCGAGACCACCGCCAACCGTTATGCGCGGGCGGTGGCGCGCTGGTCCCCGATGAGCGCCGGTGACTTGTCCGAAACCGACAGCCAGGGCGGTGAATTGCTGCGCGCACTGGGGATCGGCGATCCCCGTCAGCTCGACGTTGACCGGCTGTGGGCCGAGAGCCGTGGCCGAGGCGACGCGAAGTGGGCGATGGTGCCGGTCGGGGTGAAGTCGGGCGGCGAGTTGCAATACGTGATCTTCCGCGCAAAAGACTTCGGCGGATTCGGATTTCACTCCGTGGTGATCGGAACGTCCGGCTCGGGCAAGTCGGAGTTCTTCCTCTCATTGTGTAACGGGATCGCGCTGACGCATTCGCCGGAAACCTTCATCGTCATCTTCGTCGACATGAAGTTCGAATCGGCCGCCCAGGACCTGGAGGGCCTGCCGCACGTTGCGGGTTCATTGTCCAACCTCGGCAAGGACGACCGACACCTCGCTGAGCGGATGCGTAAGGCCATCAACGGCGAAATCGCAAGGCGATACCGACTTTTCAAAGAGGCCGGCGCGCGCGATGCCAACGAGTACGAAGAGATGAGGCTCGCCGGACGGGACCTGGAACCCGTGCCCATCCTGCTGGTCATCATCGACGAGTACCTGGAGCTCTTCCACCATCATCAAGAGTGGATACAACTGGTCATTCACATCGGGCAGGAAGGCCGTGGCTGCAACGTGTTCTTCACGCTCGGCGGCCAGCGCTTGGATCTGTCTTCGCTGAGCAAGGCCAAAAGCAACATCGCCTTCCGGGTTGCGCTGCGCGCCGAGACTGCCGAGGACTCACGCGATGTCATTGGCAGCGATGCTGCCCTGCACCTGCCATCGAAGGAAAACGGCTACGCCCTTCTCAAAGTCGGTCCGCGCGACCTGGAGCCGTTCCGGTGCTTCTACCTATCGGCGCCGTTCGTCCTACCCAAGAAGGTCGTCGACGTAAATAAAACGATCGACGTCAGCTTCTCCCAGCCGCGACCGCTCACCTGGGAATACCAACCGCTCAGCGCCGAGGATACTGCGGCCCTGGCGGTGGCCGACGAGCCCGAGGAACCTGACGAATTCCTCTTCCACACCGATGGCTTTAGGAGGAAGAAACTGCTCGACGTCATCCGTGAATCGCTGGTTTCGCATCCAGCTCGGTTACCGCACCAAATCTGGCTTCCCCCACTGGAGATCAGTGAACAAGTCGACGCCTTGGTGGGATATTGGCGCGGCAAACCCTGGCATGTCGACTACGGGCAGAACGCGGGCTTGGTCGTACCGTTCGGGATCGTCGACATCCCCGAAGATCATGTTCAACAGGTGCATGTGATCGACGTCGAGATGGACAACATCATGGTGGTTGCAACCGCGCAGCGGGGGAAGTCCACCACGCTGATGACGCTGATGACATCGGCCGCTTTGATGTACCGCCCGGAGCGGGTCACGTTCTTCTGCATCGGGGCGGCCTTGTATCCGGTGGAGGAATATCCCCATGTCGCCGGGGTGGTCAGCCTGAACGACACCGAAGGGGTGTCGCGGACCATCGCCACCATCGAGGGATTGATCCGCACGCGTGAGGCGTCGTTCAAGCACTATCAGATCGACATCTCGGAGTTTCGTGAGCGACGCTTCGGGGCTGCCGGGGGTGGGGGAACTGACCCCGAAGACAAATTCGGCGACGTCTTTCTGGTCATCGACAACTACGGCGATCTATATGACAAAGATCCCGCAATGGGCGATCGCGCGATCGCCATCGCCCGCCAGGGCCTGTCCTACGGCGTTCACGTGATGACCAGCGCCACCGCCTGGTTCGTCGGCCAGAAGCAGGGCCTGCTCAACGTGTCCAACGCGCGGATCCAACTGCGGCTGAGTAATCCCGACGAGTCGCAGATGGGCACGTCGATGGAGCAGCGCAAAGCCGCACGAAACACCCTGGACAGGCCCGGATTTGGGCTCACTCGCGACGGACATGAGGTACTTGTCGGGGTCCCTGAGGTCACTGGCACCAAGGGTGAACGGGTGGGGACACGCGGTGTCGGTTCGCTGATCGCCGAGGTCACCGGTACCGGAAAGGTGGAGCGTCTGTCGCGGTTGCCCGAGCGGGTGCCGCTGAGCGAGATTATTGCCAGCTTCGCCGAGACGGCAGAGGCGGCAGAGCCGTTGAACATCCCATTCGCGATGGGTGAGAGCGCTCTGCAACCGGTGGCGTTGCCAGCCCGAATGGTGCCGAACATCTTGGTGGTAGGTCGTCAGCTTTGCGGGAAGACAACGACTTTGGCAGCATTAGGTCGGTCTATTACCGACAGGTTTACGCCGGAGCAGGCCCAGATCACCATTATTGACCCGAAGACGACGCTGATCGGCCAGATCCGCGGTCCGCACGTGCGGGCTTATGCGTATACCGCCGACGACATCGACACCGTGATGCGGGAACTCGCCGCCCTGTTGCAGGAGCGTCTTCCACCATCGGGCCTTACCCAGGAAGAACTGTTGAACCTGAAATCGTGGGAGGGCCCGCGCCACTTCCTGCTGATCGATGACGAACACGAACTTCGACCCCACAATCAGGCGGTCCGCCCGGCCGCGACGGCCCCGTTGTGGGGGTTGATAGAGCGCAGCCGCGACATCGGTTTGCATGTCATTGCAGCGCGCCTGCCCGGTAACTGGGCCGCGCAAGTAGTGATGAACCCGTTTGTTCAGAAGCTCACCGGATCTCGCTCGCCAACGCTGTTCATGGACAACGATCCAGCGAGTGTGAAGGTGTTCGGACGAACAAGCGCCCAACAGTTGGCGCCAGGGCGCGGCCTCTTGGTGACGACCGAGGGGGACATCGAAGGGGTTCTAGTAGGAAGCCCCGATTAATGACCCGGATCGACAGTCTGCGGCCCACACTCTAAACTCAAACGACTTGTTCGCGGAGATGTATCTGTTGCAAGCACTTCGGAGGCGCTATGACCAGCGGATTCGGCGTAATTCCAGGCGCAGTCGATTTATCGTCGGTCACCGAGTCGGGCATCGGTGCTGAAATGGCGGCCACTACCGCGGCTGGCGCGGCGGCGCTCACCGGTGTGACTCCCATGGCGGCAGACGCGGATTCAGCGCAATTCACGGCAGCATTGAATGCGACCGGGGCAAGTTATTTGGCGACAATCTCGGAGCATGTTGAGCAGCGAACCGCCTTCGCAGGCGCTCAGTCGCTGTCTTCGGGCACGTACGCTGCCATGGACGCGATCCACGGCACAGCACTGGGCTGACGGACCGGCATGCCGGGCGATCCACGGTGGACGGGCCCACCAGAGACCATCGCGGCCACTTTTGAGGCCGGTTCCCCGGCGTCGGTAATCAGCAACAATCTCGTCTGGATCACCGAGACCTCGCATCATGAACTGGTGGCTGGCGTGTCGGGTGCCAATACGGTGTCCACGCTCGGCTCATGGCGGGGTGTCGGCGCGAATGCGTCGGCTGCGGCAGCAAACGGTCTTAATGCCGGGTTGCAGACAACTGCTGGCTGGACCGCCCATAAGGTCGCCGTCACCCAAGGCGCGATCGACGCTTTCACGACGGCGCGATCGTCGGTGATTCCCTCCGTGGTCATCCGGACGAATCGGGCCGAAAGACAGGCGATGAACGATGCCAACCCCAGTGTCCTCGGTGCATTTACAACGGCCATCGCCGAACGGGATTTCGAGTATTACGGCGAACACTACCCACACAATTCGACGGTGGGCATGGGGTATTCCACCGCGATGGGCGGGTTCACCGCTGCATTGGGTATCTCGCCGCCGCTCGCCCCCGCGGGTGCATCGCCGGCCGCACCGGCAGAGGCCGAAGAGGCCTTGACCCAGGCAGCGGCCACGACCGGTGGGCAAGACGGGGTGGGCTTGTCGAGTCAGGCTGCGCGGGCGGTCGGCCAAACACCCGTGCGCTCGCCCAGCGGCATTACCGACCAGCTCAGTTCACTCACCGGGCCGCTGCAACAGGCGGCATCATCCGCGGTCCAACCGCTAGCCGGGGTGTACCAAGCCCCGCTGGCGGCGGCGCAGAGCGTAACCAGCATGCCCCAATCTTTGCTGTCCTCGACCAGCGGCTTATTCTCCTCGGCGCCGGCGCAGGAAGCTGCCGACGGGGAGGCCGTTGCCGGACCACTGGGGGTCGGCGGCGGTGCTGCCGGAGGCATTGGCGCCGGGGCGGCTAGGGCGGCGGGGGCAGTCGGGGCGTTTCCCGGTGCGGGCTTGACCAGCTATACGCGGCCCACCAGTACATTCGAGCCGACGACCGGTGGCAGACCAACCGGCCTGCGGAACGTTGCATACGACGCGAGCGAACTGCCCAGCCCGGCCAACTCGCTGGGTAGCGGAGTTACCGGCATGCCGATGGCGCCCGCGGCAACGGCGGCGCGTGGCAACGGTGATGGCTCCTCGCAGCAGGCTGTCACACACGTCCGGATCGTCCTTGCCGGCGATCGCGTCAATCCGGAGTAGCGCTGGCTATCCGGCAGGCACATCACCTATCAAGAATTCGATGTCGATGCGAAAGTGCCTGGTCAATACCGTACTGATGAGCGCCCAGCCCGAGGGCTACGTCCTGGAGTGCGCGAAGGAAGTTCTGCGATGGTGTGGGCTCGGGGTCGGTTAGGATCGCTGCATTGAGCCTGCGGTTGGCGGGCGGGCTGTCTGAGGAGGTTTGTGGTGGTGTTTGGGATGGTGCCGGCGGCGGTGGGGGTGTCGGCGGCGACCGAGGCGGGGTTGGCGGCAGAGTCGGCGGGGGTGGCGTCGGGGGTGGCGGGGGCGTTGGTGCCCGCGCCGATGGCGTTGGATGCCGATTCGGCGAAGTTTTCGGCGTTGGTGGCCGCGGCGGGTCAGCAGCATGTGGCGATGGGTGTGCAGCACGCGACCCAGCGGGGGTTGTATTCGGGTGCGCAGCTCTCGGCGATGTTGGATGTGGTGGCCACGGAGGCGCTGCGGGCGGCGGCTGCCGGTCTTTAGCGCTGCTGGGGGCGGCGAGTTTATGGGTGTGCATCCGTGGCCGGCGATCGATCCGGCCAGCGCGTATATGACGATGACCGGCGGGGCCGGGGCGGCGCCGATGCAGGTGGCCAGCGCGGCGATGTCGACGCTGGGCGGTTCTGTTGACTCGACGGTGGCGACCTCGGGGGTCAACACCGCAGCGACGGCGGCTAATTGGTCGGGGGTTGGGGGTGTCGCGTCGGCGGCGTCGGTGAGCACGTTGAATACCGATCAGTCGGTGTATGGGCAGTTGTCGTTGGTGAAGGCGCAGCTGTTGGCGGCGGCCGGGGAGTTGCACACGATGACGCCGCCGCGGATGGTCACCCATGTGCAGGCCAACGCCAATCGTGGTGAGTATTTGGTGGATAACGCGATCAATCCGTGGGTGTGGGGGGCGTTGACGCCGCGGTTGATTGCGTTGGATAGCGAGTATTTCGGCTACATGTGGCCCAACAACGCCTCGGCGGGGTTGAGTTATGGGGCGGGCCTGGATGCGCTGGGGTTGGCGTTGTCGTCGTTGTCGGCGTTGCCGTCGCTGGCCGGCGGGTCGGTGGCGGCCCCGGCGATGGCGGCCGCTGATGTGGCCGCCAATGCCGGGATCGCGATGGCCTCCGCGACGATGAGCGGCACCGAGCAGGCCGCCACCGCGGCGATCGCCCCGGCCAGCACCGCCACGTCGTCCTCGTCGCCGTCGGCTAACGCCTTGCTGGGTGATGCTCCGCTGGCCGCCCCGGTGACCCCGAATTCCTCGATCGCACCGTTGGCCGCGGTGCAACCCTCTGCCCCGGCGACCCCCAGCGCCCCGGCGCTGAGTCAGGCGCAGGCCCCGGTGCTGGGCATGTTCGCCCCACCGCCCAGTGCGGCGGTGAGCCCGCCGGCACCCAGTCCCGCGCTGCCGGTCACCCCGCCCGTCGCTGCGGCGGCCGGCCCGATGCCCGCCGCGGCGCCCGGGGTGACCAGTTACGTGCCACCGGCCCAACCGTTTTCGCCACCCCCGCCGACCGCCGGCCGCGCGGCGGGTTTGGCACCGGGCATGCTCAACGCCGCCACCCTGCGCGGCCCGGTGTCCACCATGCCACTGACCACCACCGCCACGACCTCCACCCTGACCGCCACCCAACCCCTGGCATACGTCCCTCCCGACATACCTCGCCCCGTCCCACCGACCGCGCCACCGGTACCGCCGCTGCAAACCGGTGACGCTGTGCAAGCACAGCACATGCAGCCCCCCACGCCACCGCAGCAGTCGCCACCTCCGCACACGCCGCCGCAGCACCCGCAGCAGCAACCCCAGCCACAGCAGCAGCTGCCACCACAGCAACCGCCGCCGCCCAACGACGCCAGCCAGCCGTCGTATCAACAGGGCGGATCGAGCGGTCCGGGCATCGGCGGTTCCGGCGGTCCGGGTATGGGCGGAGAACCCAACTCAGGACTGACTTCCGGACCCCAGGGTGCCGGTCAATCCCCGGGCGCGAGTCATCCCTCGCCCCCGCAGCAGCACACGCCGCCTGCGCAGCCGGCCCCGAGTCATCCCGCGCCGCCTGCACAGCCGGCGCAACAGTCGGCCCCGAGTCATCCCGCTCCGCCGCAACAACAGTCGCCTACATCACCGCCTGCGCAGCAGCCGGCCCCGAGTCATCCTTCGCCGCCGCAGCCGCCCCACCAGGAACCGTCGGCTGCGGAGCTCGGCCACCCCGCTCAGGTGACTAAGCCGCCATGCGTGTCGGACATGTGATCCCGAACGAAGACAACGGTTTCTTTAGCCGTTGGCGCTGGCCAATCGCGCTCGGCGCGCTGACGGTCACAGCTCTCGTCATAGCGGGGCTGGGGGCATTCAAGCCGCAGGTCGTGGTTTACCCCACGACCGACTTTGCCCGCTTGCCCATCAGCGCAACCACATTCACCACCCCGACGGCCCCGATGGCCTGTGTGTCGGTACGCCACGTCAACGGCTCACCGAAGCTTGTTGACGAAGCGTGCGGCTCAGCAGCAAGTACTTTCCGCGTGATAGGTCGCGTCGGCAATGCCTCCCAGTGTGTGCGCGACGCCGACCTCACCTATTCCTCCTCCAGGGGAGCGGTATGTCTCGACTACGACTGGACCGCCAATCAGTGCCTGCAGATCACTAAAGACGCGGTATCGAAAGTGAATTGCGCCGACCGCGGTGCCGTGCTTCCCGAGGTAGCGATCATCGGCGCGGTCGACGTCACCTACTGCCGCGAGGGTGGAATCGCGCACACCATGCGGCATTTCACGGTCTGCACGCTCGCCGGGGACAAAAACTGCAAAGGGAGAACTCATGGAATCTGAACGTGTAGAAGCACTGGTGCAGGCGGGGGTGTTGTCTTTTGTCTCGATTTTCACGACCGTCTTGTTCATCGTGCTCGCACGGCGAGCGGCTAACGGCCGGCTTCAGCGTAATCAGTGGATCGGAATCCGCACGCCATCCACGCTGCGCAGCGACCGGGGGTGGGTGGTCGGCCACCGCGCTGCGCTGCGCCTGACACCGCTATTTCTGTTCACCAACGTGGTGACATGCGGCGCGTTATTCGCGGTCGCACTATATTTGCCAACGCCCGGCGTCGTCAGGCTAGTCGGTTTCGGCGTCATCGCCGTGATAATCGCGCTTGTCATCTATAGCGCGTACGTCGCGGGTAATGCCGCGAAATCGGCCGATGCTCACAGCGATGACCAGCAGCGGCGATGAGGATCCGTGTTGTTCTACCGCTGACTGCCAGCGCACTGGCCGGAAGTGTGGCGTTGTATGGGATTTACGCAGACGCGCCGATCAGCAGACATACCGTGCACGCCTCCTACACAACGACCGACATTCTTGAATTCCTTGCGTTCTCCGCGGGCCGAGTTGTCGAGGATCACCCCAGCTTGGCTGAAACGAGGGTCGTCAAGACCCTGCCAGAGGGGGAGGCACGTGCCGTTGCCGAACATGTGACCGGTTGTATCCACAGCATCGACGCGGCCGCCGGGCCCGCCTTGACTGCCGCGTTCAATGCGGCTGACCCGCAACGACTTGACAGTGCACTGCGGCGTATCGATGTTGCAACGAATCGATGGCTTAACGCAGCACACAAACAAGACGACCCTTGCCCGCCGCCGCCCCCGCCACCAAAGGCACCGCCTAGCCACCGGCCTTACCCCGTTCACGTCAATGGC
>Ga0335075_10000980_pt1 | contig 48054 bp, 40 predicted proteins | sample Lox_Sample_24_FD_206723 | JGI IMG/M metagenome (GOLD analysis project Ga0335075, IMG submission 206723) | Soil microbial communities from Loxahatchee National Wildlife Refuge, Florida, United States - Lox_Sample_2.4 | ecosystem: Environmental > Terrestrial > Soil > Wetlands | place: USA... | reverse complement strand
GAGCCTCAACGCCATGCTCGACCGCACCGCAGCCTCGATCGAGACCATCCGGCACGTCTCGAACGACATCGCCCATGACCTGCGCACGCCGCTGACCCGGCTGCGCCGGCGGCTCGAGCTGGCGCGAGACCGGGCGTGGTCGGTCGCGGCGCTGCAGGCAGCGATCAATCGCAGCATCGAGGAGGTCGATGTGATCCTCGACACCTTTGGCGCGCTGTTGCGCATCGCCGAAATCGAAAGCGGCAACGCCGCCCGGCAGTTTCGCACGGTCGACCTGTCCGAATTGCTGCACACGCTGGTCGAGGTCTATCAACCGATGGCCGAGGAGAAAGGGCAGGGCTTTGTCGCCGACATCGCGGCCGGTCTCGAGGTCGAGGGCGATCATGAGATGCTGGCCCAGATGCTGGCCAATCTGATCGAGAATGCGATGAAGCATTCGCCGCCCGGGGCTGCGATCGCCTTGGTTGCCGGCGCCGCATCGGGTGGTGTCGAGACCATCCTCAGCGATACCGGCCCCGGCATCCCGGCCGATCAGCACGATCGGGTGTTCCGCCGCTTCTACCGGCTGGAGACGAGCCGGACGACGCCGGGCAGCGGCCTCGGCCTGACCCTGGTCGCGGCGGTGGCGGCGCTGCACCGGATCGGCGTCGAGCTCGGCGAGAACCGGCCGGGGCTGGTCGTGCGGCTGCGTTTTCCGCAGCATTTGCGCCACCCGGCCGAAATTTGCGCGCTCGCCGAGCGATAATCTTGCGCCGTCTGGTTGACACGGACCGGGCTTTTGCCAAAGCTTCCAGGTGACCAAAGCTTTCCGGTGATAGGCGGCACCCGGCGGCGTTGTGCTGCCCTGTTGTGCGAAGGAGACCCGGTATGAGCGTGGCGACAATGAACCATGTCACGGTGCTGAGCGCCCACCCCAGCCTGGCCGCCCCAGTCTGACCACCGGAGCCCGACCATCATCGAGGGAGGTGAAGCGAGGTCTCGCCGGGCCTGCCGCCTGCCACCGCCCCGGTTGGCGCTGGTTCGGATCGCCGGGTGGGCCTGGCAGGTCGTCGGCAGATTTTACGCCCGCCTCTGCACCGTCAGGAGGGTATCGATGTATTCCAGGATGTTATGCTGATGGCGCGATTCTTGCTCCGGTATCGCACGGGTCGAGCTGATCGACATCAGCCGGACGCCGGCAGGGACAGTGCAGGAGAGAATTTTATGTCGCAGGCGGAGTGTCCATCAGGTCCGAGATTGCCGCTTTCGACGGCGATATTGTCGCATGTCGCATTGACGCTGCTGATGTGGGACCTCGCACTGCGTCTGGTGCTGCTGGTGGGCGGCTGGCCGCGGCTCTAGGGCAGGATTGCGGCTCTAGGGCAGGATCGTATGAAATGAGCACGGAGCTTGCACCTCAAGCGTGAATCCTGCCCTCGATGCCAAAGACGAGACCATGATTGACGGATCGATCGGAGCGCTTTGCGCTTCGATCCGATGCGATCATGGCCTGGAGGCGCAGGAGGCGACGACGCGGCCGCCCTACCGCCGATCGCGGCGACCGCCGGCATGCTGTGCTGCGAGCCGCGTCGCCTTCTCAAGCTCGGCGTAGAAATGTGATGTACCGCCGCCGTGCCGCCCGCGCGCGGCGTCGGCGACGTCGCCCCAGGCGCCGAGATCGGCGCAGTCATAATCCGCCGCCGGAACCCTTGGCGGAACCCGCGGCGGGCGCCGCGCCGGCGCCGGATCACCGTGGCACAGCCCGCTATCCTTCAGCACTCGTCCGAGATAAGCGGACACGCCGAGCATCACGCTATCGGCGGGCCGCCCTGCTTTGACCCAGGCATCGAAATTGCCGATCCCCCAATTATAGGCGGCGATCGCATCGGGCCAGTCGCCGTAGCGGCGATAGAGCTGGGCCAGATAGGCGCGGCCGATCTCGCGGTTCTGCGTCGTGTCGAAACGGTCGCCGCCGCCGACATCGCTCGCTGCCGCCGCGGTGACCTGCATCGGCCCTTGCGGCCCGGCGGGGTTGGCTCGCCACATCGCCTCGTCCTCGCCATGGCTCGACTCGGCGCCATCGACGGCAAAAGCCACACGGTCGAGCGGGTCGCCAGCGGCGGCGGACGCTGCTGCGCGCGGTGCCTTGCGCTGGCCGGCGACACTCGGCAGGGTCAGGATCTGAGAGAGCGAAAGAACAGCCGCCGCCGCGAGCCAACAGCGCATCATCGACATTCCGGAGTGGTTGGAGACGTAATGGTTTGGAGCCGGGCAGCATACCGGCAATCGTCCCGCAGTCAATACAATGTCCGATAATTCTGTGACAATAAAGCGTTAACAAAATCCAAAACAAGATATAGTAGATAATTTGGGGAGATTGTTGGCTTATCTGGTTGGGCAAGCCATAAAGGTTAACTGTATCACAAACATTCATCCATCAGGTTCGAGCATGCCGAACCGGCCGGTGAGCTGGTGCAACGGATGCGAGCCTGCCGGAGCAGGCGGCCGGCGGCAATCAGGCGGTGCGCGAAATCCGGCGGCGCTGCCCGGCGAGCAGCATTGCGAAGCCCAGCGGCAAGGCCAGCAGTGCGAGGGCCGAGGGTTCCGGCACCGCGGCGGCTGTGATGTCGAGCGTGAAGTTCTGGTTTGGCCCATCCCCCCCAGGTCCGGAGACGTAGCCCTCTGGCACGTCGAGTTCGCCAATGGAGGGGCCGTTGATTGCGACAAGGCCTCCGCTGCCGATGCTGGCATCCTCGATTGTGCGCCCGTTGCCGAAACTCGCCGATCGGGCTTTTTGCCGATCGGGCTTTTTGCCGATCCGGGCGACAGCGCCGGGGCGCCGCTCCAGCGGCGTCACGCCTCGGCTTTGGCGCGCTCGCGCAACAGGAATTTCTGGATCTTGCCGGTCGAGGTCTTCGGCAACGGGCCGAAGATCACATTGCGCGGCACCTTGAAGCGGGCGAGATGCTCGCGGCAGAAGGCGATGATGTCGTCGGCACCGGCGGCGGCATCCGGTTTCAGGTCAACAAAGGCGCAGGGGGTGTCGCCCCACATCGGGTCGGGGCGGGCGACGACCGCGGCTTCGAGCACCGCCGGGTGGCGGTAGAGCACGCTCTCGACCTCGACCGTCGAGATGTTCTCGCCGCCGGAAATGATGATGTCCTTTGAGCGGTCCTTCAGTTCGATATAGCCGTCGGGGTGGACGACGCCCAAATCGCCGGTGTGAAACCAGCCGCCGGCAAACGCCTCCCCGGTGGCGTTCGGGTTTTTCAGATAACCCTTCATGACGATGTTGCCGCGCATGAAGATTTCGCCCATCGCCGCCCCATCGGCCGGCACCGGTTCGAGGGTCTGCGGGTCGGCGACCATCAGCCCGTCGAGCACCGGGTAGCTGACCCCCTGCCGCGCCTTCAACCGCGAGCGTTCCCCGGTCGGCAGCGCGTCCCATTCGCCGTGCCAGGCGCACACCGTCGCCGGGCCGTAGACCTCGGTCAGCCCGTAGACATGGGTGATGTGAAAGCCGATCGCTTCCATGCCCTCGATGACCGCGGCCGGCGGCGGCGCCCCGGCGGTCATCATCGCGACCGGGTGGGCGAGGCGCGCAGTGGCGGGGCCGGCATTCAGCAGCATGTTCATGACCACCGGCGCACCGCACAGATGGGTCACCCCGTCGCGGGCGATCGTCTCGTAGATCGCCGCTGCCTCGACCCGGCGCAGGCAGACATGGGTTCCGGCAAGGGCGGTGACCGTCCACGGGAAGCACCAGCCGTTGCAGTGGAACATCGGCAGGGTCCACAAATAGACCGGGTGCTGGCGCAGCCCCCAGACCAGGATGTTGCCGAGCGCATTCAGATAGGCGCCGCGATGGTGATAGACCACCCCCTTGGGGTTGCCGGTGGTGCCCGAGGTGTAGTTGAGCGCGATCGCGTCCCATTCATCGGCCGGGGTGATCGCGGGGAAATCGGGGTCCGCACCGGCCAGAAACGCCTCGTAATCGATTTCGCCGAGGTGCCTGCCGCCGGGTCCGGCCGGATCGGCGATATCGACAATGACGGGCTTGCGTTCGAGCCGGGCGAGGGCGTCGGCGACAACCGGGGCGAATTCGGTATCGGTCAACAGCACCTTCGCGTCGCCGTGCCGCAAGATAAAGGCGATCGTCTCCGCATCGAGGCGGATGTTCAGCGCATTCAGCACCGCACCCGCCATCGGCACGCCAAAATGCGCCTCGAACGCTTCCGGAATGTTGGGCGCCATCACCGCGACGGTATCGCCGCGGCCGACGCCATGTGCCGCCAGCGCCGCGGCCAGCCGCCGGCACCGCTCGAACACCTGGCGCCAGCCATAGCGGCGATCGCCGTAGACGATTGCGGGATGATCGGGATAGACCGCGGCGCTGCGCTCCAAGAAGCCGATCGGGCTCAGCGCCACGAAATTGGCCGGGTTCTTGTCGAGCCCCTGCGCGTAGGGGCTGGTTGTGGCCTCAGTCATGATCCATCTTCCTCCCTGGCCGCCAGTTTGTCATCGCCGCCCACGCTGTCGAGCCGCTTTCCTGCATTCTCCCGGAGACACCGGCGGTTGACGGCATGCGGGTGGGCGGCGTAGAAGACGCGCCCGCCTCCGTGTCGCCTCGCGGCCGGGGGCAGAATGGGGTTCAGAAGTCGGGTTCGAGGTGCGGTCATGGCGCGGCGATGTGCGGTCACCGGCAAGGGCGTTCAGGTCGGGCACAATGTCAGCCACGCCAACAACAAAACCAAGCGGCGCTTTCTGCCCAACCTGCAGCAGATCTCGCTCTTGTCCGACCGGCTTGGGCCGGTGCGCATGCGGATCACCGCAGCGGCGATCCGCACGATCGAGCACAAGGGCGGGCTCGACGCCTTTTTGCGGGCCACCCCCGACCGCAAGCTGACCGCGGAAATCCGCCGGCTCAAACGTCGGGTCGAGGCAGCGGCCGCGCGCCAGGGCGAGTAAGCCCGGGCTGGTGCGGCGCGGCGCCGGGGTCCTCTCGCGAATTCGCCCGGCTGTTCGGCGGGTGTGGCCGGCGCTGGTCCTGGCCATGGGATTGCTGCCGGCGGATGCGGGGCGTGCCGACATTCGCTACCGGGCGACGATCAGTGCCACCGGCAACAGCGAGCTGACCGACCTGCTCGACAAGGTCTCGGACCTGAAGACGCTCGAAAACCATCCTCCGGCATCCGAGACGGCGCTGCGGGGCCGTGCCGATCGCGATCTCGGCCGGCTCGCCGATGCGGCGCACAGCCTCGGCTATTGGGACGCTCATTTCGCCTACCACATCGACACCTCCAGCGAGCCGCAGCAGGTCACGGTCAAGGTCACGCCCGGCCCGCTCTACCATGTCGCCTCGGTCGAGGTGCTGGGACCGGATGGCAAGAGGCTGGCCCTGCCGCCGGGTGCGGCCCCACTGCCGCTCAAGCCGGGGGATGCGGCACGCACCGCCCCGGTGGTGGGCGCCGAAGCGGCGCTGCTGGCGGTGTTGGGCAATGGCGGCTATCCGTTTGCCAAGGTTTCGCATCGCCAGGTCGTGATCGATCACGCGACGCACACGATGGCGGTGACCTATACGGTCGCGCCCGGTGCCCGCAGCCGGTTTGGCGCGGTGGCGATCACCGGGCTCAAAAAGCTCGATCCCGGCTATGTCGAGCGCCGCCTGGGCTGGCAGCGTGGCCAGCTCTATGACGCCTCCAAGGTCGAAGCGACGCGGCAGACGCTGATCGAAAGCGGCCTGTTCAGCACGGTGCTGATCACTCCTACCCCGGTCGCGGGCGAGCCCGGTGTTGCCCGGATGACGATCGCCGCGACCGAGCGCCCAAACCGCACGATCGGCGCCGGGCTCGGCTATAACACCAGTCAGGGTGCCGCCGCCCGGGTGTTCTGGGAGAACCGCGACCTGTTCGGCCATGCCGAATATTTGCGGCTCGGCGCCACCGGCGGCCAGCAGGTCTACGGGCTCAACGCCAATTTCCGGCGTCCCGATTTCCTCGTCACCAACCAGGACTTTCTGGCGACTGCCGAAATCGCAAACGAGACGCCGACCGCCTATCACAGCCGCCGGGCCCTGGTCACGACCGGTTTCGAGCGGCGCTTTGGCCGCTGGCTGACGATCGGTGCCGCGCTCGAGGCGGAAAAAGCCAATGTCGTGCAGCTCGCCAATGTGTCGTCCAACACCTCGGCGCAGCGCACCCAGCGCTACACGCTGATCGGCATCCCGGCCTACATCAAGTTCGACACGACCGACAATCTGTTGAGCCCGACCCGCGGCTGGCGGGCCCAGCTGTCGGTCACTCCGGCGCATATCCTGTCGAGCCCGAGCGAGACCTTTGTGACCAACTATCTGTCGGCCAGCAGCTACTGGCAGGTTGGCGCGCAGGGGCGTACCGTGCTGGCCGGCCGGGTGGCGCTCGCCTCGCTCGACGGCGCGCCCTTGGGCGGCGTGCCGGCCGATCAGCGGATCTATGCCGGTGGCGGCGGATCGATCCGCGCCTATGGTTATCAGATGGCCGGACCGCTCGCCTCCAACAATGATCCGATCGGCGGCAAGTCGAGCCTGGTGGTCAATTTCGAGACGCGGGTCAGGGTCACCGACACGATCGGTCTCGTGCCGTTCATCGATGCCGGCAGCTATTACGAATCGAGCGTGCCGCAGCTCAACCATCGCCTCTTTTACGGGGTCGGGCTGGGGCTGCGCTATTACACCTCGTTCGGACCGTTGCGACTCGACCTGGCAACACCGCTCTACAAGCGCAGCGCCGATTCCTGGGTCCAGGTCTATATCAGCCTCGGCGAGGCGTTCTGATGGGTGCCGCGGGCCGGGTGCTGCGCTGGCTCGGCATCGCCCTTGCGGTGTCGATCGGCCTGCTGCTGGCCGGGTTCGGCCTGCTGCAGACACGGCCGGGTCAGGATTGGCTCGCGGGCACGGTCGCGCGGCTGGCAAGCAGCCCCGGCTTCACCGTGTCGATCGAGGGGCTCGGCGGCTTCGTGCCGTTCCGGGTGCGGATCGCGCGCATCGCCATCGCCGACCGGCAGGGCACCTACATGACGCTGCGCCGCGTCGCGTTCGACATTGCCCCGGGTGACCTGCTGCATGGCCGGCTGCACCTGCGCTTTCTCGACATCGCCGAACTTTACAAGGCGCGCTCATCCACTGCTCCGTCCCGCCCGTTTGTCGATTATCTGCAGGTGCCGCGGCTGCCGGTCGCGCTGGTCGTCGACCGGTTGACAATCGGCCGCATCGAACTGGCCCCGCCGGTGCTCGGCCAGAGCATCGTCGCCACGGTCACCGGCAACGCCGCGGTCGAGGGTGAACTCGCCCATGCGGCGCTCGATCTGCATCGCATCGATGGCAAGCCCGGCAGCATCGCCCTGCAGCTGGCGCTGCGCGGTGAGACGCCGCGGCTCAACCTGCAGCTCCAGGCCAAGGAGCCGACCGGTCTATTGCTCGCCCATTGGCTCGGAGCCGGCCACCGGCTGCCGCTCGCACTCGCGATCGATGGAAGCGGGCCGCTTACCGATTGGCATGGACGGTTGACCGCTTCGGCTGGTGACAAGGCGCGCGTTGGCGCCGATGTGACGCTCGGGCTCGGTGCCGAAACAGCTCTGGGCGTGTCGGGGACCGCGGCGGTGGCATCGCTCATTCCGCCTGACCTGGCCGCGATCGTCGGCGACCAGGCGACATTCTCGGTGCATGCCCGGTTCGGTGAGCGGATTTCGGTCAGCCGGATCGCGATCGGCGTCGCCGCCGGTTCGGCGAACGGCAGCGGATCGTTCAACCGTAACGGTGGCGTGATCGCCGCCCGCCTCAACCTTGATCTCCCGGATCTGAGGCGGCTGAGCGGCGCCGTCGGGACGGCGCTTACGGGTGCGGCCGATCTCGGCATCGCCGTCAGCGGCACGCAGACCCGGCCGGTCGCACGGGTCGATCTGTCGGCGAGCGGTATCGGTGCTTCCGGCGTCGGCGCGCAGCACATCGCGGCGCATGTCACGGCGGCATCGACCGGCCCGATCGCCAGCGCGCCCAGCGCGCAGAGCCGCATCGCCGTCACCGCCGGCGGCCGGATCGACGGTCTCGTGCTGCCGGTCGGCGACGCGCTGGCGCAGCAGTTGGCCAATCGGTTGGGCGCCGGGCTCACCTGGTCGCTCGCCGCCACCGCAATCCCCGACACGCGGGCGATCGAGGTGACCCGGTTCATGGCGCGTGCCGGCGGTGTCGACCTGACCGGTGCCGGCCGGCTCGCCGTGGCCACGCAGGGGATCACCGGCGCGGTGCAGCTGGCCGGCTCGGCAGTCGGAATGCGCACCGGGATTGCCGCGGTCGACGCCCTGATCGGCGGCAACGCGCAGTTTTCCGCCGCGGTTCGCCGTGACGCGGCCGGCACGATCGCCCTCGATCGGCTGACCGCAAACAGCGCCGACGCCAAGCTCAGCGGCAATGCCCAGTTCGATCCGGCGACCCGGCGCATGGCCGGCGGACTGAGCCTCGACATCCCGCGGCTGCAACCGCTCGGTGCCGCTTTCGGCATCGCGCTCTCCGGCGCCGCCACTGCGCGGGTGAGCGCACAAGGGCCGCTCGAGCATCTGCGGGTGGCGAGCGAGATCGACGGGCGGGATCTCGGTGTTGCCGGCCGGGCGGCGATCGAGCGGTTGCGGCTCGGCGGCACCATCGCCGATCTGGCGCGACGCCAGGTGGTCATCGACGGCGATTTCCATGCCGTGGGGCTCGATGGCACGCTGGCACTCGCGGCCGGGCTCGCCGACGGCTCGCAGCTCGCGATCCCGAGCCTGCGGCTGAGCGCGGGCAGTGCGACAATCACTGGCGGGCTGCAGGTGGCACTCGCCACCGGCCATGTGCAAGGCTCGCTGAAAGGCCGCTTTCCCGATCTCCGGCAATGGTCGGGGCTCGCCGGCACGCCGCTTGGCGGCAGTCTCGATCTCGCCGCCACGCTGACCGCTGCGGGTAGCGGGCAGGGTGTCGATCTGACGGTCTCGGGCGGCGATCTCGCCATCGGCACCGGCGGGTCGCGGACCGAAATCGGCCGGCTCGCGCTTGCGGCACGGCTCGCCGGCTTGTGGCGCAGCCCGTCCGGAAATGGCCGGCTGACGCTCGGTGCGGCTCGGTTCGGCGCTGCCCGGTTCACGACCGTCTTGGTGAACGTCTCCAGCCCGCGGCCGGGTAGGCTCGCATTCGCGGGCGAGGCCGCCGGCCATCCGCTGTCGCTGTCGCTCGCCGGCGATGGCGAAATCGGACCGGGAATGGCGGCGCTGCGCCTCGCCCGGCTGACCGGGTCGCTCGGCACCGACCGCTTCATGCTGGAGCAGCCGCTGATGCTGTCACGGCATGGCGCCGATCTCGCGCTCGAAGGTCTTGCGCTGCAGTTCGGGCCCGGTCGGATCAGCGGCAATGCCGCGGTCAGGGGCGAAGCGCTGTCGGCAGCGGTCGCCGCCAGCGGCTTGCCGATCGTGGCCGTCGCCGGGCTCGCCGGCCATCCCGGCATCAACGGTTCGGTGTCGCTGCAGGCGAGCCTCGGCGGAACGTTTGCGGCACCGCATGGCCGGGCGCAATTGAGCATCGCCGGGTTGTCGGCACCGAGCGTGGCAAGCGGGCCCGCACTCGGGCTCAGCGTCGCCGCCGGATGGAACGGCCGGATCGTCGATCTGCAAGGTCAGGTCACCGGGCTCGGCCGGGACCGGGTCGTGCTCTCCGGTTCGCTGCCGGTGGTGCTGACCCGCGCGCCGCTCGGGATCACGGTGCCGCCCGACGGGTTGTTGGCGCTGCGGCTCGAAGGCGCGGGTGAGATCGGTGATCTCGCCGATTTGCTGCCGCTCGGCGAAGACCGTCTCACCGGCCGGTTCGCCGCCGATGTCATGGTCGGCGGCACGGTCCGCGCGCCCGCCGCGAGCGGCAGCCTGACACTGCGCAATGCCCGCTATGCGAATTTCGCGAGCGGTGCGGTGCTGGCCAATCTCAATGCCGCGGTGGTGGGCGACCGCGACCGCTTCAGGCTAGCCTCGCTGTCGGCGGGTGACGGGGCGGGCGGCAGCCTGAGTGCCACAGGCAGCGTCGTGCTCGATGGCGGTGCCGGACCGACCGCGTCCTTGTCGGCCCGGCTCAACCATTTCCGCCTGGCAGCGAGCGATGAGGTCGAGGCGAGCGCCAGCGGCACGGTATCGGTCAACGGCCCGCTATCGGCGCCGCACGTCGCGGCGGCGCTGACCATCAACCGCGCGGATATCACTTTGCCGGACAGCCTGCCGCCGAGCGTCGTCGTAATCCCGGTGACCCAGATCGGCGGTCCCGGCGCGAAATCGGCGGCACCGGTTGCGGCGCCGACATTGGCGATGGCGCTCGACATTGTGCTGCGCATGCCGGGCCAGGTGTTCGTGCGCGGCCACGGCCTCAACAGCGACTGGCATGGCCGGCTCCAGATCACCGGCACGACCGCCGCGCCGCGCATCCTCGGGGTGTTGGCTGCCACCCATGGCAGCGTCGATCTATTGGGCAAGAGCTTTCTGTTGACCCGCGGCCGGATCACCTTCGACGGCGGCGCCAAGCTCGATCCTGCGCTCGATATCGTCGCCGAGGCGAGCGCCGCCGACATCACCGCACGGGTGATCATCAGCGGCTATGCCTCGGCACCAAAGATCGCCCTCGCCTCGACCCCGCCGGTGCCGCAGGACGAGATCCTGTCGCGCATCCTGTTCAACCAGGGGGTCGGGCAGATCACCGCCAGCCAGGGGATCCAGCTGGCCCAGGCCGCGGCCACCCTTGCCGGCGGCGGACCGGGCGTGCTCGACAAGCTGCGCGGCAAGCTCGGCCTCGACTGGCTCGGCTTTGGCCAGGGCCCCGCCACAGCCGCGAGCCCGATCCTGAACCCGAGTGTGACCACCCCGTCGAACGCGAACGCCGCCGCGCTCAGCGCCGGAAAATATCTGGCGCATGGCGTGTCGGTCGGGGTGACACAGGGGGTTTCGCCGCCGACCAGCAAGGTCACCGTGCAGGTCGATCTCGGCCACCATGTCACGGTCGAAACCGAGGCCGGCCAGAATGGCGGCACCGGCATCGGGCTTTATTATCGCTACGATTACTAGATTATCGCCACGATTACTGCGCCTCGGCCGGTCGGGCCTATTCGAGGGCGATGCGCGAGCCGGTGGCGCCGCCCAACAGCCGGCGCAGGTGGAAGCCGACCAGATGGTCCTCGCTGCGCAGTCCGAGCAGCGCCGCAAAAGCCGGCATTGCCGCCGGGTCCTGGGCTTCGAGCCGGGCAAACGCGTCGAGATAGGCGCGGGTCGCCGGATCGGCGAACGTCTCGGCCGAGAGCGGCTCATACGCCCGCAGCGGCTCCTTGCGGCCGCGCAGCACCAGTTCGCCGACCGGTCGCCCGGTGAACCCGGCGACCCGGCTGGCGACGCTGTCGCCGACGCAGATGCGCGTGCCGAGCTCCTTGTTCGCGGCCTCGAGCCGGGCCGAGATGTTCACGGTATCGCCATAGGCGGTATAATCGAAATAGCGCGCCCCGCCGAAATTGCCGACGATCGCCGGCCCGGCGGCGAGGCCGAGCCGGGTCTCGCCGAGCGCGACCCCGCGCTGCCGCCAACGCTCGCGGAACGCCTCGGCGCTGGCATCGAGCTCGAGCGCACAGGCGACCGCCCGCGCGGCATGATCGGCCTGTACGGCCGGGGCTCCGAACAGCACATGCATGGCATCGCCGACGAGCTTGACCACGGTTCCGCCGTGGCAGAAGACGATGTCGGTCATCGCCCCCAGGTAATCATTCAAGAGCGGCGCGATGATCTCCGAATCGAGGGTCTCGACGAGCGTGGTGAACTCGGCGATGTCGGTGAACAGCGAGGTGATCTCACGGCGCTGCCCGCCCAGATCGACGGTCCCGGGATCGCTCGCCAGCTGCTCGGCCAGATTGGGCGAGAAATACCGGGACAAGAGCGCATGCGCGCGCTCCGCGGCGATCTGCCGGCGCCGTGCCTCGCGCAGCCGCTCGATATGCGACAGCGTCTTCTTGATCGTGGTTTCGAGATCGGTGAAATCGATCGGCTTGGTGACGAAATCGAAGGCGCCGCGGTTCATCGCGGTGCGGATGTTGGTCATGTCGCCATAAGCCGAAACGATGACCGTCGACAGCGGGTCGGCGGTCTCCTGGATTTTCTGCAACAGGGTCAGGCCGTCCATCCGCGGCATGTTGATGTCGCTGACCACCATGTCCACGGCGGCGCCGTTCTGCAGCACTTCGAGCGCCTCCACACCATCGCGGGCAAAGCGGAATACCAGCTCGCCATTGCGGATCTGGCGGCGAAAGCGCTGCTGGACGAGCGATTCGAGATCCGGCTCGTCATCGACCACGAGGATCGTCGCCGTCATGCTGACCCTCCCTCCACCGCTGCGGCGACCGCGATCACCGCGCCCGGCAGGGTGATGACGAATTCGGTGAAGGCGCCCGGCTCGCTCGCGACGGTGAACCGACCGCCATGCTGGGTGACGATGATGTCATGGCTCAGCGACAGGCCGAGGCCGGTCCCTTCGCCGGCCGGTTTGGTGGTGAAGAACGGATCGAAGATCTTTGCTTTTGTCTCCTCGGGAATGCCGGTGCCGTTGTCGCGCACCCGGATCTCGACCCGGTCGCCGATCTTGCGGGTCGTTACCCACAATGCCGGCGCGAACCCCGGCTCGGCCGCGCCGCGCTGGCGTTCGCGCACCGCGTAAAAGCCGTTGCCGCACAGGTTCAACAGCACGCGGGTGATCTCCTGTGGGTAGAGGTCGACCTCGCCAACCGTGGGATCGAGATCACAATGCAGGGTCACGTTGAAATCCGGTCTTTCGGCGCGGGCGCCATGATAGGCGAGGTTCAGGCTTTCTTCGACGAGCGCGTTGAGATCGGTGGGGCGGCGCTCGCCGGTCCCGGAACGCGAATGCAGCAGCATGTTCTTGACGATGCTGTCGGCGCGCCGGCCGTGCTCGACGATCTTGGCGAGGTTGGCGCTCAAGAGGCCGGTCAATTCTTCGACTTCATCCCGCGCCGCCGCGGGTAATGTCGCTTCTTTCCCGGCCAAGAGTGCCCGCAGCTCGTCGCTGAGCTCGGCCGACAATTCGGCGAAATTGTTGACGAAATTGAGCGGGTTCTTGATTTCATGGGCGATGCCGGCGGTCAGCTGGCCGAGCGAGGCGAGCTTTTGGGTTTCGACGAGGCGATCCTGCGCCCGGTGCAGGTCGGCAAGCGCCTGCTCGGCCGCGATCCGGGCCTCGCGCGCCTGCTGCTCGCTGGCGCGTAGCGCCTCGGTGCGCGCCTCGACCCGCGCCTCCAGCGTGTCGTGCGATTCCTGCACCTTGGCCGCCATTTCATTGAACCGGGCCGCCAGGGTCTCGATCTCGTCGCCGGTGCGGATGTCGATCGGCTCGCCGCGTTCGCCGGAGCCGAGCCGGTCGGCGCCATCCTGCAATCGCCGGATCGGCACCACCATGCGCCGCGCCAGCAAGGTGCCGAGACCCGCCGCGAGCAGCAGCCCCACGGCCAGCAGCCCTGCCATGCGATAGAGCGAGGCATAGACCGGTGCCAGCGCCTCGTGCAGCGGCAGCTCGACAAACACGACCCAGCCGAGCGGCGGCACCGGGGCAAAGGCGGTCAGCACCGGTACCCCGTCCGGCCCGGCCGCGGTGTGCGCCCCCGGCATCGCCGCATGCCGGCGCAGGCTCCTCAGCGCGGCGGCGACCTGCGGCAGGTGCGACCAGTCGGTATCGCGCAGCACGAGGCTCAGATCGGCATCGGCGATCAGCCGGCCGCTTCCATCGACGACATAGGCGTAGCCGGTGCGGCCGACCCGCATCCCTTCGATGACGTCCCACACGAAACGCAGATCGACCTCGGCAACAGTCACCCCCATGTGACGCCCGGCATGTGCCACCGCCACCGTCATATAGGGCTCGGACATGTTGTGGAAATGGACCGGGCCGAACCACACGCCGTTTGCTTCGGCCTCGACAAAGCGCTTGCGGGCCGCGTCGTCGGCACCGCCGCCGACGACATCGGGGGCGATCCGCGAGACTTTCAGCTGCTCCCTGCCTGACCCGTCGATCTCGGTCAATTCGCTGATCGCCGGCACCTGATGCAGCAGGCGGATGAAATCATAGCGGCGTTGCTCGAGCGGCAGCCCGTCCCATTGCGGCACGGTGGTCCAGCCGAGCTCCTCCTCGATCCCGGACACGAACTCTTCGATCCGCCGGGCGGTGTTGCGCGCCTTTTCCTGCTGGATCCGCACCGCGGTGGCTTCGGCCTCGCGAAAGCCGAGCCAGCAGCTGAGCCCGGCGCTGACCAGCAGCACCAGGCTGACCAGCCCGACAAAAGCGAGCGCGAGCTTCGGCGCCAGCCCCATCTGTAGGTGCCGCCGGCGCGGGCGCGCCGCATCGGTCAGATCGTAACCGAGACCGGGTCTGGCGGGCACGAACAGCGCCTCCTGTCATTCGATCACGGTGTCGGCGCGGGCGAGCAGCGATGGCGGGATCGTCAGACCGATCTTCTGCGCGGTTTCGAGATTGATCGCCAGCACGAACCGGGTCGGGGTCTCGAGCGGCAGGTCGGCAGGGCTGGCGCCCTGGAGGATGCGCCAGGCAAGCTCCGCGGCATCGTCGAACATCTCCGCAATATCGGGACCGTAGGACATCAACCCGCCATCGCGTACCAGAAATGCGTACTCGAAGACCGCCGGCAATTTGTGTGCGGCGGCAAAATCAATGACCCGCTGGCGGTTCAACATGGTCAGCACGTCGCTGACCATCAGGATCGCATCGGGGGGTGTGCGCATCATCGCCGCAAACGCCGTATCGAAATCGTCGGGCGCGCGCACCCCGAGCGATTGCACTTCGATACCGAGCGCACGAGCCTGCGCCTCCGCCGCCTTGTAGCGCAGCGACATGCCGAGATCCTCGCCAATCCACAGCATTGCCACCCGGTGCACGCTCGGGACCGCCGCCTTGAGCAGCGACAGCCGCTTGGCCGACAGTTCGGCGGAGATCTCGGAGATGCCGGTAACCCGGCCGCCCGGATGGGCGAAACTGGCCGCGAGCCCGTCCTCGGTCGGATCGCCGGCCTGGACCGCCACGATCGGCAGCCTCGAATGCTGTTTGGCGGCGAGCGCTGCCGGGTAGCCCTGGGTCACGATGACCGCGACCCGGCTTGCGACCAGCTCTGCGACGAGTTGCGGCAGGCGATCGAGATGGCCGTGCGCGGCGCGCCGCTCGAACACCAGGTTCTGGCCGAGAACCAGCCCGTGGCGGGCAAAGCCGCGGATCAGGCCGGCCCCGAACGGGGTTTGATCGGTCGGACTGGCACCGATTGCGAGCAGCCCGACGCGGTAAACCGCCGATCGGGTCTGCGCTGCGGCCGGTCCGGCGGCAATCGCGAAAAGGAGCAGCGCAACAGCCGTCCCGAACAGCTTCATTAATAAATCCCAACGTCAGCCGGCTGTCGATCATACGACCTGGCGGCAGCGGCGACCAAGTGGCGCGACGGACAACATCGCGTGATCAACACGGCTCCGATCCTTTGGGCGGCCCCGATCCTTTGGTAGGCTCGGTTCGTTTTTGTGAACAAAGCCGGCGGTGCTCCCGGATGACCGCGCAAGCCTGCGTCCTGGCGATCGACCAGGGGACGACGAGCACGCGGGCGATGCTGTTCGATGCGGCGGGCCGGGTGCGTTCGCGCGCCCAGATCGAGCTCCGTCAGATCTACCCGCGGCCAAGCTGGGTCGAGCATGACCCCGAAGACATCTGGCGCAGCGTCGTCGCCACCGGGCGTGAGGCGATCATCGCGGCCGACGGGCCGATCGCCGCACTCGGCATCGCCAACCAGCGCGAGACCGCGGTGCTGTGGGAGCGCAGCACCGGTCGCGCGGTGCACAATGCGATCGTCTGGCAGGACCGGCGCACGGCCGAACTGTGTGCCCGCTGGCGGCATGACGGGCTCGAAGCGACCGTCGCGCAACATACCGGGCTGGTGATCGATCCCTATTTCTCGGCGTCGAAGATCGCCTGGCTGCTCGACATGGTGCCGGGGCTGCGGCGCCGCGCGGAACGCGGCGAGATCGCTTTTGGTACGATCGACAGCTTCCTGTTGTGGCGGCTCACCGGCGGCCGGCATTACCTGACCGACGTCACCAACGCCGCACGCACGATGCTGTTCGATATCGGCCGCCTCGCCTGGGACGACGCGCTGCTCGCGGCGTTCGGCATCCCGCGCGCGATGCTGCCCGAGGTGCTCGACACCGGCGCCGATTTTGGCACCACGCTTCCCCAGTTGTTTGGTGCCGCGATCCCGGTCGCGGCGCTTGCCGGTGACCAGCAGGCAGCACTGATCGGCCAAGGCTGCTTTGCGCCCGGCACGATCAAATCGACCTATGGCACCGGCGCCTTCGCGCTGCTCAACATCGGCAGCGTGCCGATCGCCTCGTCGCACAGCTTGTTGACGACGATCGCCTACCGGCTGCGCGGCCGCACCGCCTATGCCCTTGAAGGCAGCATTTTTGTCGCCGGCGCCGCGCTGCAATGGCTGCGCGACCGGCTCGGGCTGATCGCGACGGCGGCCGAGGCCGGGTCGCTGGCGGCGCGTGCCGACCCCCGGCAACGCGTCTTTTTCGTGCCTGGTTTCGCCGGCCTCGGCGCGCCGCACTGGGTGCCGCAGGCGCGCGCCGCGCTCTGCGGGCTGACCGCGGAATGCGGGCCGGCCGAACTCGTCCGCGCGGCACTCGAAGCGGTCGGCTATCAGACCCGGGACCTGGTTGCCGCGATGGCGGCCGACGCCGGGATCGGGATCGGCGCGCTGCGGGTCGATGGCGGGATGGCGGCCAGCGATTGGACGATGCAGTTTCTCGCCGATATCCTGCCCGCCACGGTCGAGCGCCCGGCGCTGGTCGAGACGACCGCCTGGGGCGCGGCCTACGCCGCCGGGCTCACCGTTGGAGCCTATCCCGATCCCGAGGTGATGGCCGCGCGCTGGCGGCCCGAGCGCCGCTTTCGGCCGCAGATGCCGCAAGCCGAGCGGGAAGAGCGCTACCAGGGATGGCAGCGGGCCGTCTCCGGGGTGCTCGCCGCAGCACCACCGTGAAGTCCCTGCCACCGTGAAGTCCCTGCCACCGTGAAGTCCCTGCCACCGTGAAGTCCCTGCCAGTGAAGTCCCTGCCACCGTGAAGTCCCTGATAGAACCGGTCGGGATCAATCTGCTGGCGCCGCTCCCCGATGCGCGCGCGGCCGAGGCTGTCGCGACCCTGCTGACGCGGCCCGGGTTGCGCATCGAGCGGATCGTTTCGCGGGGTCAGGCGAGCCCGCCCGGCTTTTGGTACGACCAGGAGGAGGGTGAATGGGTCCTGCTATTGGCCGGTGCCGCGCGCCTGCGCTTTGCCGACGAGCCCGGTCCGCGCAGCCTGAGGCCCGGTGACTGGATCGACATCGCCCCGCATCGCCGCCATCGCATCGATTGGACCGATCCGACGACGCCGACGGTGTGGCTCGCCATATTCTACCAATAGTTGCCTAAGCTCCGAGGCAATCGATACTGAACACTACTAATAGATATCGGTTGCGGCTACGCCACAATGGTGATACCGTATTTTGTGGGGGTGGATCTCTGATCCACAGGATACGGGGGAATCGATGGACGTCACCTGGACTCCGGAGCGAGTCGAGCGGCTGAACCAATTGTTTCACGAGGGGCTGCCGACGGCCGAGATCGGTCGCCGCCTGGGGCTGACCAAGAATGCCGTGATCGGCCGCCTGCACCGTAACGCGATGACCCGGCGCGAGCCGGCGCCGAAACCGCCGCCGCGGCCGAGCATCTTCGAATTCAGCGGGCCGAGCTGCCTGTGGCCCTACGGCCATCCGAACGATCTCAATTTTCATTTTTGCGGCGCCCGGCCGATGCCCGGCAAACCCTATTGTGCCGAGCATGCAGCACTCGCCTATATCCGGCCCAAAGAGCAGAAATCCGACGCCGCCTGAGGCGACGGCCGGATTGTGATCAGCCGCGGCGGGCGAGGCGGGCCATCGCCCGGTCGATACCGTCGAGGGTCAAGGGGAACATCCGCTCACCGGTGATCGCGCGGATCATGCCGATGCTGGCGGTGGCGGCCCAGTATTTTTCCGGCACCGGGTTCAGCCAGGCCGCGTGCGGGTAGGCTTCGAGCAGGCGGCGCAGCCAGGTTTCGCCGGGCTCGTCATTCCAGCGCTCGACACTGCCGCCCTCCTTGGCGATCTCGTAGGGGCTCATGCTGGCATCGCCGACAAAGACCACGCGGTAATTGCGGTCATAGGTACGAAGAAGCTCCAGGACCGGCAGCTGCTCGACATGGCGGCGGCGCGAATCGCGCCACACCGCATCATAGATGCAGTTGTGGAAATAGAAGTGGACCAGCTGCTTGAACTCGGCACGTGCGGCCGAGAACAATTCTTCGCAGACGCGAACGTGGTCCTCCATCGAGCCGCCGACATCGACAAACAGCAGCACCTTGACCGCGTTGTGCCGCTCCGGCACCAGCTTCAGGTCGAGCCAGCCGGCATTGTGCGCGGTCGATTTGACAGTGCCATCGAGATCGAGCTCGTCGGCGGCACCCTCGCGCGCGAACCGGCGCAGCCGGCGCAAGGCGAGCTTGATGTTGCGGGTGCCGAGCTCGACCGTGTCGTCGAGGTTGCGGTATTCGCGCCGGTCCCAGACCTTGACGGCGCTGCGGTTGCGGCCTTCGGGCTGGCCGATGCGCACGCCCTCGGGGTTGTCGCCATGCGCGCCGAACGGCGAGGTTCCGGCGGTGCCGATCCATTTGCTGCCGCCTTGATGCCGCTCCTTCTGCTCGGCAAGCCGGCGGCGCAGTGTTTCCATCAGCTGTTCCCAGCCGCCGAGAGACTGGATCAGCTTCTTTTCCTCCGCGGTCAGCAGCCGCTCGGCGAGCTTGCGCAGCCATTCCTCGGGGATGTCCGATCGCGGATCGGAAGCACTCTCGATCCCGTTGAAGCATTGCCCGAACACCCGGTCGAAACGATCGAGGTGGCGCTCATCCTTGACGAGAGCGGTGCGGGCGAGGATGTAGAAATCGTCGATCGCAAAGCCTGCGACGCGCTCGTGCATCGCTTCCATCAGCGTCAGGTATTCGCGCAGCGAGACCGGGATTTTGGCCGCACGCAAGGCGGTGAAGAACGACACGAACAAGGGCGGGACCGGGGTGCGGATCGGGATGCCGTGTGTGGCGCAGCGGGCCGGCGCGGTCAAGCCCGATCGGCCCGGTCGCCGCCGCTGCCCAGCGCCTCGCTCGCCGCGGCGAGCCGCATTAGCGCTGCAGCTGTGCCATCGGCCGTAATGCGATCCCGGCCTGCTCCAGCCGGTCGCGCACCCGCCCGGCCATCGCCACCGCCGCGGGGTTGTCGCCATGCACGCAGACGGTGTCGATCGCGACCGGCAGGCGCTTGCCTGACTGGCTGATGATCGCCCCTTCGCGCACCATCTCCTGGACCCGCCGGGCCGCTTCCTCGGGGTCGTGCAGCACCGCCCCCGGCAATTTGCGCGAGACAAGGTTGCCGCCGTCGTCATAGGCGCGGTCGGCATAGATTTCGCGGGCCATGCGCAGGCCGAGCTCGGCGGCGGCACGTTCAAGCTCGGTGCCGGCCATCACGACATAGATCAGCTCGCGGTCGATCGCGGCAATGGCCCGGCCGATCGCCAGCGCGGTCGGTCGATCGATAGCGGCGAGATTGGCCAGCGTGCCATGCGCCTTGACATGGCAGACGCGGTGGCCGAGCGCGCGCGCCACCCCTTGCAGGGCGCCGATCTGGTAGACGACGATCTTCTCGATATCGGCCGGCGTCTCGCCCTGGATCTGGCGCCGCCCGAAACCCCAGACATCGAAAAAGCTCGGATGCGCACCGATCCCGACGCCGTTCTCCTTGGCGCGGCCGACCGTCTCGAACATGACCAGCGGATCGCCGCCATGAAATCCGCAGGCGATATTGGCCGAGGTCACGATTTCGAGCATTTCGGCGTCGCTGCCCATGGTCCAGGCGCCAAAGCTCTCGCCCATGTCGCAGTTGAGGTCGATCGCATCCATCCCGCGGCTCCTCCCTTGCTTCGCGATCATAAATGGGCATCGGCCGATTGCGGCGCAAACCGCCGGACGATCGGGTTTGGTTCACCGGCGCGATGCGAAAGGCGCTAGAATTGGCGGTATGGCCGAGCGCGAAGGAAGACCGTCGCCCGAGGCGCTGCTGGCAGCGGCGCGACAGGAAGGCCGCGGCCGCTTGAAGATTTTTCTCGGCGCGGCACCCGGCGTCGGCAAGACCTACGAGATGCTGCTGTCGGCCCAGGCCAAGCGGCGCGAAGGGGTCGATGTCGTCGTCGGCATCGTCGAGCCACATGGGCGACGCGACACCGAGGCGCTGCTCGACGGGCTCGAAATCACTCCCCGGCAAGAGGTTGAGTACCGCGGGCACACGCTGGCGGAAATGGACCTCGACGCGATCCTGAAGCGCCGTCCGCAGCTCGTGCTGGTGGATGAGCTCGCCCACACCAACGCGCCGGGTGCCCGCCACCCCAAGCGCTATCTCGATGTCGAGGAGCTGATCGCGGCCGGCATCGACGTATTCGCGACGCTGAATATCCAGCATGTCGAAAGCCTCAACGACGTCGTCGCCCGGATCACTCGGATCCGGGTGCGCGAGACCGTGCCGGACAGTGTGCTCGATCAGGCCGACGACATCGAGATCGTCGATCTATCGCCGCAGGACCTGATCAAGCGCCTGAACGAGGGCAAGGTCTATGTCGCATCGCAGGCCGAGCGCGCCACCCGCCATTTCTTTTCGCCCGGCAACCTGACGGCGTTGCGCGAGCTGGCCTTGCGGCGGACCGCCCAGCGGGTGGACGAGCAGCTGCTGTCGCATATGCGCGAGCATGCGATCACCGGGCCGTGGCCGGCCGGCGAGCGGATGCTGGTCTGCGTCGGCGCTTCGGCCGGCGACGCCGAACTGATCCGCCACGCCCGGCGTGCCGCCGATCGGCTGCGTGTGCCGTGGACCGCGATCCATATCGAAACGCCGCGGGTCGAAACCGCGCACGCGCCGCGCCATGGCGATGCCGAGCGCGACCTTGTGGCCGATCATCTGCGTCTGGCCGAGCGGCTCGGCGCCACGACGCTGACGCTGCCGGGACGCAACGTGGCCGACGAGATCCTGGCTTATGCCCGCGCCAACAACATCACCCAGATCGTCGTCGCCAAGCCAGCGCGCTCGGGCTGGACCCGGCTGCTGCGCGCCTCGGTCGTCGGCGAGCTGATGCGCAAATCGGGGCAGATCAGCCTGCATGTAATCGCCGGCGAGCCCGAGACGCCAGCTCCGGGTCGACCGGCGCCGACCGCTGCCGCCGCTGAGCCGATCCATGTCGGGCCCTATCTCGGCAGCGCCGCCAGTGTTGCGATCGCCCTCGGCATCGGCCTGCTGCTCGACAGGCTCGTCGCGGTGCAGAGCCTGGCACTGGTGTTTCTGACCGCGGTGCTGGCCGCGGCGGTTGCCTGGGGGCTGCTGCCGTCGCTGTTCGCCTGCGTCCTCAGCGTCCTTGTCTACAATTTCTTCTTTCTGCCGCCGCTCTACACGTTCTCGATCGGCGATCCGGAGAATGTCGTCGCGTTGTTCTTTTTCCTGATCGTGGCGGTCATCGTCAGCCATCTGACCGCGGCGACGCGGCGTCAGGCGATGACCGCGCGGGCGCGCGCCAAGACGACCGCCGAGCTCTATGCGTTCAGCCGCAAGATCGCCGGGATCGGTGCGCTCGACGATCTCCTATGGGCGACCGCGTACCAGATCGCGGCGATGCTGAAGCTGCGCACGGTGCTGTTGCTGCCGGCCGGTGACGGCGAGGGGATCGAGGTTGCCTCGGGCTACCCGCCCGAAGACCGGCTCGACGCCGCGGACATGGCGGCGGCGCGTTGGAGCTGGGAACACAACAGCCCGGCCGGCCGCGACGCCGACACCTTGCCCGGCGGCAAGCGGCTGTTTTTGCCGCTGCGCACGCGCAGCGGTCCGGTCGGCGTGCTCGGTGTCGACCGCGAGCGGCCGGGCCCGCTATTGACCCCGGACGAGCGGCGGCTGCTCGATGCGCTCGCCGACCAGGCGGCGGTGGCGATCGAGCGCATCACGCTTGCCCGCGGGCTCGACGCGGCGCGGGTGCTGGCCGAAACCGAGCGGCTGCGCGGCGCATTGTTGACATCGCTGTCGCACGATCTGCGCACCCCGCTGGCGGCGATCCTCGGCGCTGTTTCGAGCTTGCGCAGCTACCCCGAGCAATATGGTGCGAGCGAGCGCGAGGAGCTGCTCGGCACCTTGCAGGACGAGGCTGAGCGGCTGAGCCGGTTTGTCGCCAACCTGCTCGATATGACCCGGCTCGAAGCCGGTGCGATCGCGCCGAAGCTCGAACCGGTGGATGCCGCGGACATCATCGGCGCGGCGCTGCGGCGGGCCGCGAACGTGCTGGCCGGCAAACCTGTCGAGCTCGCGATCGCACCGGATTTGCCGGCGCTGCAGCTCGATCCGGTGCTGTTCGAGCAGGTTCTGTTCAACCTCCTCGACAACGCCGCCAAATACGCACCGACCGGCAGCCGGATTGACATTCGCGGCTGGTGCGATGGGGGGCGGGTCAAGATCGCGGTCAGCGATGAGGGGCCGGGCATTCCGCCTGCCGATCTCGATCGTATCTTCGACAAATTCTATCGGGTCGAGGCGCGGGACCGGCGCCGCGCCGGGACCGGGCTCGGGCTCGCAATCTGCCGCGGCTTTGTCGAGGCGTTGGGGGGGCGGATCACCGCCGCCAACCGCAGCGACCGCTCGGGTGCGGTGCTGACGATCGAGCTGCCGGTGCTGCCGGAGGCTGCGGCGCCGCGACCGGAGATAACAGCGGGCCGCCAGGAAGAGCGCGAGGACGCGCGTGGCTAGTGTACCGGTTGTGCTCGTCATCGATGACGAGCCGCCGATCCGCCGGCTGCTGCGCACCACTCTGACAGCGGCCGGATATCGCGTCGCCGAGGCCGAGGATGCGGCCGGCGCCCTGCATGCGCTCGGCGCCTACCCGCCCGATCTGGTGATCCTCGATCTCGGCCTGCCGGACCGCGGCGGCATCGAGCTGATCGGCGAAATCCGCAAGGGCTCGCTGGTGCCGATCGTCGTGCTGTCGGCGCGCCACGACGAACGCTCTATGGTCGAGGCGCTCGATCTCGGTGCCGACGATTATGTCGCCAAGCCGTTCGGCATGGCCGAGCTGATGGCGCGGCTGCGCGCAGCGCTGCGGCATGCGTTGCAGGCACAGGGTGAACTGCCGGTTTTTCTCTCGGGCGATCTCTCGGTCGACCTGGTGCGTCGCCAAGTCACCCGCGGCGGGCACGAAATCCGATTGTCGCCAAAGGAGTTCGATCTGTTGCGCCATCTCGTCATGCACGCCGGCAAGGTCTTGACCCACCGCCATCTGCTGCGCGAAGTGTGGGGACCGGCGCAGGCCGACGAGGTGCAATATCTTCGCGTCTTGATCCGCGGGCTGCGGCAGAAGCTTGAACCCGATCCGGCGCGGCCGAGCCATATCCTGACCGAGCCCGGGGTCGGCTACCGCCTGCAATTGCCGCCCGAACAGCGCGCCTGAAGCGCCATGAAGAGGGGGCTTAGGCGGGATCGGCGACCGGCGCCCCGGCAGCACCTGCCGCTGCCGCTCCCGCTCCCGGCTGCTTCAGGCAGCTGACAAAATAGACGAGGCAGCTCGCGAGCACGATCCAGAAGGTGGTCGGCCAGTCGGTCCAATAGGCGAGTGCAAGACCGCCCCAGGTCTCGACCAATGCCAGCACGACCGACAACATGATGCCGGCGCGCAACCCCGCGGCGAGCCGCAGCGCCGCCGCCGCCGGCCCGACCATCAGCGCGAACACCAGGAGCACGCCGACCACCTGCGCCGCCTCGGCGACGGCGACCGCCACAATCATCAGAAACAGGACCGAGAGGAGGCGCGGCGACACGCCTTTGGCCTCGGCCAGCTCGGGCGCCAAGGTTGCGAACAGCAGCGGCCGCGAAACCACGCTCAATGCCGCGAGCGCGCCGAGCCCCAACGCGAACAAGCCCCAGAAGGTGTCGAGACCGACCCCGAGCAAATTGCCAAACAGGATCGTCATCGCCTCGCTGGCGCTCGTCGTATAGAGGTAGAGGAACAGCACGCCGAGACCGAGCGCCAGGGCGAGGACGATGCCGACCGCGACGTCGCGCTGGCGCAGGCGGTCGCCGAGCAGGCCCATCGCCACCGCCGCCGCGAGCGTGAAGGCGAGCAATCCCCAGAACGCGCTGATCCCGAGCAGCACCGACCCGGTCGCGCCGGCAAAGCCGATATGGGATAGCGCGTGACCGGCGAAGGTCAGGTTGCGCAGCACCAGGAAGAACCCGACGCTGCCGGCGACGATGGCGACGACACCGCCGGCCAGAAAGGCGGTGCGCATGAAGTCATAGGCGAACATCGCCCCTCCCGACATCGCCCCTCCCGACATCGCCGCTTCCGGTGTCGTGCTCTCCGGCGCGACCACGTGCCGACCCGACATGGTTCGTGTCGTGTCGATGGGCCTCGGCCTCGACCGCCCCATGACCGGCGATGACCAGGATGCGGCGGTTGACGCGCAGCACCTCGATCGGCGTCTGGTAGAGGCGCGACAGCACCCTTGCCGTGATCACCTCGTCGACGGTGCCGAGTGCCGCCCGGCCATGTCCGAGATAGAGCACCCGGTCCATCGCCCCGAGCAGCGGGTTGACATCGTGCGCGGTGAACAGGACGGTCAGCCCGAGCGTCTGCTGCAGCCTCTTGACCAGCGCCACCACGGTCCCCTGGTAATGCGGATCGAGGCTGACCAGCGGCTCATCGAGCAGCAGGAGCCGCGGCGCGCCGATGAGCGCTTGGGCCAGCAGCAGGCGTTGCAGTTCGCCGCCGGAGAGTTCGGCGAGGCGGCGGGTCGCGAGCGGACCTGCCTCGACCATGGTGAGCACCCGATCCACCTCGCGCCGGGCATTGCCGCCGGCGAGCGGCAGCCCCCAGCGCTCGCCGCGATACGCACTCGCGACGAAATCGCGGGCACGCAGTGGCAGATCGGCGACCGCAGCGCGCTGCTGCGGCAGGTAGCCGGCGGCCCGGCGGGCATGCTGCGGGCTCGCTCCGAGCACACGGATTGTGCCGGAGGCCGGAGACAGCAGGCCCAGGATCGCGTGCAGCAGCGTCGTCTTGCCGGCGCCATTCGGCCCGAACACGCCGATAAACTCGCCCGGCCGGATCGCGGCGCTGACCTCGGCGAGGACGGTGCGCCGGCCGCGGGCGATCGTCACCCGATCGAGCTCGATTGCCGGCCGGGTCAACGGGCGAGCGCGCGACCGACCGCATCGAGCTGCGAGCGCATCCACTCCTGGTAATCCTTTCCGAGCGGCTCGGTCTCGCTGACACCGACCACCGGAACACCCGCGGCGACCGCGATCATCCGCACGCGCCGGGTCAGCGCGATGCTGGTCTGGTTGTTGTAGATCAAGAGCTTGACCGCGCGCGTTTTGAGGTCGGTCTCGATCCCGGCAATGGCGGCGGCACTCGGCTCGGTGTCGTTCATGATGGCGAGCTGAAAATCCGGATTGCGCATGTCGAGGCCCAGCGCCGCCGCCATGTAGCCGAACACCGGCTCGGTCGCGGTGACGCGGGTCCCGGAATATTTGCCGCGCAGTGTCGCGATCTCGTCATCGAGCGGTGCCAGCGATTGCTGGAAGGATGCGAGGTTGCGTGCGTAGTCGCTCCGGTGCGCCGGGTCGAGCCGTTCCAGCAACAGCGCGAGGTGCCTGGCGAGGCGGGGCATCGTGCCCGGGTCGTACCACAGATGCGGGTTGTCGGCGGCGGTCTTGTGCACGAGCCGCGCCACCACGACGATATCGCGCGGCACTGCGGCAGGCACGGACGACAGCCGCGCCGCCCACGGATCATAGCCGGCACCGTTGTAGATCACGATGCGAGCGGTGGCGAAGGCGCGGGCCGTCGAGGGGCTCGCCTCGAATTCGTGCGGGTCCTGGTCGGGATTGCTGAGGATGCTGGTGACCATGACGTCGCCGCCGCCAATCTGCCGGGCGATGTCGCCATAGAAATTCTCGGCGGCAACGATCCCGAGCGGGGCCGCCGCGGCCGGGGATATCGCGGAAAGGAGGGCCAATAGCCCGACTGCGATCGAGAGGCGCATCGGCAATCTGATATGCTGATTGAAACATTATAACGTACCGTAACACGCATTGAAGGCGCAACCGCCTCGACCGGTGACCGGGCGCTCACATTGACAACCCTGCGGCGTCCGCCACAATCGCGCGACGCGGGCGGACGGTCCGGCGGCTCGAAGCCCGGCTGCTCGAGGTCCGGCTGCTCGAGGTCCGGCTGCTCGAGGTCCTGCGGCGCGGCACGGTCGGGCGCATGGCGGAAAGGGAAAACGCGATGTCGGAAGCGGGTGCGGTGGCGACGGGACCGGACGAAATGATGGGCCGAGGCGCCATGATGGGCCCAGGCACGATGATGGGCAGCGCCGGACCCGGCATGCTGGCCGGCTTGCGCGTCATCGAGGTGGCCGACGAGCGCGCCGAATATGCCGGGCTGTTGCTGGCCGGGCTTGGCGCGGAAATCGTCAAGATCGAGCCGCCCGAAGGCAATGCGACGCGGCGGATCGGCCCCTATCTCGATGACCGGCCGGGGATCGAGCGCTCGCTCTATTTCTGGAACTACAACCGCAACAAGAAATCGGTCGTGCTCGATGCCCAGGATGCGGCGGGACGCGAGCATCTGCTGCGCCTCCTGGCCGGTGCCGACATCCTGCTCGACGCCAGTTGCGGCGCCTTGAACACGGCGCTGGGGCTCGACCGCGCCGCGCTCAATGCGCGCTTCCCGCAGTTGGTGACGGCACGGATGACGCCGTTTGGCGACGATGGGCCATGGGCCGAGTTCAAGGGCTCCGACCTGATCCATCTGGCGCTCGGCGGGGTCATGATGAATTGCGGCTACGACCCCGACCCGCGCTTCGAATACGACACGCCGCCGATCGCCCCGCAGCTCTGGCACGCCTATCACATCGCCGGCGAGCAATTGGCAACCGGCATCATCGCGGCGCTGATCCACCGGCAGCGCAGCGGCGAGGGGCAGGACGTCTCGGTCGCGATCCACGAGGCGGTGTCGAAGAACCCCGAACAGGACATCATGTACTGGGTCATGCGGCGGGTGCCGTTGTGGCGGCTGACCAACCGCCACGCCGCCGAGACCCCGAACCATTCGCCGGGCATCTGCCACACCAAGGACGGACGTTGGTACATCACCCACGGCATGGGCGCGCGCGACCTGAAGAACCTGGTGCCGCTCCTGGCGAAATATGGGGCGCAAGCCGATCTCGAACCGCCGCCGCCCGACGCCGATCTGCGGGCGCGCCAGGTCCCCGGCACCGCCGCCAGCGACGCGGCGCGGGCGCATATGCTCGATATCGTGCAGCGTTTCGTGCGCGCCTGGACCTATCGCGACATGCCGTGGCGCGAGGCGCAGGACGCTGGCCTGCTGTGGGCGCCGCTCAGAAAGCCGCATGAGAACGCGCTCGACGAACATTGGCTGACGCGCAAGACCTTTGCCGAAGTCGAGCACCCCGAACTGGGCCGCAGCTTCCGCTATCCGACCTCGAAATGGCTTTCGAACAGGACGAGCTGGCAGGTCGGCAGGCGCGCGCCGTTGTTGGGCGAGGATACGGCGGCGATCCTCGGCGAAGCCGCACGGCGCCCAAGCGTGCCGGCCGAGCCGCGCCTCGCCGCCGAACCGCGCCTGTCGGCAATGCATGACAAGCCGTTCCCGCTACAGGGGGTGCGCATCCTCGACTTCGCCTGGTTCCTCGCTTCGGCTGGCGGCACCCGCTTTTTGGCGGCGATGGGTGCCGAAAGCCTCAAGGTCGAATGGAAGGACAATCCCGATACAAGGCTGGCGGCGATGGCGCCTGTTGGCGGGCGGGCGGCGCGCGACATTGCGACCGGGCCGCTTCCCGGCGTGCGCGACCCCGATATGGGCGGTCAGTTCAACAACAAGAATGCCGGCAAGCGCGGCATCTCGCTGAACATCCGCCATCCGAAAGGTTTGCAGATCGCAAAGGATCTGGTGCGGATCTGCGATGTCGTCGCCGAGGGGTTCTCGCCCGGCGTGTTGCAGCGGCTCGGTCTCGGCTACGACGTGCTGAAGAGCATCCGCCCCGATGTCATCTACATCCAGCAATCCGGCATGGGCGCGCATGGCACCTATGGAAGGATGCGCACGGTCGGGCCGGTCGCCGCGGCGTTTGGCGGGCAGGGCGACATGTCCGGCCTGCCCGAGCCGGCGATGCCGGTCGGCTGGGGTTATTCCTATCTCGACTGGATGGGCGCCTATGGCTATGCGCTGGCGCTGTTGGGCGCGCTTTATCACCGCGAGCGCACCGGCGAAGGCCAATGGATCGACGCCTCGCAATGCGAAAGCGGGATTTTCCTGACGGGCGCCACGATATTGGATTGGTCGGCCAATGGCCGCGAATGGCGCCGCTACGGCAACCGCTCGCCCTACAAGCCGGCGGCACCGCATGGCGCCTATCCGTGCCAAGGCAAGGACCGCTGGATCGCGATCGCCTGCTTCACCGAGGCCGAATGGCAGGCGCTGGCCGAGATCAGCGGTCATCGCGAATGGCTTGACGATCGCCGCTTTGCCACGCTCGACCACCGGATGCAGCACCAGGATGCACTCGATGCGGCAGTCGCATCCTGGACCCGCACCCAGGACCGCTTTGACTGCATGAGCAGATTGCAGAAGGCCGGGGTGCCGGCCGGGGTGTGCCAGAACGCCGAGGACCGGGTCGATCATGACCCGCAATTGCGCCATCTCAAATGGCTGACCGAAATTACCGGCACCAAGATCGGCACCTGGCCGATCTACGAAATGCCGATGAAGCTCTCGGCCACGCCCGCCTATATCGGCGGCATCACCAATCGCGGCGCACCTTGCTATGGCGAGGACAATCTATGGGTGCTGACCGAGTTGCTCGGCCGTAGCCCGAGCGAGGTCGAGCGGCTCGCCGAAGAAGGCGTGATCTGACGACAGCCGTATCTTCCATTCTCTAAACTCCAGTCTTCTATTCTCCAAACCCCAGTCGGCAGCGAGGACCCGCCCGATGCAACGGCAGCTGCACCTCAACCTCTTTATCCACGGCCGCGGCCATCATGAGGCATCCTGGCGCCATCCGGCGTCGTCGCCGCTCGCCTTGACCGACATCCGGTACTATGTCGATCTGGCGCAGCGCGCCGAGGCGGCGCTGTTTGATTCGATCTTTTTTGCCGACCAGCTGGCGCTTGGCGGCGATGTCGCGCAGGCGCCGCGCACCTGGCTCGAGCCGGTCACGGTGCTGGCGGCGATAGCGATGGCGACGCGCCGGGTCGGGCTGATCGCGACTGCCTCGACCACCTATACCGAGCCCTTCAACCTCGCCCGCCAGTTCGCCTCGATCGACCATATCAGCAACGGTCGGGCCGCCTGGAACATCGTGACCTCGTGGCTCGCGACCGCGGCGGAGAATTACGGCGGTGCCGGACAGGTGACCCATGCCGACCGCTACGCCCGCGGCGAGGAGTTCATGACGGTCGTCAAGGCGCTGTGGGACAGCTGGGCCGCCGATGCGGTCGTCGACGACCGCGCCTCCGGCCTCTATGCACGGCGCGAGCGGATCACCCCGATCGATCACCGTGGCGAGTTCTACCGGGTGGCCGGGCCGCTCAACCTGCCGCGCTGCCCGCAGGGGCGGCCGGTGCTGGTGCAGGCCGGCTCGTCCGATACCGGCCGCCGGTTTGCCGCGCGGCACGCCGATGCGGTCTTTACCGCCCATATGGCCAAGGCGACCGCGCAGGATTTCTATGCCGATCTGAAGCGGCTCGCCGCCGCCGAGGGTCGGGTGCCGGACGAGGTGCTGATCCTGCCCGGCTTGAGCCCGATGATCGCCGCGACCGAAACCGAGGCGCAGCGCCTGGCGCGCGAGGTCGATGACCTTGCCGACCCCGAGGTCGGCCGCAAGCGCCTGTCCGGCCGCTTTGGCGGGCACGATTTCTCGCATCTGCCGCTCGACCGCCCGCTTTCGCCCGCCGATTTCCCCGATCCGGGCTCGGTCGAGGCGGCGCGCAGCCGCACCGAGGTGATCCTCAACCTGGTCAAGCGCGACCGGCCGACATTGCGGCAATTGCTCGGCTATCTCGCCGGCGCGCGTGGGCATTTTGTGACCGCCGGAACCCCGGAGCAGATCGCAGCACTGATCGAGGACTGGTTTGCCGATGGCGCCGCGGACGGGTTCAACATCATGCCGCCCTTGTTGCCGGCGCAGCTCGACGCGTTCAGCACCGAGGTGATCCCGCTGTTGCAGCGGCGCGGACTGTTCCGCACCGAATATCGCGGGGTGACGTTGCGCGAGCATTACGGGCTGCCGGCACCGCCGAGCGTCTTCGACCGGCCGGGCTGGACACCCGAATTGCGGGAGGCGGTGGCCGGCGTGTGACCGCGTACCTGTTTATAGGAGAAGGCTGATGGATTTGCGCGGTGCGGTGGCGCTGGTGACCGGCGGCAATGGCGGGCTCGGGCAGCGCATCTGCCACGCGCTGGCGAGAGAAGGGGTGCATGTCGCCGTCGTCTATGCCCGCAGCCGCGACGAGGCTGAGGCTGTGGCCCGCGGGCTGGTTTCGCGCTACCAGGTCAATGCTGCCGCCTTTGGCTGCGATGTCACCGACGCCGCGGCGGTCGAGCGTGTGGTCGGCGAGGTGGCCCGGCATTTCGGCCGTCTCGACATCCTCGTCAACGACGCCGCCTACAACAAGGCGGTCCCGTTCGCCGATCTCGACGGGCTGACGATGGAATTGTGGGACCGGATCATCGCCGTCAACCTGACCGGGCCGCTGCGGCTGATCAAGGCGGCGGCGCCGATCATGAAAGGGCAGGGCAGGGGCCGCATCGTCAACATTGCGTCGGTGTCGGGGATCGGCCCGACCGGCTCGTCGATCGCCTATGCGGTGTCGAAGGCGGGCCTCATTCACCTGACGCGGTGCATGGCGGTAGCGCTCGCCCCCGAGACGCTGGTCAACTGTGTGGCACCGGGCCTGCTCGACGGCACTCGTGCGACCGCCAATCTGCGGCCCGAGCAGATCCGGAATTCTGCTGCCACCTCGCTCCTTAAGAAGCCCGCCGACAAGGACGACTGCGCCGACATGGTGGTCACGATGTGCCGCACCGAGACGATGACCGGGCAGACCATGGTCATCGATTCCGGCCGCTATTTCCACTGACCCGCGGCGCGCCGTCTGTTTGGCCAAATATCGGTGAGGGATCCTGGCGAATGATCGACATCTCGGGCAAGACCGCGATCGTCACTGGTGCGGCTTCCGGCATCGGCCTCGGCATCGCCACCGCCCTCGCGGAGGCGGGCGCCAATGTGGTCATGGCCGACATCCAGAAGGCGGCGGTCGAAGCCGCGGCGCACGCCCTATCCGGCACCAACAAGCGGGTGATGCCGGTGCCGCTCGATGTGACGCAGGAGCGCTCGGTGATCGATGCCCTGGCCGAAGCCGAGCGCAATTTCGGCAAGCTTCACATCGCCTGCAACAATGCCGGCGTGCCGATGCACGGGACCCGGCTGGTTGATGTGCCGCGTGGCGACTGGGAGTTTGTCATCGCCGTCAACATCTGGGGGATCATCCACGGCATCCGCCACTTCCTGCCGGCGATCCTCAAGCATGGCGAGGAGGGCCACATCGTCAACACCGCCTCGGTCGCCGGCTTTCAGAACCGGCGCGGCACCGACCAGGGGCCGTATTCGATGAGCAAATACGCGGCACTGTCGCTGTCCGAAGCCTTGGAGCACGAGCTTGAAGGCACCAATGTCGGTGTCTCGGTGCTGTGCCCGGGGCCGATCAACACCAACATCGCGCGCGGCGCCCGCAACCGACCGGACCATCTGGGCGGCCCGCAGCTCCGCATCCGGGACGAGGCGGTGCTGGCCGAGCGCCTCGCCACCACCGGCCTCGATCCGAAAATTGTCGGTGAGCGCGTCGTCGATGCGATCCGCACCCGGACGTTTTACGCCTTTGTCGGCGCCGTTCCGGCCGATGTGATCAGGGCGCGCCACCGGCGCATCGAGGAGGCGCTCGACAGCCGGTGGGTAAGCCATTACTGAGGCCCGGAGCGCGGACGGGCTGGCGCCGCGCCGCCCTCGGTGGCTGATGATCGTCCGGGCCGCCGCGCGGTTATGCCGGGCTTCGTTGCGCCTCGATCCGCTCGAGCCGCCGCTCGATGCGGTCGAGCCGGGCGAGCAGCCCCATCTGGCTCTGCGGCATGGCAGCGGCATGGACTTCGCGGATCTGCCGGGCGGCGGCGGCCAAATCGGCATCGGCCACGTGCGAGGCCACCTGGTCCTCTTCGGCCTGGGCGAGGAGGCCGCGGAACCGCAATGGCTTTTCAAAAAAGGCGAGCGCCGCGTCGAGCGGGCTTTGCCCATCGGCAACGTCCAGCGGGATCTGCCCCGCGAGGCCGGGGCGGATGTGGTAGTGGCAGCCCACGCTGAACGGATCAAAGCGCAGCGCCTGCTCGCGCTTGCCTGCGACCGCGACCATGATCGAGGGCCGTTCGACTTCGTCCGGCTCGCGCCGGGCCAGGCTTCGGTTCGGATGGAAGATTATCTGCAGATGCGGCCCGGCATTGATCTCGCGCCATCCGCCGCGATCCTCGGGGAGTGGCTGCTGCATCCGCCTGGGTTGAGGCTCCGCGTGTTCCGACATCTCTCAGCTCTCCTTTGGCTGGTACGGACCGGGCCACAAGCTTCACGGCTGCGATCTGCAGGATGGCGATGACCAGAAGCCCGGACCCGCCCGCTTGCCATTATAACGATCGCGCACGCGCAATGCAGCCGGGTTGGCGGGTCCGCCGCCGCCATCGTTTATGATATGCTTCAGCCGTGCAGAGGGAGTTCGAGGATGACCGAGGCCAAGCTCGCGCCCAACCTTCCGGGCTGGATGGTGGATCATGCGAACCGCTATCTCGATAGCGGCGGCAGCGATGGCCACCTGTTCAAGCCGACCCAGCCGGGCCGGCCGGACCTGACGGTGCCGTCGTTGCTGTTGACGACGACCGGCCGGAAGTCAGGACAGAAATTCATCTTCCCGCTCTATTATGGCAGGACCGGCGACAGCTATTTCGTGATTGCTTCGAAGGGCGGCGCCCCGCAACATCCCGGCTGGTACCGCAACATCCTCGCCGATCCGGCGGTCGAACTGCAGGTCGGCGCGGCGAAATTGCCGGCGCGGGCCAGGACTGCCACCGGCGAGGAGCGCGCCCGTCTGTGGCAGAAGGCGCTCGAATTCTGGCCGCCCTATGCCGACTACCAGAAAAAGACCGAGCGCGAGATCCCGGTGGTCGTGCTGGACCCGGTCCGCTAGAACAGGACGCGCGACCGCGAGGCGGCGCGTTCGAGGCACCTGACCCACGCGGGACATCGCCTCGCGCAAGAGCCCGCAAGACCCCATCGTCGGAGGAGACACTGCCATGCCGTTTTACCAGAAGGGCGAGGTTCGCATCCGCTACGAGGAGACCGGTTCCGGCTTTCCGCTGCTCGTTACCCCGGGCGGCGGTCTGAACTCGCGGGTCAGCAATTGGCCGACCGCCGTCATCAATGCGCCGGAAGTGTTCAAGAACGATTTCCGCTGCATCACGATGGACCAGAGAAACGCCAATGGCGGCGAATCCACCGGTCCGGTCCCGACCGGGAATGCCTGGGACGCGTTTGCCGATGATCAGCTCGGGCTGATGGATCATCTCGGCATCCGCGAGTTCTTTTATATGGGCTACTGCATCGGCGGCTGCTTTGCCGGCAAGCTGTTGCAGCGCGCGCCCGGGCGTGTCGTTGCCGCGGTGTTCTGCCAAAGTGTCGGCCATCGCCCCGAAGACCCTGGCGTCATGTACCGGCACAGCACCGACAACTGGCTGGCAGATTTCAAGAAGCGCCGCCCCGAGGTGTCGCAGGACACGGTCGACAAGTATTTCCACAGCTTGTGGCGCGCGCAGCCCGATTTCCTCTACAGCGTGTCGCGCGACTTTATCAAGAATTGCCGCACGCCGATCCTGGTCCTGCCGGACGACACGTCGTCGCACCCGCTGCAGACCTCGATCGATGTCGCCTCGCTCGCTCCAAACGCCGAGATCACGGTCTTTCCGTGGCGCGAGCCCGAAGAGCTGAGGCAGCGGGTAATCAACAAAGTGCGCAGTTTCCTGAAGTCTCACGTGCCGATGCGCGCCGCCGCACAGTAAGGCGGGAGGCTCGGCGAACCGCGACACAGCAGTCTCAGAGAGACGCACACGCCACGATACTTGGGTGAGGAGAAAGCGCCATGCCGGTCTACGAACGAGGCAATGTCCGCATTCATTATGAGGAGGCCGGGTCCGGGTTTCCGTTGCTGGTGATCCCCGGCGGCGGGCTCAATTCGACGATCGCGGGGCTCGCCAACCATCCGTTCAACCCGCTCGACGAGTTCAAGAACGAGTACCGCGTCATCGCCGCCGATCTGCGCAATGCCAAGGGCGGCGAGTCAACGGGGCCGCTCGAGACCGACCGGCCGTGGGACGCCTTCACCGACGACCATATCGGCTTGATGGACCATCTCGGCGTCCGCCAGTTCATGGTGCTGGGCTTCTGCATCGGCGGGCCGTTCATCTGGAACCTGTTGAAGAGGGCGGGCGACCGCGTCGTCGCGGCGGTGCCGGTGCAGCCGAGCGGCTATCGCCACGAGATGCCCAATCTCTCCTATACCAATAACATGAAGAGCTGGGGCCCCGAGCTATGCGCTCGCCGCCCCGATGTCACGATGGCGATGGTCGACAAATTCCTGACCAACATGTACGCCGGTGAGCGCGCCGACTTCGTGTACACAGTGAACCGCGATTTCGTGCGCCAATGCCAGACACCGATCCTGATCCTGCCCGACGATGTGCCGGGGCATCCCTATGCCGTCGCGTTGGAGAGCGCCTATCTCGCGCCGAACGCGCAGGTCAGCCTCTATCCGTGGAAGATGAACCCGCTCCAGATTCAGGTGGCGCTGCGACACGTGCGCGCCTTCCTCGCCACCAATCGTCCGGCTGCTGCCGCGCGGCCGCTGGCAGCGGCGGCTCAGTAGTGCCCGATCCGACAAAATTGGCGAGGAGAAAACGCTATGCCGGTTTATGAAAGAGGAAACGTCCGCATTCATTATGCGGAGGCCGGGTCCGGGTTTCCGCTGCTGGTGATCCCCGGCGGCGGGCTCAACTCGACAATCGCGGGGCTCGCCAACCATCCGTTCAACCCGCTCGACGAGTTCAAGAACGAATACCGCGTCATAGCCGCCGATTTGCGCAATGCTAATGGCGGCCAATCCACAGGGCCGCTTGAGACCGACCGGCCGTGGGACGCCTATACCGACGACCACATCGGCTTGATGGACCATCTCGGCGTCCGCCAGTTCATGGTGCTGGGCTTCTGTATCGGCGGGCCGTTCATCTGGAACCTGTTGAAGCGCGCGCCCGACCGGGTCGTTGCCGGTGTCCTGACGCAGCCCTCCGGCTTCCGGCCGACGATGCCCGACCTGTTCTACCAGAACAACATCAAGGGCTGGGCCCCGGCTTTGTGCGAGCGTCGCCCCGAGATCACGATGGCGCAGGCCGGTGCGTTTCTCGAAAAGATGTACCGCGCCAATGCCGATTTCGTCTTCACTGTGACGCGCGATTTCGTCCGCCAGTGCCGCACGCCGATCCTTGTGCTGCCGGACGACGTGGCGGCCCACCCCTACGCGGTGGCGATGGAGAGTGCCCATCTCGCGCTGAATGCGCAGGTGAGCCTTTATCCGTGGAAGGCGAACCCGGAGCAGATCCAGCTGGCGCTGCGCCACATCGGCACGTTTCTGAAGGCGAACCGGCCGGCGGCGGGTGCGCGCCAACCGCTGGCGGCAGCCGCGCAGTAAAGCCCATTGCTCGGCGGGTCACCCGGTACTGATCCGCCGCAAGCCGGTCGGTCTCGCCGGGCACCCCCGGATGCGGGCACCCCGGATGCCTCCTGCTGCAGGAGCCATCCGGGGCCGCTGTCCGCGGACCGGTCGTCAGTTCTTGCGCACGAATTTGTCGACGCCGCGTTCCTGGGTCAGCCCGGCGTAGATGTCGCCCTTCGAATCGACGCCGATGCCGTGGACATGGCGGCTTTCGAGCTTGGCGAGCACGGTGCCGTCGGGCGCGCGCACGGTGCAATAGGCCGGGTTGCCGTCGGCTTCCTGCTCGGCGATGTAGTAGTTGCCGTCGATGCCGCGGCTGATGTCGTTCGGGCCGCCCATGCCGGTCCATTCGCGCAGATAGTTGCCATCGGGTGTGAAGAACTGGATGCGCCGGTTCGAGCGGTCGGCGACCATCAGGTTGCCGCTGTCGTCGAGCGCAATCGAATGCGGCAGGTGAAACTGCCCCGGTCCGCTGCCGGGCGCGCCCCATGAAGTTTTGAGCGTGCCATCCGCCGAGAAGCGGTGGACGCGGGCATTGCGATAGCCGTCGGTGATGTAGATATCGCCGTTCGGGTGCGGCAGCATCTCAGTCGGATGGTTGAACGGCCCGGCGGCGCGCTCGACCAGCCAGTTGGTGACCTTGCCCGTATCGGAGTGCTGCCCGGCGGTGCCGAGCGCCAGCTTCACCTTGCCGTCGAGCGAGAAGGATTTCGCGACCGAGTCGGAACGGTCGGTCGTGTAGACGACGTCGCCGACGATCTTCAGCCCGTGCGGATCGGTGATCTCGCCCGAACCCCAGGCGCCGAGATACCTGCCGTCGCGGTCAAAGATCACGACCGGCGGGTCCTTGCGCTGAAAGATATAGATATGGTCCTGCGCGTCCGCCGCCACCCGGCTGACCAGGCCAAAGCTCTCTCCGGACGGGAGCTTGAAGAAATCGCGGACCACTTCATAGGTGTACGCCATCGCAGTTTCCTCCTTAAAATCAACTGCTTTCGGTTCCTCGCTACGGCCGGACCCTCCCGATTCATGGCCGGACTTGATCCGGTCATCTCGATCCGTGAGTGATTTCGTCTACACCGGCCGGCCGCTGGCGTGCGAGGAATTGACCGTGAACGCCCAGCCATCGGGCCCGGTGAGCTCGAACGAATCGTGGATGCGGCCGCGGCGGATCGGCGACGGCGACAGCCCCTTCGCGGCATAGTCACGGTGCGCTGCATCGACATCGTCGACCATCAGATCGAATGGCGCCGCTGCGTCGGGTGCAGGCCGCTGGTCGGCATGCCGGACGACGACATGGGTGCCGCCGCGCAGCTCCAGGACCGCCAGTTCATCCATCGTCACGATCGGCCGCAAACCGACCGTCTCCAGCCAGCGCGCTGCGGCAGCAACATCGACGACGTTGAGCCGCACATGGCCGACGGCGACGGGCGGCCTTGCATCGGATGTCCTTGCATCGGATGTATCGGGCATGGCTGTCTCCTTCACGCGCAGCAGACCTCGCGGAACCGCAGCATAGCATGGACCGCGCCCGGTGACATGGCTTTGCCAGGTGGCGCTGCTGTGCCCGCTCCCCGAAGGCAAACGCATCACCCGTCAATAGGGCTCGCGGACGAAGATGAAGGTGGTGCCGGTGACGATCGGGGCGCTGGCGCCGACAAAGGAAACGTTGGCGTCCTTGACCTGGCGCGAGCCGGCCCGGCCCGAGGCCTGCAGCGCCCCTTCGATGATGTGCCACAAGCCATGGATGCGGCCGGTGCCGAGGCTGCCGCCAAAGGTGTTGAGCGGCAATTCGCCATCCAATTCGATGCGGCCGTCCTGGATGAAGTCGAGCGCCTCGCCCTCGGCGCAGAAACCGTAGCTTTCAAGACCGTAGATCACCGAGGCCGAGAAGCCGTCATAGATCTGCGCGACATCGACATCCTTGGGGCCAAAGCCGGAGCGCTCCCAGGTCAGTTTTGCCGAGCTGCGCCCGCCCTCCATGTAGTCGGCGAGGCTGCCGATGCGGCCCGCCACCTCGAAATGGAGCCGTTGGCCATAGCCGGCGAGGTAGGCCGGGCGCGGCTTCAGGTCGCGCGCCCGCTCGGCTGTGGTCAGGACGATCGCCACCGCGCCTTGCACCGGGATGTCGCAATCAAAGAGGCAAAACGGATAGGCCACCATCCGCGAATTGAAGTAATCTTCGCGCGAGAGCGGCGTGCCGTAGAAATAGGCGTGCGGATTGTGCTGGGTGTGGCGGCGCTGCGTCACCGCCAATGTCGCCATTTTTTCGCGGCTCTGGTTGTGGCGTTCGAGCCACCGCGTATAGGCGACCGCCATGCCTTGGCCCGGTCCGCCGAAACCGTAAGGGGCGGTGAACTGTGCGGCACCTTGAGCATAGGCACCGGGCAGGTTCTGATAGGTGCCGCGCGGGTTGTGCATCGCCCGCCACACCACCGCGTATTTGCACACCCCGGCGAGGAGCGCATTGACCGCCTGCTGCACCGCACCACCGATATTGGTCGTGCCGACCTGGATGTGCCAGCCGAGGTTCGGCAGTTTCAGCATCGCCATCATGCAGTTGACCGAGACGATCGAGATGCCGTCCACCTCGGCATGCCCGGTCGCCGGCAGCTCGGGATAGGTCGCCAGCCCGTCGATGTCGGACATTTCGAGGCCCGAATCCGCGACCGCCTCCTTGACCGCAACGAGCGCATGGGCGGCGAGCGGGAGCTCGGCCGAGCGCGAAACCTGCGAAAACCCGACGCCGCTCAGCGCCACCTTGCACCGGTTCTCCCACATCGGGTTTCTCCTTTACTCGGCCGAAGCGGCGGTTGCCAAACGGAACTGCGGCAGGGTGATGTCGTCGTTCAGCTTTTCGAACACGATCTCGACGCGGCGTCCGACCTTCGCTTCGGTGTAGGGCGCATCGAGCAGATTGCCGGCCAGCAGCGCGCCCGGCGCGTCGTCGAGCTCGACGATGATGCTGGCATAGGGCACGGCGGCGGCGAAACGCTTGTCCCCGGTATGATACATGATGGTATACGCATAGATCGCGCCGCGGCCGCGCACCGGCTCGAATTTCAGCTCGGTGCTGATGCAGTTGACGCAGGTCGCATAGGGCGGGTGCTGGAAATGCCCGCAGCTCTGGCAACGCTGCAATTCGAGCGCGCCGCGCCGCGCCGCATCCCAAAACGGCCGGGTCCACTCGTTCGGCACCGGGATCGGCCGGGTCACCTGGCTCCAATCGCTTGGCATCGTGCGTCCTCCTGACGGGGTGTCGTCCACCCGGTCGGGCAGGGCCCGGAACGGGTTGCGGTCGCAACGCCATGCCCCGGCGCGGGTTCCCGCCGACCGATGGGTGGCTCCAGTTGTTGCGAGTGTAGCCGATGAACGCGGCACCACGGCAACCGATCGGCAATCTGTCTCGGCTAACGATAGCGCCGGTGGTCGATGGTGCCGATCGGCGAGGGAGAATGAGGTCGCCGCTACCTGCACCAATTCGCGCCGGCCGCCGGCGATTTCACACCCTTCCGAAGCCGCCGCCGATGCGGTAAGCTTGTCCAGTCGGTTGCGCTGTCACCTCGAAACCAGCGGAACCGCGCGCCTTGTGTCCTTGCCCAGCGGCATCGCCCGCGCACTGCAGAGTCAGCCATGGCCGATCTTCCCAGTTTTCGCCGAGCACAAGTTGCCGTTCGCCGGGTCGCGGTCGGTGCCGTGGTACGGCCGTGGGGCATCGGCACGGTCGGCAAGATGTTCGGAGCGCTCAACATCTGGTTCTGGGCTATTGTCGGGGTACCCACGCTAGTTGCCGCCGTCTATTATTTCGGGATCGCGTCGAGCCAGTACATGTCGCAGGCCGAGTTCGTCGTCCGCGGGCCGGGCGCCTCGTCCTCGATGCTCGGCGGCCTCTCCAGCCTGCTGCAATCCAATAGCGAGGGCGAAGACGACGCGATGATGGTGCAGGAGTACATGATGTCGCGCGATGCGGTCCGCGAGCTCGACCGCCATGACGACCTGCGCGCGATCCTCGACCGGCCGGGCGCCGATATCGTCTCGCGCTTTCCGGGGCTGTTCTACTGGCGCGACGATTTCGAAGCGCTGTACCACGCCTATTCGCGTTTCGTATCGGTCGATTTCGATGCATCGACCCAGGTCAGCACGTTGCAGGTTAAGGCCTATCGGCCCGAGGATGCGCAGAAGATCGCGACCGCATTGCTGGCCGCCAGCGAGCGGCTGATCAATCAGCTCAACGAGCGGGCCCGGCATGACGCGATCAGCGTCTATCAGGCGGAGGTGAACCAGACCCAGAAGCGCATCGCTAAGATCCAAGACCAGCTGACCGCCTATCGCATGCAGAAGCAGATGCTGGACCCGAAATCGGCCGCCGAAGGCCCGCTCAGGCTGCTGGCGGAGTTGAACGCGCAGCAGGCCGAAACCGAGGGGATGCTGGCCGACGCGCTACGCAATTCACCGGGCAGCCCGCAGATCCCGGTGCTGCGGACCCGCCTCGCTTCGCTCGCCAAGCTGATCGATCAAGAACGCAGCCGGATCACCGGCGACACCGGCTCGGTAGCCGCGGCAGAGACCGGCTACGAGCACCTCGACGTGGCGCTGAAGCTCTCGGAAAAACAGCTGGCTTCGGCCTACCGCTCGCTCGAGGCGGCCAATCTCGATGCCCAGCGGCAGCAGCTCTATCTCGAAACGATCTCGCAGCCGAACCTCCCGGACTTCCCGCTCTACCCGAAGCGGGTCGTATCGTTTTCAATGGTGCTGGCGACCTGCCTGCTGGCTTACGGCATCGCTTGGCTGTTGGTCGCGAGCGTGCGTGAACATGCCGCAGCCTAGCGGAGCGGATGGGTGCGGGGGCGGGATGCGTTGACTGGGCCCGCCGATGATCAAAGTCGCCGGCGTGTGCAAGGACTATCCGAGTGAGCTCGGCGGCTATCATCGGGTGCTGAACGAGGTGTCGTTCGAGCTGGCGCCGGGCGAAAAGATCGCGGTCCTCGGCCGCAACGGGGCCGGCAAATCGACGCTGATCCGACTGCTCGGCGGTGTCGAGCTGCCAACCAAGGGCACGATCGAGCGGACCATGTCGATTTCCTGGCCGGTCGCCGTCGCCGGGGGCGTGCATGGCGTGCTGACCGGCAACGACAACATCCGCTTTATCGCGCGCGTCTACGGCAAGCGATTTGCCGAAATCCGCGACCGGGTCGACGATTTCGCCCAGCTCGGCAAGTTCCTGTCGGAGCCGGTCAAGACCTATTCGGCCGGAATGGCGGCGCGGCTCAACTTCGCGCTGTCGCTTGCGGTCGAGTTCGACTGCTACCTGATCGACGAGGTCATCGCCGCCGGCGACCACACCTTTCAGCAGCGCTGCTTCGAGGAGCTGTTCGAGAAGCGCGCGGACCGGGCGCTGATCCTGGCTTCGCATGTCGGCGAATTTATCAAGAGCTATTGCTCACGCGCGCTGGTGCTGCATCGCGGTCGGGGCAAAATGTTCGACGACCTCGACCTCGCCCTCGACATCTACAAAGCCCTGTGAGCACCGAAATCCCCGAGCAGCGCGTCGTTTTCGACGGCCTGAACCTGTCGCTGGCACAGGGCACCGGGGTTGCGACCTACACCCGGATGCTGGCGCGCGTTGTCGGCGATCTCGGCTACGAGATCGGCGTCGTCTATGCGTCGCCGCAGACGCCGCCCAAGGACCGGTTGCTGCGTGAGGTCGCGTTTTTTGACGAGAAGCAGGCGGTTAAGACGCCGCTGGTGCGGCAAGCGCTCAACGGCTTTGCCGATCAGCTGCGCAGTTTTACCACGATCCGGCCGTTGCCGGTCGAGTTCGACGGGGTCGTCGTCCAGCGCCAGTTCGAAGCAGCACTGCCGCCGCGTCACCATGCCTTTGCCACCCGCAACCTGTTCGCCACCGCGCGCCGGCATTTTGCGGCGACAAACAAATTCCTGCGGCTGGAGTTCGAGCGCCAGCCCGACATCTTCCATTGCACCTATCCGCTGCCGCTGCAATCGCGATCCTCCTGCAATATCTACACGATCCACGATCTGGTGCCGCTGCGCCTGCCGTTCACCACGCTCGACAACAAGCGGCAGATCTTTCGCGTGCTGAAAAAGATCGCCCGCCAAGCCGACCACATCGTCACCGTATCGGAAAATTCGCGGCACGATATCATCAGCCTGCTCGGTGTCGCCGAAGACCGCGTCACCAATACCTATCAGGCGGTGCAGTTTCCCAAGGCGTCCGAGGAGCGGCCGGTCACCGCCATCGCCGAGCAGCTGGAGGGTTCGTTCGGTCTCGACTTCCAGGAATACCTGCTGTTTTTTGGCGCGCTGGAGCCGAAGAAGAATGTCGCCCGGCTGGTCGAGGCCTATCTGTCGTCCGGGGTCGATATTCCGCTGGTGCTGGTGACCGGCCAGGGCTGGAAGAACGAGGCTGAAAACAAGTTGCTGAGCCAGTTGGGCGAGCAGCAGCAAAAGGCGGCGCTCGCCAACCGGCGCCCGCGGCGGACCGTTTACCGCTACGATTACGTGCCGTTTTCGCTGTTGGCGACGCTGATCCGCGGCGCCCGCGCCGTGCTGTTCCCGTCACTCTATGAGGGCTTCGGACTGCCGGTGCTGGAAGCGATGGTGCTCGGGACGCCGGTTGTCACCTCGCGCGAATCCTCGATCCCGGAAGTCGCTGGCGACGCCGCGTTGCTGGTCGATCCGTACAGCGCGGATGAGATCGCCACGGCGATTCGCACGATTGCCGATGACGCCGATTTGCGCGCGGAGCTGTCCCAGCGCGGCCGGGTGCAGGCGGCGAAGTTCTCGGTGGACTGCTATCGCGAGCGGGTCGGCGCCTTGTACCGTGCGCTCGCCTGATCCTGGCGCGGTGCCGCGGTTGCGGCCGGGCTCCGCTCCCCCTATAAGCAGCCCGGCGCCCGACCCGTCCGAAACCGGCGGAGTATCGCAGAGATGCGGCAGCTGCTGAAAAGTTTCGCGATTCAATGCCGCGTCGTCGGCGCGCTCCTGATGCGCGAGACCTACACCCGGTTCGGCCGGGAAAATCTGGGCTTTGCCTGGATGTTTGGCGAGTTCCTGATTTTCGCGCTGCCGGTGATCGCGATGTGGCGGATCATCCGCGGCCATTACGAGCACGGCCTCTTGGTCGTGCCGTTCGTGTGGAGCGGTTATTTCCCGATCCTGCTGTTCCGCCACATCGGCGGCCGCATGCTATTCGCGGTCCGGGGCAATATTGCTTTGCTCTATCATCGCAATGTCACCCCGTTCGATACGGTCCTCGCCCGCATCGCCCTCGAGATCATGGGCAATTACATGGCGGCGGTGTTCGCCTTCTTCATGTTCTATGCCACCGGGGCGATGGCCTGGCCGCGCAATATGCCGCTCTTGTTTCTTGGCTACTTTTACATGACCTGGTGGTGTGTCGCGGTCGGGCTGGTGATCGCCGCGTTCAGCGAGCGCACCGCCGTGTTTGAAAAGTTGTGGGCACCGGTCTCCTACATGTACCTGCCGGTCTCCGGCTTCTTTTACATGGCTGCGTGGTTGCCGCCCACGGTTCGCAACGTGCTGCTGGTCGTCATGCCGGCGCTACCGGCTTACGACATGATTCGCGGCGGCCTGTTCGGCCCGGTGATTCGCACCTATTACAACATCCCGCAGCTGAGCTTCATCCTGGCATCGATCACCCTGTTCGGGCTGCTCGGGCTGCGCGATGTGCGGCGCTATATCATCAATGAGTAGCGAGCCGTTGGAAGTGCCTGTTTCAGCCGACAATCTCTGGGTGGAGCGGCGCGCCTTTCCGACCACCGCCGCGTTCGCCGCAACCGCGGCCAGCGCCCGAACAGTGCGGTCGGCGCCATCACCCGGTTCTGGAATTGGGCCGGATGGTCCGCCGATCATCCTCGACATTTCGCGCCTGTTGTCGCGCGCCGGGCGCGACACGCCGACCGGGATCGACCGGGTGGAGCTCGCCTACGCCGAGCATTTGTGTGCCGCACCGGTGCCGGTCCAGTTTGCAGTAAGTGATGCGTTCGGCCGGTTCGGACTGGTGCCGCGGCAGGCCGCAATCGGCTATGTCGCGGCGCTGGGTGCGGTGTGGCGCGGCACCGATCTGGCGGCAAGCCATGATCGTCGCCTTGAGCGGATCGCGTCGCGGTTGCGGCTCGATGCGGTGCTGCGGGGTGCCGGGGCGCTGCGCACCCGTCTCGCCGCCGGACCCGAACCCTCCGTCTATCTGCTGGTCTCCCATTTCCGGCTCGAAGCGCGCCGCGCGCTGGCGCGGCTCAAGGGCAGCGGCCGGACCCGGCTGGTCTGCCTCATTCATGATCTGATCCCGATCGAATTTCCGGAATATGCAAAGCCGGGGCAGGACCGGCGCCATCGTCAGCGGATCGAGACCGCTGCCGCGCTGGCCGATGCGATCATCGTCGCCTCGACCGCGGTCGGCGATGCGTTTCGCCCCTATCTGCAGCGCGCCGGCCGCTCGCCGCCGGTGCTCGTCGCCCCGTTCGGCTGGCATCTGCCAAAGCCGCCGCCGATCCCGTCCGCGCCGCACCGGCCGAATCCGTCGCCCTATTTCGTCTGCGTCGGCACGATCGAGGCGCGCAAGAACCACCTCTTACTGCTGAATGTGTGGCGTCGGCTCGCGGCCGAGTTCGGCGCTGCGGCACCGCGGCTGGTACTGATCGGCCAGCGCGGCTGGTTGACCCAGCACGTCATCGACATGCTCGAACGCAGCCCCGCTCTGAACGGCCTCGTCATCGAGCGCAACACGCTGCGCGATGCCGAAATGGCCGAACTGATCGGGGGCGCGCGCGCCCTGCTGCAACCGTCCTTTGCCGAGGGGTTCGGGTTTCCGGTGATCGAGGCGCTGGCGCTTGGTGTCCCGGTCCTGTGCAGCGATCTGCCGGCCTTGCGCCAGACCGGCGGGGCGGTTCCGGACTATCTCGACCCGCTCGACGGCAATGGCTGGCGCGCCGCCATTGTCGATTACGCGGCACCGCAATCGCCGCGCCGCGCTGCCCAGCTGCAGCGCTTGGCGCACTGGCGCCCAGCCAGGTGGCAGGACCATTTCACGGCGGTGCACCAGTTGCTCGCGCAGTTTGCCGAACTCGAAGGCGCCCCTTCGGCGGCCTGACGCAAGGTGTGCGCTGCCAGGCGGCCGGGTTCAATCCCGATGGGAGAGAGCATGCGCTGACGCGAGAAACCCGTGACGCTGCTCGTTGATTTTGAAATATTTGTTTGGCGCGATCGCACAAAAGGCGGGCGAAATTCCGGCGGGAGAGAATTGGGAAATGACAGGAGCACCAAACAGGACACGAGCCGGGCCGCCCAAGCGCAGCGTCTTGCGACAGTTGCGCCAAGCCATGAACTTTCTCAAGACGTTCGATCTCGACGAGGTCACGGCTTTTATTGAAAATACTGAGGCAAACCAGAAGACCGCCGCGGTCGAGCGGCAGCGCATCGAAGCGGCAGTGCGGGCTCTTTCTGCGGAGATGGCGATCTGGAAACAAGAGCTGCCGACGCACCAAACCGGTCTGCTCAATATCAAGAACCTTGGCTACGAACTGGGGCGGCTGCTTGCCGAGCGAGACCTGAGACGAACAGTAACCCGCCCGGTTCCGGTGAAGTTGACGTCAAAGCTCTGCGTACAGGATGATTTTGCTACGGATTGGCTATCCTATTGGTGCCAGGAGCTGCGCACGGCCCCATATTACCATAGAAAGATTTGGGAATTGTGCTATATCTGTCAGGTTTTATTTTCCGAGGGAAAATTGGCTGCCGGGCGGCGCGGACTAGGTTTTGGCTGCGGGCAGGAACCGCTGCCCAGTGTCTTCGCCAAATACGGCGTCGCGGTTATGGCAACCGATCTCGACCAGAGCCGGCCGGAGGCAGAGGTGTGGCGATCAACCCATCAGCATGCCGCAAACGCCGAAAGCTTTCGACGGCGTGATATATGCTCGGACGAGAAGCTCCTCTCGGCGATCGAGTTTCGATCGCTCGACATGAACTCTATTCCACAGGATTTCGACGGCCAGTTCGATTTCTGTTGGTCGGCCTGCGCACTTGAGCATCTGGGGAGCTTGGCACAGGGATTGACGTTTATCGAAAGATCGTTGCAGACATTGAAACCAGGGGGTGTCGCTGTTCACACCACGGAATTTACCATGGACAAGGGTGAAACGATCGACAATCATCCAACCGTTTTATACAAATCCGACCATCTTATTGAATTTTCACAGAAACTTCAGGCGCGAGGTTATGAGGTCGTACCCTATGATTTCAACACAGGTGGCGGAATTCTAGATCGATTTGTTGATCTTCCTCCTTGGGCGCACGAGCTGTACATTCCAGCACAGCAATATGCACACTTGAAGCTGAGCATCGATGGATATACTTGCACTTCCGTTGGCATGATCATCCGGAATCCGGAGTGACTTGGCTTAGTATCTGCGGCTTTCGATCGTTTCCCGCCAGATTCGCTTCATTCACCTGGAGAGGCGAGCGACACCTAACGAGATAAGATTTCATTAGTTGCCCGCTCCCGGCCAGCCCCAGGAATCGACACTCCACCCAGTTGGCATGGTCTGGGTTGCTCCTGTTTCCGGCTCTATGTCCGTCCAGCTGTGACAGTCATTTTCGTACCAAGTCTTTCCGTCACCCACAGGAGTAAAGTTCTGTGGAGACAGATTGGGACACGTGCTGGCGAGATCAGGATCTTGAACACACCCAGGCGTGTCTGATGTGCACCACGATGCCCACCGTAACAACCCAAGATCATAACCGAAATATTCGATCTCCGCCGCATTTTGCGGAGAGCCGGGATCTTTGGATTCGTGAATCGCTATGATAGTGGCCATGCTGGGATAGGACAACACCCCATTAAACTTCATAGGCCAGGTGAGCCATGTTAAGGCGAAAGTGGTGTAATCGGTAGCAAGAGCGTTGCAGTTAGCAGTTGGGCCGTTGTACGTCCCACTGATCTTTGCGTCAGGGGATAAGGTAGTCCAGGCGTTATAAAGCGTATCGCTATCAAAGCCAAACCAACCGTATTGTTGAGGTGAACAATAGGGCCCATCAAAATATTGCAAGGGTAACCCGCCACCTTGCGTCAGCGTATAGGTAACCCAGTCGGTACCACCCGGGCCATTTCCGTAAAAGGGCACTTGGATGTCACCGCCGTCGCTAAGATTTACACAGGCGACCGAACAATACCCATAAGCGTTAATTCCCGGTGTTCCGCTCGGATAGTGAATACTCTCCGTTTTGCGGTAGCGCCATCCCCAATAAGGGCTGTAGAATTCCGTGCTGTCCTCTACGGAAGCATTATTCCAATCGTGTTTTCGCCAATAGGCAGTCATTGCTCCAGTTTGAGGCGTATAGTCGTTGCATGTGAAAGTAACACCTCCGTTGCTCACGTAAGGTAAAGACCCATCGTTGCATGTCCACTGTACGAGGTAGTTGGCGAGCGGGGTTGTTTGCGCTTGTGCAGGAGAGGTGTCACAAAACTCAAAGCTATGACCACGAGAAAGCTCAGGAGCCATGGCTTCATTTCTCGTCCCTCTCCAAGACAGTCGTACCTTCTGTAGCATAGATGGAAAGGGTAAACAATCGTGGTTCGTCGATGAAGCCGCCGCGGCAGCTGGCATTCAAAGGTATTGGCCTCGCTCAGCCATAGCCGCGCATGATCTCCCGACCGCATCCGCCATTACTCGCTGAGCACCGCGGCGAGCCGATCACGGGTCTCGGAGCTGATCGCGGCCCTTGGCGCCAGCGTTATCTGTCCAAGGGCGAGCCGGCCATCAAACGCGGGACGCTCGTTGACAATCCGCACCTGCACCGGCTGATCGACCGAATGATCGATCACGAAGTTCAGGTTGACTTCGGTGATTTGCTCTCCCGGCGGCTCGACTCGCGTTGTGCATAGCTGGTGCCCGGCGAAGATCTCGACCATGAAGCTCATCCCGGCGGCCTCC